>JACCEA011255756.1_pt1 | contig 38236 bp, 34 predicted proteins | sample 7449851 | NCBI WGS metagenome assembly JACCEA01 (sample SAMN15323453, study PRJNA562643) | freshwater metagenome | isolation source: river surface water | place: USA:Blue River Watershed | collected 2017-08-18 | reverse complement strand
CCCCGACCAATTGCGCTGATTTTCCGGTTACGTTGAAAATACTGATGAAGGATATCCCCAATAATAAGGCGCCCCAACTCCAAGTGGGAAATTGCAACGCCTCCGCAATTCCCGCATTTAAGTCGGTAGCCATGCTGATTCCAAAAGTGAACGCTACAAGGTAATTCACCATTATGGCTTCAAATACCTGAACACCCTTAATTGCAAACCACTTGAATAAGAGATAGAGTAGGGTGGTCGAGAGAATGGAAAGAATAAGGAAATTCATCGATAGTAAAAGTTTAATTGATCCACTCCTGACGCTTCTGTTGTTTTTGGTTTTTGGTTTATAACAGGTGCTGTCAATCCTGCATGCAAGGAATGAGGGGCAACAAAAACCCTAGCCTCATCCCATAGATTGTTTTCAATCAGATATTGCAAAGTACGGGCTCCACCTTCAATCAAAATAGATGTTACTTCATGTTGTCTTAAATAAGCAAATAAGTCTTTAAATGCATCTTCTTGATAAGGCAAGGCAGTCATGCCCGAAGGAAGTTCAAGGATTTTATGGTTGTCTTGGTGTACAACAATGGTGTTGGGAGGACATTGTCCTATATGCCATTGGTCATAGGGTTGCAATTGACCTTGCGGATCCAAAACAATGCGCATGGGTGAAGCAATGATATCGTCATGAACCGTCAATCGTGGATTGTCCATGTGGATGGTGTTTTTTCCCACCAATATCGCCATTTCCTCTTTTCGCCATTGTTGAACTTTAGCTCTACTTTCTTCACTGCTGATGGCAATGCTTCCTTTTTGTCCTTGAACCCTGGAAGGATCCATGAAACCATCTGCAGACTGTGCCCATTTCAATATTATGTAGGGACGTTCTTTTTCAAAAAAGGTATTGAATCTTCGATTCATCCATCGACAAGCGGCCTCTTGTATACCACTGGTAATATTTACACCGTGCTCACGCAGATAAGCGATTCCTTTACCATTCACTTTGGGATTAGGGTCGAGCTGCCCTATAACGACTTGAGAGATTTTTTCTTGAACAATACGTGAAGCGCAAGGTGGTGTTTTTCCATGGTGGGCGCAAGGTTCCAAGGTTACAAAAAGCGTGGAGTAGGGCAGAAGACTTTTGTCTGCCACACTGTTTATGGCGTTTATTTCAGCATGTGCTCCTCCAAAATATTCATGGTAGCCCTGTCCAATGATGGTGTTGTTGTATACTACAACAGCCCCAACGAGAGGATTTGATTTTACCTTGCTCAATCCCATTTGAGCAAGTTCAATTGCTTTATCCATGTACAGAGCAAGATCCATTATCCTCCAATTTTATGAGCTCCTCCCAATTTGAAAATCAACATAAAGAAAACCATGACGATGGTGAACAGCGCCAATAAGGCCGCTATCAGCCCAATGGCAAACAGCGCAATGATTCCCAAAATAGCCAACACCAACATGACCCCTGTAATACTACCCAAACTGATGGCAGCAATTAAGGCAATGATTCCCAATACGCAAACAAAGGCGATAGCCAATTCAAACAACATTGAGAAGAATTTGAGTGTGGCCAACATTCCTTTCTTCTTGGGCTTTGGCGAATCATAAGGCAATGCATAATCACTGGCATCTTCAACGATTGTGGTGTCCATTAATGGTTCGGTCATGGGAACATATTCTTCCAAAATGACCTCTTCCGAATCGGTAATATCCGTATCCGGATTCATTATCCAGCTTGATTCTGGTATTAAGATGCCCTCCTCTTCTATGGATGCAGTCATTTCATCCTGCGGAACAATGTTCCGTTGTGTCTTTGTTTGATGAGCGGATTCTTGATGAAAATTCCATTTCCCTTTTGCATCATACTTTTTACTCAGGAATGAGGCTGATTGGCATGAACTCAAAATGATGATTAAACACAATATTCCAATAATTCTATTTTTCATAATTGTAATTGGGGACAACCCAATGCGCTGACTGTTGTTGACTGATTTCTTTTTTAAATATTGGAACTGTTTTCTTCACTTCATCCATGAGCAGGTCCAAGGCACCAAAGGCATCTTTCCGATGTTTGGCGGCTATACCAACCCAAACGGCTGTTTGTCCTACTTCGACTTTGCCCAATAAATGATGGAAATAAATGGATTGTACATCGAATCGGGATTGAATTTGCAAAGCTATTTTTTCCAACTCACTCAATGCCATTTCCGTTAGCCCCTCATATTCAATGTTGGCCACTCGCTCTTGATTGGGCATGGTGTCAGGTCGGACGATGCCTTCAAATACAACGGTTGCACCCGTTTCAGTTTGTAGCACAAAGGTTTTCACCTCTTCAAGAGAAACGGGATGAGTAGATATGGAAAAGTGTTTTTTCATATTTATCCTCCACTTACTGGTGGCATTAAATACAACTTCATTCCATCTTTGATTTCAAAATGATCCGGTTGATACGCTTGATCAAAAACAACGGCAATAGGAAGTTTGGGGTGGATATTGGGAAATTGCTTCAACCATTCGCGAAGGTCGCTCACCGTTGCAGGGGCTTCATGTTCCCATTGAAACCAATCCTGACCCAAGCTGTCTTTTAAAATGCCAAAAGGCATGATTGCTACACTTATCCTCGCCATATCAATTGCTGTCCTGCAAATATCAATAAGATTCCGGTTATCCACTTCACATGATCTTGCTTTAACCATTGGACAGATAATTTGCTGCCCAATATGCCGCCCACAATGACCGCCAATAGCCAATCCCAATGTATATCTTCCATTTTAACCCCGGAGTGCAAAAACAAAATCAACAGGGAAAGGGCAGAGTTGACAGCAATAAAAAGTGAGGTGAATGCAGCAATCTCTTTTGGATTTCCCCAACGAGAAAGATGTAAAATGGGCGAAAAATAAATGCCTCCACCAATTCCAGTTAGCCCAGCAATACTTCCAATGAGGAAAGAGGTAATTCTCAATTGTGTATGGCTCATGGACAAATAATGTTTTTCCCAAAAGGGTTGTCCCAATATTGCAAGGCCTCCCAAAGAGAGGAAAACACCGAGTATTGTCTGATGCACGGAAAGCTTGAATGTCAGGAAGCCAAATGCCATACAAGGAATGGCCGCAATGGCAATGAGTTTGATGATTTCCTTTTTTCGATGTTTAATCTGATTTTTCCAATGATATGATCCTTGTAAAGTGACCCCCAAATTATTGAGCAATCCATGAAATTTCAGAAGTGGAAAGGATAGGGAAGAGGTTTGAGATAATATGGCCAAATACATGCTGCCACCGCCGAATCCCGCAGAGGCATATAGGAGTGCAACAAAAAAAAACAGAACTGCAATCAACCTTGGATATTTTTCATTTGCTCCATGATTTTTTTGACGTCCTCATCCGCCTTGCGCAATTTGTCTTGGCAAAATTGAACCAAATAGGCTGCGCGTTCTACTTTTTGAGAGAGAAGGTCAATAGAGATTTCGTCATTCTCAATGGCTTGCGCAATGTTCTCCAATTCTTCAAATGCCGCTTCATAGCTGGCGGGTACTAATGGTTCAGTCATGTTTTGTGTTTTTTATCTCAGTAATAATTTGGCCATCTTTCATTTGGATAATCAATGGCTCTTGAGCGTTCAACTGTTGTATGGAGGAAATGGTTTTTCCTTGTTGTGTTAAAATAACAAATCCTCTATTGAGCCATTTTTTCGGAGAGTGGGCTTCTATGAACTGCATTTTATTTTTAATGTCTATCCCAGACTTTTCTATTCGAAGTTGACTTGCTTTGGAAAGATCTTTCCAAATCCTCTTGAGCGCTTCGTCTTGAAGCAAAGCCTTTCTGGGGACTGTCTTTTGCAAATCTTTCCAAATATGTTGGATGTTGGATTGTGCTTGACCTGTTACGCTTTGTGCTTGACTTTGAAGATCGACTTGCACATGTTGTAAATTAGATCTAGCGGAGGAAAGGATTCCCTGAGCAGAGGCCGTTACAGTCAATTGAAGGCTGCTGATGATTTGTGTTTTATCTCTGAATATTTGAGGAATTTGCTTTTGTATTTTTTGCCAATATTCAAGTGTCAGGGCTTCCGCATTTTCTTGGTGGTGCAAAATTACCTCAGCCACTTTGGTTGGAGATTTAAAGGCTCCATTGGCTACTTGGTCGGTTAATGATACATTGCGGGTATGGCCAATACCGGTGAATATGGGAATGGGACATTTCAATATGGCTTCCACCAGGGGCAATTGATCAAAAGCGTGCAAATCTAATGCAGCTCCACCTCCGCGGACAATGACAATCAAATCAAAGGTTTGGGGTGATAAAAAAACTTGAACAATAGCCTGTTTGATGCTATCGGCGGCTGTTTCACCTTGCATAACAGCAAAAAATGGATGAATGTCGAAAGCATATCCATGGCGGTTCTTGATCAATTCATCTAAAAAATCTATCCCTCCTTCAGCACCCTTGGCTGTGATTAATGCAATACGTTTGAAAATGAAAGGCCGCTTTAATCCATGGTTATGACTCACCAATTCTCCATTCACCATCTTTAATTTATCGGGATGCTTCAACAACAACCGTTGTATGGTTTTCTCTTTTTCTTGTGCCAATGCCCCAATGGTATAATTGGGATCGATGTGCAATACTTGAGCGCTCACTCCATATTCTGGATGAAATTGAATACTCAGTTTGAACAAAACTTGAATACCTGCTTTCAACTCCTGTCCTGTGGCTTGTTCAAATTGATCAATCAAATATAAATTGCGCCAGAGCTTGGCCTCTAACCTGGCCTTGAACTTACCCGGCAATTCAGATTTCTCTACCAATCCAATGTGCGCTTGTTGTTTGTCAGGTTTGATATTGACTTGACCAATTTCAGCAATGACATCAAATGTATGACCCCGGAATTTCTGCTCTACCGTGGCCTGAATCATTGCGTTGAGTTCAGAAAGCAGAATAGGCATTAGATGTCTGTTGCAGATTTTACTTTTTTCTTAAACAATGATCGAAACAAGCCGCCTCTTTTTTTCTCTTTTTTCAAAATAGAAAATTCAACACCAGCAATGGCCTGAATGGAAAGGGAATGGGTCTCCAACCTTGGTATTGAAGTTCCCAGAATGATTTTTTCATTCACAGTTGAATTCCAAAAGGGTGATGCATACACTTTGATAAAAGGAGAAAAAACCAATCGCGGTCCCAGAAGCAATAAGCGATGCCCCATGCCAACACTGAAAATGGGGTTATACTGAATCTTGGATTGGAAAGCGACTTCTTGATTGATGGTGGATGTTGCACGCCAAAATGCATAGCCCGCTCCAATGGTGAAAAAGTATCGCGGGCCAATAGGACCAGTAGTCATTTTTCCCTTGATGGCCTTGGGATTGAACATTAAATCAACCATAGCATTGCCATTTTCCATTTTTGTCCATCTTACAATATCCACATTGCTCCATCGCTGGTCCATGCGGTGATAGGACACTTCCCATTGCAAATACAATCCTCGCGTCGAGCTGATTTTGGTGTATTTTCTCAACGCGGAACCATACCCATGTTGTTGATATCGCAGTCCGGTTGGATAAGTCTGTGCAGTGAGATTAAAAACTTCTGTCGCATTTCTTACGGGTTGATTCCAAAAATATTGATAACGCAAATCAAAAGACCATTGCCCCCAAATAGGTGCTGAAAGCATACCCAACCATAAGATAATCAACCACTTCTTCATCCCAAGTCCTCCTTCATTATTTTCTCAACTGCAAAGGCAGCTGTCTCCAGCGCCCCATGCACCGTTCCGTGGTGACCTTGTGCATGCGTCGCCTCACCAGCCCAGTAAATTTTGCTTTGAATCGATTCAGAAAAACCCAATCGACTGTTGGCTGCCCCGACAGGTGCGTAAGAAGAAACGCCTCCGATATAAACCTCATTGGCCCAATCATGTACATGAGCGGTGACAAATTTAGATGAGGGTAAAAGCTCTGGAAAATATTGATCCAGTTGATCCAATAACGCTTGTTGTATGTCCGAAGTCCCTCCCAAATCTTGCGCCTCATTGTAACTGCTTCCGTGCAATTGAGCTTTGAGATATCGGTTACTCGCTGATCGACCACCAGTCCCCACAACTTCAAATTGTGGACAAAGGCCAGGCATTTGAAGTCGAGCAGCATCCGCATTCCAAAAAGGCTCTGTGAAGGTCAATAGCATTTCCATTCCAGGACGAATGCCCAGCGCATTGATGCTGGATTGCACATTGCTGGGCAATGATGGATTAAAAGCAATGCTGTCTTTTAATAGATTCACCGGAACAGTGATGATCACCTTATCAAATAAATGGGTCACACCGCCATTGTCGGTAAGTTTGACCTGCGCTCCAGAATAATCAACGGCTGTAATGGGAGTGTTCAGTGTGACATCAATATCATTGAACGTGGACAGGACGGTGCTCTCGAAACTTCCGTTTTTTAAATAAAATTCACCTGGTCCGTTGGAGGATTGCTGCATGGCATTGGCAATGCCCTCTATGCCCATGATGTCCGTACTGGCGCCGTTTTGAGTGCCCAATCGGGCATTCCAAATGTGCCGGGTTCCATTGAATATACCTTGATTTTCAGCGTAAAGATTGGCATTCATATCCGCTCCATCATAGGTTTTTAGACCATTGATGATGTCATCCAAATGCTGAACTTCAGGATTTTCAACCATCGCGGCTTTAGAGGTCCAGTAACCATTGACGATGCCATAATCTTGTATCTCGTCTTTCAGAAATTGTGCCCCATTGTTTTTCATCAAGGCATACAGGGCATGGTTTTGACCTTTCACTACGGACGCTCCCCATTCAATGGGCAAATCAGCAATGTCAGAGACGGAATAAATACGACCTCCAATTCTCCCGCTGGCTTCCAATACCGTTACATTGTATCCCTGTTGCTTGAGCAAATAAGCCGCGTATAAACCCGAAACACCTGCACCAACAATTCCGACAGAACCATTGAATTTTTTATCGGGCAATGGATATTTTTTACAACTGGACAACCAGGATGCCGCCAAGAACAGCATGGGCATCCCCAAAATGGTCTTTTTCAAAAACTCTTCTCTTGTCCAATCCTTGTTTTGCTCCATGATTTGTCTCGTTAGCGAATATCGAAACGAAATAAAAGCTTTTGAAGTATGTTGATAAAAAAAAATGATTGTGAATGAGCAAACCCAATAAAGACAATACTTTCGTGATTGGTTCAAACTGAAAAAGATGGCAGAGAATGTAAGTTATACAGAAGACAATATTCGGTCCCTCGAGTGGCATGAGCACATTCGATTAAGGCCTGGTATGTACATTGGTAAATTGGGAGACGGCGCTTCTTACGATGACGGTATTTATGTGTTGCTCAAAGAAATTTTGGACAACAGTATCGATGAGTTTGTCATGGGAAATGGAAAGACCATTGAAATCACCATCAAAGACAATACGGTTTCCGTTAGGGATTATGGTCGCGGTATCCCATTGGGTAAAGTGATTGATTGCGTTTCAAAAATCAATACCGGCGGTAAATATGATTCAAGGGCTTTTAAAAAATCAGTGGGTTTAAATGGGGTAGGTACCAAGGCGGTGAACGCGTTGAGCACCTATTTCAGAGTGGAGTCCATTCGTGAGGGCCAAAGCAAAGTAGCGGAATTCAACAAAGGTTCTATTACCAAGGACCACAAAGTGGCGGCCTCAACGGCAAAGGATGGTACCGCTATGTCATTCATTCCTGATGCATCAATTTTTCACAACTTCCAATTTAGGATTCAACACGTTGAGAAGTTATTGTGGAATTATTGTTACTTGAATGCTGGATTGACCATTGTTTTCAATGGACAGAAATACAAATCTGAAAATGGTTTACAGGATTTGCTCAATGCCAACATGAGTGAGGATCCTTTATATCCCATCATTCATTTAAGAGGAAATGACATCGAGGTGGCCATTACCCACACGCATTCATACGGCGAAGAATACTACAGTTTTGTAAATGGTCAATACACCACTCAAGGTGGAACACACCAAGCAGCTTTCCGTGAGGCTTATGTTAAAGTGATTCGTGATTTTTTCAAGAAAGATTATGAGGCGGTTGACATCAGAGCAGGTATTGTGGCGGCTGTTGCGGTTAAAGTAATAGAGCCGGTTTTTGAATCTCAAACCAAAACAAAATTGGGTTCCAATGAAATAGAACCCAATGGAAAATCCATTAAGGCTTTTATTCAGGAGTTCTTATCCAAAGAGTTGGACAATTACTTACACAAGAATCCAGAGCTGACTCAAAACCTTTTGAAGAAAATTCTTCAAAGCGAAAGGGAAAGAAAAGAGTTGGCAGGTATTGCCAAGTTGGCCCGTGAGCGCGCCAAAAAAGCCAATTTGCACAACCGCAAATTGAGAGATTGTAAAGTGCATTTGGGTGATAAAAGTGAAAGAGCAGGGGAGACAACCCTTTTCATTACTGAGGGAGATTCCGCTTCTGGATCCATCACCATTTCCAGAGACGTTCAAACCCAAAGTGTTTTTTCTTTAAAAGGAAAACCTTTGAACACATATGGATTGACCAAAAAAGTAGTTTATGAAAATGAAGAATTCAACTTACTTCAGGCGGCATTAAACATTGAAGATGGTTTGGAGGGGTTGCGATACAACAACGTTGTTCTCGCGACTGATGCCGATGTCGACGGTATGCACATTCGTCTTTTGATGATTACCTTTTTCTTGCAATTCTTCCCTGACTTGGTCAAATCAGGCCATTTGTATGTTTTGCAAACCCCATTGTTTAGGGTTCGAAATAAGAAAGAAACCATCTATTGCTACAGCGATGAAGAACGTGTGAATGCCATTAAAAAGTTGGGGACCAAACCAGAGATTACCCGATTCAAGGGATTGGGTGAAATTTCCCCTGAAGAATTTAAAAAATTCATTGGACCAGATATCCGATTGGAGCCTGTGGTCATTGGAAAGGAAATGCACATCAAAGATTTGTTGGAGTTTTACATGGGTAAGAACACCCCTGATCGTCAAGAGTTCATCATCTCCAATTTGAAAGTGGAGAAAGATGATATCGATACATTAAAAGTGGACAAAATAGAGGAGGAAGCAGCATGAATGATTTGAACGAAGAGTTATTGCCAGACAACAATCCGGAAGAAACACAATTGTCTGGTGTTACAGAAGTCAATGGTCTTTACAAGAATTGGTTCTTGGATTATGCTTCTTATGTTATCCTAGAGAGAGCCGTTCCTCACATCAATGACGGGTTGAAGCCGGTTCAAAGGCGAATTCTTCATTCCCTCTGGGAAATGGATGATGGTCGTTTCAATAAGGTGGCCAATGTCATCGGAAATACCATGAAGTACCACCCACATGGAGACGCCTCGATTGGAGACGCCTTGGTTCAGTTGGGTCAAAAGAACTTGTTTTTGGATACCCAAGGAAACTGGGGTAATATTTATACGGGTGACAGTGCCGCTGCTCCCCGATACATTGAAGTTCGATTAAATAAGTTTGGACAAGATGTCATCTTTAATCCCAAAACAACGAATTGGTTACTGTCTTATGATGGCCGAAACAAGGAGCCAGAGACACTGCCCATGAAGTTCCCAATGCTTTTGGCTCTTGGAGTTGAAGGTATTGCTGTAGGTTTGGCTTGTAAAATTTTGCCACACAACTTCAATGAGCTCATTGATGCCTCTATCGATATCCTCAGAGGAAAGAAAACCCAAATTTTACCAGACTTTCCAACAGGCGGTTTGGTGGATTGCACGGATTACAATCATGGTTTACGCGGTGGCAAGATTCGTTGTCGAGCCAAAATAAAGAAAGATGAGGGGGGGAAAACCCTAGTCATTACAGAGATTCCCTTTGGAACAACCACTTCCTCCTTGATTGATAGCATCCTGAAAGCCAATGACAAAGGCAAAATCAAGATCAAGAAAATTGAGGACAATACCGCAGAACATGTAGAGATCATTGTTCATCTGGCACCGGGTGTGTCACCGGATAAAACCATTGATGCGCTTTTTGCCTTTACAGATTGTGAAATCAGCATTTCTCCAAATTCTTGCGTCATTCAAGATGATAAACCCAAATTCTTAAGTGTTGATGAGTTGCTCCGTCAAAGTACTGAGCACACGCGTGACCTCATTAAAATGGAGTTGCTCATTGAACTCAACGAGCTGAAAGAAGAATGGCACTTTGCATCATTGGAGAAAATCTTTATTGAAAAGAGGATTTACCGTGACATTGAAGAATGTGAAACGTGGGAGGAGATTATTGCCACCATTCACAAAGGTTTGAAACCATTCACCAAACAGTTCATTCGTGAGGTCACTGACGAAGACGTGGCCAGATTGACAGAGATTAAAATCAAGCGGATTTCCCGATTTGATAGCAAGAAGGCTGATGATTACATGGCAAAATTGGATGGTTTGATAGATGATTGTCAAGAAAAAATGGACAATCTTACCGAGACAGCCATTGCTTATTTCAAAGAAATCAAAGCCAAATATGGAAAAGGCAGAGACCGCAAATCTGAGATCAGAACATTCGACACCGTTCAAGCTGCTAAAGTAGCCATCGCCAATGCCAAGTTGTTTGTGAACAAGGCAGAAGGTTTCATTGGAACCGGTTTAAAGAGAGATGAAGGGGAATTTGTTGAAGAGTGTTCAGACATTGACGACATCATAGTATTCAGAAGAGATGGAAAAATGTTGGTCACCAGAATCACGGCCAAGTCATTTGTGGGCAAGGACATTATCTATTGTGCTGTTTGGAAGAAAGATGACAAACGAACCATTTATAACGTTATCTATAAGGATGGACGAAATGGAGCCATGATGAAACGATTTGCCGTGACCGCCATTACCAGAGATAAGGAATATGATCTTACCAAGGGAGCTCCAGGAAGTGACATTCTTTACTTTTCAGCCAACCCCAATGGTGAAGCTGAAGTGGTAACTGTTCATCTTAGAGCCTTGGACAAATTGAAAAAATTGACCTTTGATGTGGACTTTGCTCAACTTGCGGTGAAAGGTCGAGATGCTGTAGGAAACATCGTAACCAAGTACGCTGTTAAGAAAGTTGAACTTAAAGAGAAAGGGGTTAGTACGTTGGGTGCTAGAAGTTTATGGTACGATGCTTCAATTAAAAGATTGAATGATGAAGGTCGTGGTGAACCACTCGGAGATTTCATGGCCAATGACAAATTGTTGATCTTGATGAGCACAGGAGATTATCAGTTGGTCACACCAGAATTGACGATGCACTTTGAAGAGTCAACAACGCACATTGAAAAGTGGATGCCAGAAAAGCCCATTTCAGCTGTTTATTTTGACGGTGACAAAGAGCAATGGATGGTGAAACGTTTCTTGGCTGAACAAAGTAAGGGGCTGGTTAGGTTCATTACTGAGCATCCCAAGAGTAAATTGGGCGTAGTCAGTACGTTGCATTATCCAAAGGTTTATGTGCGATTTAACAAGAAATTCAAGCAAGCGGCCAATAAAATGGATGAAACGGTGGATTTGAGAGAGTTTATTGCCATAAAAGGGGTAAAAGCTATTGGAAACCGATTGACTCAATTGCCCATTTTGAATTTGGATCTCTTGGAAGCTGACCAAGAGTTGGAAAATATAGCCAATGAGGAAATGATGCAGAGTCAAATTTCACTGGTCGCGAATGGAGGCGATGAGCCATCGCTTTTTGATCAAGAATCCTAAAAAATTGAATTTTTATTGTAGAAATAGCGTAAAAAGGGCCTGAAAGGGCCCTTTTTTATTTCAAAGCGAATACTTTTTGCATTTTTGAAAAAATTCTGTTTATAGTTGGAATTATTTCTAAATTATCGTATCTTTGGGTCATGAAACCATACACAATAGAGGATTTGTCGTTGCCTCAATTGAATGACCCAATGGCCATTTATCAATATGTCACCAATACAACCTCTGATTGGAAGGGATTTGAAATGTATGACGCCTTGATTGCTTTGGCGGATGAGGTAAAAGCCAAATGGCTCAATATCACACCCCGTACTTTACATAATTACAGAACCAAAGGTGTGGAAATCAAAAGTCAAATGAAGGAACAGATTGTCATGATTTTGGCGTTGTATCGTCATGGATTACAGATTTTTGCCAATCAACAAGAATTTGAGATGTGGTTACAAACCCCCAATGTATTGTGGGACAATCAACGTCCCTTGGATTTCATGGAAACCAAGGTAGGAATTGATTTCATAGAATCACGCTTGATGGGATTAGAATTCGGGGAAGCTTTGTAAGATGGTTGTCTATTCAGTTCGATCAGCCAAGCACATTGAACCGTTAACGGCATCGGGTTATCCTGGGCGTTGGAATAGACAGGATCAAAAAGTTTTGTATGCTTCAGAATCCAGATCCTTGGCATCGTTGGAATGGTTGGTCAGTCGCGGAGGTCGGGTACTAAACAACGACTTTGTGTTAATTACTATTCAATTAAATATTTATTCAACTGATGTTAAATGTTTGAAAGAAAACGAATTAATAAAAAATTGGAGATCGTTGAATGCTTATTCCGATTTACAAGAGAAAGGTAGTCATTGGTATCAATTCGGAAATGAGAATGTTTTATCTGTACCCAGTGCATTGGTTCCTGAGGAGCGAAATTTTGTTCTTCATTTTGGTAGAGGAAATGAAAAGGAATGGATGCAGTTGGTAGATGTGCAATCCGTAGACTGGTTATCGCGCATACAACTTTGATACTGCCATTTAAATCATAATTTATATTATGTAAACTTGATTTTACATGTTAATGTATTTAGCTTCAGTCTTTTACCGTTTCGAATTGCCCCCAAAATAAAAAAGCCGCCCCATTGGGACGGCCTTTTCGAATAATGAATTCTTTACTTATATTGATTGGATTTCTCGCGATCTCCACCTTTCAAATACGTTTCTTTCAGTGCTTGTTTCAATTGTGCATCGTTCGAATCTTGCTTGTAGCAAATTTCAAAATAACTAGCCGCTTTCAAATACATCGGTTTCAATTCTGACTTACAAGCATCAAATTTGGCGGTCTCTCTTGGAGGAATTGCATCGCAAACTTTTCCTTTCTCTTGAGCTTGATTGTAATACAATGCGCCAAGATTGTACGCCGCATCAAAATAATCTGCTTTAATGCTCAAAGCATTCAAATAAGCCTTTTCAGCATCAACAGTATTATTTTCTTTTTCATAGGTTACTCCCAATACGAACCAAACACTTTCATTCTTAGGATCTGACTCAGTTAAGGCTTTTAAAACTCCTTGGGCCTTGGCGTAATCCTTGTCATCAATGTAGATGTTAACTTCTGATCTCAAAAACTCAGCATCTTTCGGGTATGATTTTCTGGCTTGTGATAAGATTTCAATCGCCTCAGCTTTCTTTCCTTGACTAATATATATGTCGCTGATTCCCAAATAAGAATCTCGGACATTGTATTTCAAATCGATGCATTTCTTGTAATGGGTAATCGCATCGTCTGTTCTTCCCGCTTTATGGTAGCAAAAAGCACTGTTGAAAATGAAAACGGTATCAGTCACTCCCAAAACTGCAGAGATGTCAACGATGTTTTTGAATTGGTCTCCGGCCGCAATCAAATTATTGGCTTTGTAGGATTTTTCAGCTTTTTGACCGATAACGGCTTTTAAAATGTCCAATTCGGTGGCCACTTCTCTTAAATAATCTTTTCTTTTATCAATTTCAAAATACTTAGTGAAAGCTGCTAAGGCGGTTGGCAAAGCATCTGGATATTTGGCATTCAACACTGAGTCCTTTGCAATATTGGCGTAAATATTTCCACGGTATCTCCAATACTTCTCTTTTTCAGTCGCCTTGGGATCGGTCATGGCTTCGTCAATGTATTGCTTAGCGTCCTCGTACTTTCCCTCTTTGTTCGCATTGTAAGCACTGGTTACCTTGGGTTGCGCTTGAGCCATCCATCCTGTGACCATCATCAAGGCCACCATCATTAGTTTTCTCATACTTTTTTGGTTTTGTTTCATTGTTTCAATCATCTTGCCATTTTAACCTTGATGCGAAACAAATCATCATTTCACATTTTAATCTTGATTTTCTTCGGTGTTGTTTTCCTCGGTATTGTCCATCTCAGGCGTCGCGATAGATCCATCTTCTTCCATGACAATATCGCTTGAACGTTCTTCGTCTTCATCGTCCTTGATAACTGCAGTTACCGCAGCAATGGCGTCATTTCCTCTCAAGCTGATTAGCCTTACCCCTTGCGTGGCGCGCCCCATGACTCTCAAATCCTCTACTTTTAGACGAATCGTGATTCCAGAACGGTTGATGATCATAAAGTCCAAATTGTCATCCACGGACAAGATGGCAATCAAATTTCCGGTCTTCTCAGTAATGTTGATGGTTTTAACCCCTTTACCTCCGCGATTGGTGATGCGGTAATCTTCCAAAGCGGAACGTTTTCCATATCCTTTATCGGAAATAACCAAAATGTCTCTTTCAGGACTATCCACACACACCATTCCAATCACCTCATCTTTTTCACTGCCCAAGGTTACTGCTTTCACCCCTTGAGCTGTTCTTCCCACTGCGCGAACGGTCTTTTCATTGAAACGAATGGCTTTTCCTTCTGAAGTTCCCATTAAAATTTCGCACTCGCCATTGGTCAGTTTTGCTTCCAACAATTCATCACCTTCAACGATGGTGATGGCATTAATTCCAGAAGAACGAGGTCTGGAATACGCTTCCAGTAAAGTTTTCTTGATTAACCCTTGCTTGGTGCAAAGGATAACATAGTTCTTGCTCACATATTCTTCATTCATCAAATCTTTTGTTGGGATATAAGCCAACACCGTATCGTCTTGCTCAATTTGCAACAAATTTTGAATGGCTCTTCCTTTGGATGTTTTTGATCCTTCGGGAATTTCAAAAACACGCATCCAGAAACATCTTCCCTTTTTGGTAAAGATCAATAACCAATCATGGTTGGTGGCTGTGAAAATATCTTTCACAAAATCTTCTTGTCTTGCAGAAGTACCTTTGGATCCTACCCCACCTCTGGCCTGGGTTCTGTATTCAGCGAGATTGGTGCGTTTGATGTAACCCGCATGGGTGATGGTCACTACCATTGCCTCATCAGGGATCATGTCTTCAATGCTCAAATCTGCTGAAGAGAATTCAATCACGGATCTTCTCTCGTCCCCAAATTTTTCTTTCAAATAGAACAATTCATCTTTGATGATACCCATTCTCAATTCTTCACTGCCAAGAATTTCCTTTAATTTTTTAATCAAAGCCATCAACTCATCATACTCTGCTTTGATTTTATCCCTCTCCAAACCAGTAAGACGTTGCAAACGCATGTCCAAAATGGCACGAGATTGAATTTCACTCAATCCAAAGTTGGCCATCAATCCGTCACGCGCTTCGTCTGGGGTTTGAGAGGCTCGGATCAATTTAATCACCGCATCAATGTTGTCAAGGGCAATCAAATATCCTTCTAAAATATGTGCTCGTTCCTCTGCTTTGCGCAATTCGTAACGTGTTCTGCGGGTAACGACTTCATGTCTGTGCTCTACGTACAGTGCAATCATGTCCTTCAATCCCAAGGCTTCTGGTCGACCTTTCACCAATGCGATGTTGTTGATCGAGAAAGAAGTTTGCAGTGCAGTGAACTTATAAAGGTTGTTCAAAACCACGTTGGTAATGGCGTCGCGCTTGATTTCATACACCACACGAACCCCATTTCTATCGGATTCATCACGAATCTCGGATATCCCTTCAATCTTACCTTCTTGCACCAATTCCCAGGTGCGTTTGATCATGTCGGCCTTGTTGACTTGATAGGGAACTTGGTCAACGATGATGCATTCTCTATTGTCTACCTCTTCAATTCTGGCACGAGCCCTCAATACTACCCTACCTCTTCCCGTGTGGTAAGCAGTCTTGATTCCGTCCACACCATGGATGACACCGCCTGTTGGAAAATCAGGAGCTTTCACAAACTCCATCAATTCATCCACTGTGATTTCGTTATTGTTGATGTAGGCAATGGTGGCGTCACAAACCTCTGTCAAGTTGTGAGGGGCCATGTTGGTGGCCATACCCACAGCAATACCTGATGCCCCGTTGATCAATAAGTTTGGGATCTTAGCAGGCATAACCGTTGGCTCCTGCAAACTGTCATCAAAGTTGGGCTGAAAATCAACGGTCTCTTTGTCCAAGTCCTCCAGCAATTCCTCTGCGATCTTCCTCAAGCGGGCCTCAGTGTAACGCATGGCTGCGGCGTTATCACCGTCCATACTACCAAAGTTTCCTTGTCCATCTACCAAGGGATAGCGCAAGCTCCAATCTTGAGCCATACGCACCATGGTGTCGTAAACGGAGCTGTCACCATGTGGATGGTATTTACCCAAAACTTCCCCAACAATACGGGCAGATTTTTTATAAGGTCTATTGCTCAAAACGCCCAGGTCTAACATCCCGTACAACACCCTGCGGTGAACCGGTTTAAGACCATCACGAACATCCGGAAGCGCTCTACCTACAATCACCGACATCGAGTAATCGATGTAGGCCGTTTTCATTTCCTCTTCAATGTTTATCCGGACAATTTTTTCGCCTTCCATAATTCAATTTTTTTATTTCTAAACACCACTTGTGTGGTAGCGTGCGAATTTAATCAAAGCCTTATCAATATTGGGTTTGCATCCCCCCTACATTTATTCACATTCACACAAAAAAGTGTGGATAATTAATGTTAAGTGAATCTTGTTTTGGATTTATCCCGAATAAATTTGAGGTTCATAAAAAGTTGAAAGGAATGGAAGCAAAATTTTCACCGCAAGTAAAAGATGTTTTATCTTTTAGTAGAGAGGAGGCATTGCGTTTGGGGCACTCATATATTGGTCCTGAGCATTTGATGTTGGGCATTATTCGAGAAGGCGAGAGTTTGGCAGCCAATCTCATGAAGCGCATGGGCATTGACATGAATTATTTGCGCAAGCAAATTGAGTCGACAATGCGCTTGGCGTCTGTGGCTACAGCCAATCAAGGTTTGCAAACGGTGCCACTGACTACACAGGCTGAACGTATATTAAAATTAACTTATTTGGAAGCGAAAAATTTCCGAGCCACTATGGTGGGAACGGAACATTTGCTGCTCAGCATTTTGAAAGACCAAGACAATGCAGCTACCCGCACATTGGTGGGTTTTGGCATAGATTACAAAATGGTTCGCGAAGAATTAATCACTTCAGAGGGATTGGACACGCCGAGTGATTCTCCTTTGAATACGCCAAAAGCTGAGTTTCCTTCTTCTGCAGATGATGATGATGATCAATTCATGGGCAGTAGCAGCGGATCTTCAGCGGCTAAAAAGCCGGGTGACAATAAAAGTAAAACGCCAGTCTTGGACAATTTCGGAAGAGATTTAACCAAGATGGCAGAGGATGGAAAGTTAGATCCCATTGTAGGGCGTGAGAAAGAGATTGAAAGAGTGAGTCAAGTTTTGTCCAGAAGAAAGAAGAATAATCCAATATTAATTGGTGAGCCAGGTGTCGGTAAATCAGCCATTGCCGAAGGATTGGCATTGCGTATTGTTCAGAAAAAAGTGAGTCGTGTGCTGTTTGGAAAGCGCGTTGTTACCTTGGATGTGGCATCATTGGTGGCGGGTACAAAGTACAGAGGTCAATTTGAAGAACGCATGAAGGCATTGATGAACGAGTTAGAAAAATCTCCGGATGTTATTTTGTTCATCGATGAAATTCACACCATTGTTGGTGCTGGAGGAGCCAGTGGTTCTTTGGATGCGAGCAATATGTTTAAACCCGCATTGGCACGCGGAGAAATTCAATGTATTGGCGCGACAACATTGGATGAGTACAGACAATACATTGAAAAGGATGGTGCTTTGGAACGCCGTTTTCAAAAGGTTGTAGTAGATCCTACCACCATTCCTGAGACCATTCAGATTTTGAACAATATCAAAGACAAGTATGAGGAACATCACAGTGTTACCTATACGGACGAAGCCATTGAGGCTTGCGTCAAGTTAACAGGACGTTACATTACTGATCGTCATTTGCCGGACAAGGCCATTGATGCTTTGGATGAAGTGGGATCGCGTGTGCATTTGAGCAATATTCAAGTCCCTCAAGAAATCATTGATATAGAAAAAGCGATTGAGGAAGTGAAGTTGGAGAAGACGCAAGTGGTCAAGTCTCAGCAATATGAAGAGGCCGCAAAGCTTCGTGACAAAGAGAAACAATTGAATGATCGCCTGGATGCAGCTAAAAAGCAATGGGAACAGGATGCTAAAACGCATCGTGTTACCGTAACAGAGGCCAATGTGGAAGAAGTAGTAGCCATGATGACGGGTATTCCCGTGAATCGTGTGGCTGAAAAAGAAAGTGGAAGATTGGCCAAAATGGATCAGGAGTTGGAAGGAAAAGTGATTGGGCAGGATGAGGCCATCAAGAAAGTAGTTCGCGCCATTAAGAGAAATCGTGCAGGCTTAAAAGATCCGAATCGTCCCATAGGTTCTTTCTTATTCCTTGGCCCTACAGGTGTAGGTAAAACACAATTGGCCAAAGAATTGGCTAAGTTCTTATTTGATTCCGAAGAGTCATTGATTCGAATTGATATGTCCGAGTACATGGAGAAGTTTGCTGTATCTCGATTGATAGGAGCGCCTCCCGGATATGTTGGCTATGAAGAAGGGGGGCAATTGACCGAAAAAGTGAGAAGACGCCCCTACTCTATTGTCCTTTTGGATGAAGTTGAAAAAGCGCATCCTGATGTTTTCAATTTATTGCTTCAAGCTTTGGATGATGGACAAATGACAGACAGTTTGGGAAGAAAAATTGACTTTAAAAACACTGTGATTATCATGACTTCTAATATTGGTGCTAGACAATTGCAGGAGTTTGGATCAGGTGTAGGATTTGGAACTTCATCCAGGGTAACCAGTGAAGAAATGGATCGCAAGGGCATCATCGAAGCGGCTTTGAGAAAGGCTTTTGCTCCTGAGTTTTTGAATCGTGTGGATGATTTAATTGTTTTCAACGCTTTGAAAAAGGAGCATATCCATCAGATTATCGATATAGAATTGGCAAAACTATTTCACCGTATTACAGATTTGGGTTATAAAATTGAGTTAACGGATACGGCGAAAGATTTTATTGCTGACAAAGGTTACGATGAGAAGTATGGTGCGCGTCCATTGAGAAGATCGATACAGAAATATTTAGAAGATCCCATAGCTGAAGAAATCATTAATTCCAATTTACAAGAAGGAGATACCCTCTTGGTTGATTTTGATGAGGCTGAATCAAAAGTTGTAATGAAGGTCAACAAAGCCGAGTAAATGTTTGATACAGTAACCTACCCCAGTGCAATATCTTGGTGGTTGTGGATTCCCATTTATACCCTGATCATTGGTCAGGGTATTTTTATTGCTTTTGAAAGCAATTATTGGATGTTGATTTTTCATCTGTCATTGGCCTTGATCATTTATTTTTTGGTAATGCGCATGCGCTATGTGCTCACCACAGATCAGCTTTTGATTCATGTAGGTCCCTTCCTCTATCGACGAATAGATTTATTGAGTATCAGACGCATGGAGTTGAGCAATAATCCTTTGAGTTCGCCGGCAGCTTCGTTGAAGCGATTGGCCATTTATTACAACAAGTGGGGATACGTTTTGATTTCACCCAAAGATCGAGAATCTTTTATGGCTGAAGTTTGGAAAAGAAAAGAACAATTGGAGATCAATGCACAAACAAATCATTGAAAACTACTTGAAAAAAGTGCAAGTAGAAGTGCCAATCCCAGAGACCTACCATCAACACACCTCCTAAGGCACCGTACAAGTGGGCATCATGGGCAATGAGCCCTTGGCCTTTTTTGCTAAAGTAATGTTCTAGTCCCAAGAATACCAATGCTCCAACCCAAGCGGGCATTGGAATAATCATGAAAAATCCAACCTCCATATCTGGGAAAATGAGCATGAAGGCCATCATCACAGCACTCACTGCTCCGGAAGCTCCCACGCTGCGGTAAGCGTACTGGTCGCTATGTTTTAGGATGGCGGGAATACAGGCGATGGCCCCACCGATAAAGTACAACAAGACGTAAAACAATTTTCCCATGAAAGGTGTCCATGGCTGAAAGTAGGGATTGGTTTGAGCCAAAATAGAGGGATTGACCAACACCCACTCCATCACTTGTCCAAAAGAATAAAAAGTATACATATTAAATCCCAAGTGCATCCAATCGGCGTGTACAAAGGTGTGACCAAAAATCCTATCCCATTCGTTGCTGTATTTTACAACGTAGGGATGTAAGGCTAGTCTATTAAAAAGCACTGGGTTTTCCCAAGACAGGTAGGATACGATGACCGTAATCCCAATGATGATGAAGGTAATGGGGGTGAGCATAATCAAGTGCTATGGTCTGCAAAGATTTGCCATTTTCCATCTTGTTTTTTCCAAAGCAAAGAAAAACGTCCAATGGCGTTTTTATCAGGGAGAAGCAAAGTCCATTGACCATCCACCCAAGCTGCTTCATCAGATAGAATTTCAAAGTGAAGATCATTGAAAATCAAGGTTCCCATCTTTTCAGGTGGATAGCTTTTTTTATAACGTGCTAGCGTTGAAGCCCAACCCAAAACAACACCTTTTTGTCCAATAAAACGCAAGGAATCACTCTGCCAATAAGGCTCCATGAATCCATCTAGATCTTTATTGGTCCAGGCCTCAGCTTGCTTATTCATGATTTGCTGAATCTCCCATTTGGGATCAGCAGGTGCTGAGCATCCCAACAAAAAAACGGATGCAAATGCTGCTATGGAAAAAAAAATGTTTTTACACATTGAATCTAAAATGCATGATATCGCCGTCTTGAACAATGTACTCTTTTCCTTCAACACCCATCTTACCTGCTTCTTTCACTGCTGCTTCGGATTTGTATTGAATGTAGTCGTTGTACTTTATTACCTCAGCTCTGATGAAACCCTTTTCAAAATCGGTATGAATCACACCGGCTGCTTGTGGAGCGGTATCTCCTTTGTGAATGGTCCAAGCTCTGACTTCTTTCACACCTGCGGTAAAGTACGTCTGAAGGTTTAGTAAGTTATATGCTGCCTTGATGAGTTTGGATACGCCGGGTTCCTCTAGTCCAAGGTCTTGTAAGAACATTTGACGTTCATCAAAAGTTTCTAATGAGGCAATGTCTGCCTCAATTGCAGCGCCAATCACAATGACTTCTGCGTTTTCTTCTTTCACAGCTTCTCTTACTCTTTCAACATGTGCGTTGCCGGTTTTTACTGAAGCTTCTTCTACGTTGCATACGTACATGACAGGTTTTGAAGTCAACAATTGGAGATCGTTCATCCATTTTACTTCCTCATCATTTTGAGGCACCACTACCCTAGCGCTTTTTCCTTGCTCTAAATTTTCTCTGATTTGGGTGTAGAAGTCGTACATTTTTTTGGCGTCCTTATCTCCTGTTTTCGCAGCTTTGGCTGCTTTTTGATAACGGGCATCAACGCTTTCAAGGTCCTTTAATTGAAGTTCAATGTCAATGATTTCTTTGTCGCGGACAGGATCTACACTTCCATCAACGTGGACCACATTGGGATCATCAAAACAGCGCAAAACATGAATGATGGCATCTGTTTCTCTGATGTTGGATAAAAATTTATTGCCTAAACCTTCTCCTTTGCTTGCTCCTTTTACCAATCCAGCGATGTCTACAATTTCAATGGTAGTTGGTACAATTCTTTCAGGATTGATGAATTCAGCAAGAGCGGTCAAACGTTCATCTGGAACAGTGATGGTTCCAACATTGGGTTCAATGGTACAAAAAGGAAAATTGGCCGCTTGTGCTTTTGCGTTGGACAAGCAATTAAACAAAGTTGACTTTCCCACATTGGGTAGTCCTACGATTCCACATTTCAATGACATAAGAAAAATTTGAGTGGCAAATGTACGATTGCGCTCGCTGTTTTATACATTTGTAAAAACAAAATAAAAATGGGACATCACGAAGAACATCACGGCCATCATGAGGCTGAGCAAAATGAGATTGGCGGTCCAGTAACCTTGGCGGTTATGTTATTTGCCATTGCAGTTGTAGTTATTTACTTTTTGATTGAATGGTCTGATCGTTGATCTTTATTGATAGATATTAAAAAAGCGCCTCAAGGGCGCTTTTTTTATTCCAGAAAGTTTTATTCCTCAAACCCTTTGGGTTTTTTAATCGTAAAGACCCGAGAGATATTGAATCCAAATTGAATATCTCCTTTGTCCCAATTCCCTGTTGTTTCAGATATAAAACCTTTTTCATTCATGCTGCTGCTGTTGGTGAGGTGCAATTGAAACACATGGCCACCTGTTTCTAAATCAATGCCAAGACTTAAACTGTTATTGACTTCTGCACCTACGTTCTTTGTCATGAGTGAAAAGTATTCAGCATTGAATGTTAATCGTCGGGTTAATTTGTATCTACCTCCAAATCCAATTGCGTAAAGGTCATGAGCCACCGCGGATGTTTCTACCAAGTTGCGGTGAATGTGGGTTGGACTGATTTGTATGGATAAATTATCGTCCATTTTTCTACCAACCAATAGTTGGTTACAGAAGTATAATCTTGATGTGAAGAAGTTATCGATGTTCGGATCGGCCCATGCTGTTCCTCTCATGACAGTTGAACCAAAATAAGAAAGCGAGATGGGCATTTTTTTTGGTCCGGATTCAACTTGTTTTAATATTTTGATTTTCGTGAACGCGTCTACCTCTTCATTCACATTTGACCGTCCAATACCCACCATGATGCGGTCATTTATTCCATATTCAAATCCCAATCTCATGCTGGCCAAATCCAAACCAAATAATTTGTGTATTCCGGTATTGAATGTTCCAAAACGGTGACTTACCCTAAAGTCCATTACTCCTCCTGCCACGTTTTCAATGGACTGGCCATTGATGACTCTTGTTGACTTAAAAGTAGCGGTGGAATAAACAATGGGGTCCTCTTCTCCCAATAATGATAGTAAATCTGTTGTGTCTGATTGTGATAAAAGAAAATGACCTTGAGTAAAAATCAAGGTCATTAACAAGCAAAACTTTTTAATCATATTATTTTTTTAATTCAGTCAATTCAGCTTTGGCTGTAACTTCAATACTTTCCGCGATATTGTTCTTCAGGTTGGCTTCAATTTTAATATTATGGTCTGCACATTTTACATTGAATTTGGTCTCTGCATTCACTTTTCCTCCAGAGACTTTGAAGGTAACCTCTGAGGAGTAGTTTTTACTCACACCATGAATTTCTAAATTCCCAGAAATTTTAGTTTTGTATACGCCGTCTTTTTTGAAGTTAACAGACCCAACATTTTCAATTTTTCCTTTGAAGGTGGCTTTGGGGAACTTGGCGCTTTCTACGTAGTTTTCGTTGTAGTGCTCTTCCATCAGGGCTTTCTCAAACTTAAAATTGGTTTGAAGTGCAGATACTTGAATGTCTCCCGTGGCCCAATCGATAACATAACTCACGTTATTATTGTTGGCTTTGATGTCTTCCATGTTGGTTTTAGAATAGAAGCCCAGGAAACCTGTTCGGGTAGCGTATTTTTGAGAAAACGCTTGTGTTGTCATTAATAACAACGAGGCAAAGAATATTTTTTTCATTTTTATTGTTTTATTTTCTTTTTCAATTACTGTACCAAAATGGCTTGTTTCAATTGAAGGTTTCCACCTAGAAGGTCGTCAGCCAAATAACCCGCACATAGTCCTCGAATGACAATGTTCTGCCCTAATTGTAGTGTTTGAGTGTTTTCTAAAAAGGAAATAGAAACCACACCCATATCTGGGGCATTGGTCACCAAGACGCATTTTGAACCAGTAGAGTCTTGCGAGAAAGAATCTACAGCTCCTGAAACTTCTAAATTTTTATTTAAATATTTCTTAGCGGATTCTTCAGGATTATTGAGAAATTCGGCGTAGATATTCGGTGCGGTTACGATCGCAAAAACATCTTCGGAGGCTGCAGATTTAGAGGGTTTATTGTACAAGTAAATACCGTAAGCCGCAGCCAATAAAACAGCACCGACAATAATAAGCAATAACTTTTTCATACAACAAAACTAATTCAATAGTGGTCTGAACGTTTACATTTGTGTTATTAAATTCTGTTTATGAAAAATATCATTTTATTCTCGTGCATGTTCTTGCTTTCCAGATTGACTATGGCTCAGGATACTCTGCGTGTTTGCTTTTTGGGCAATAGTTACACAGCCGTTAATAATCTGCCTTCTTTGATACAACAATGTGCAGCTTCGGTTGGAAAGGTTGTGGTATCTTCAAGCAATACACCTGGGGGGTACACATTTGCACAACATTCGACAAACACTTCTTCCATCGGATTGCTTCAACAAGGAAATTGGGATTACGTTGTTTTGCAAGAGCAAAGTCAAACCCCAAGCTTTCCAATAGGTCAGGTAGAAAGTCAGTGCTTTCCTTACGCTGCTCAATTGAATGATACCATTGAGAAATATTCTAGATGTGGGGAAACGGTTTTCTATCAAACATGGGGAAGACAGAACGGAGATGCGGGCAATTGTCCCAATTGGCCACCTGTTTGCACTTATGAGGGAATGGACAGTTTATTGCGTTTGCGATATCAAATGATGGCAGATGATAACCATGCGGTGGTTAGTCCTGTTGGCGCATGTTGGAGATACATCAGAGAAAATTATCCCAATAACAATTTGTACAGTAGTGATGGTTCTCATCCTTCTTTGTTTGGTAGTTATGTTGGAGCATTGTGTTTTTATGCGGTGTTTTACAACGAGTCACCGGACTTGATCACTTTTACGGCGGGGTTAACAGCTGAAGAAGTCGCAATTGCAAAGGAGGCTGTCAACACAATTGTAGTTGGAGATTGGCAAGAATGGAATATTGGAGAATATGATTTTGCCGTGTCTGCGCTTTTGGACACCGTTGATTTTTCGATTGTGGTTGAATCCGATGGTGTGAATTGTGATTCCATTTATTGGTATGTTGGTGATGGAACGGTGTATGATGTTCCTTCATTTACGCACACTTATGATCAGCCGGGGTTGTATGGAATAACAATGGTGGCCTATCAATGTGGAGATTATTATTCTCAATATTGGGAGGCCTTTATCGAGGCTCCAGCATCCGTTGAGAATATCCAAAACAGTATTCGTTTTAAAAGGATTTCATTTGATACGATTCTTATTGAAAACGGACAGAAGTCGGAATGTAGATTGGAGTTGTTGGGAATGAATGGACAGTTGATTCAATCATACGCAATTCAAGATAAAACGACATTTATTCAGTTGCCTAAATTGCCGGGAGGTATCTATCTTTTAAGGACCAATGACGCTGGTGAATCTAATTTTAGATTTCATTATTAACGGAGTGACGTCAATAAATTAACATAAATAAAATTTCAGAAACCGTTCGAAAGGACTAAATTTGCACACGATTGACTCTCCCGAGAGGGGTTTTTCATAGGTTTAAAGAGTCTTTAGTTAAGGTAAAGCAGAACCCGGAAACGTCCGGGTTTTGTTTTTATATTACTATGACGCATCTAAAAAACAAGGTTGCCTCTAATTTTGTAAAAAATATGTTTTTATTTCTGAGCTCTGCTGTAGAGCCAGGTCGAGACCAATGCAAAAATGAAGTTTGGAATCCAGACCGCAAGAATGACATGTATTCCCACTTTCATGGCTGCCACTGCTGCCACCTTACTGATAAAGACATAAATGAATCCAATGACCACTGCTAGCAACAGATGGACACCTGTTCCGCCTCTTATTTTTCTTGAAGCGATGGTCACTGCGATAAAGGTTAAAATAAGTATGGCAAAAGCATTGGATGTCCTTGTGTGAAATTCCACTTCAAATTCAGCTACCCTACCCGATCCACTCAATCTCTGCTCGTCGATAAAATTAAGTAACTCTGGAGAAGTCATGGTACTCATGATTTCAGCACGTAAGGCAAAGTCTTCAATCGTCATGGGAAGAACAGTGTCCAATTTATTTTTGAAAATGACCCTTTCATTTCCATCCTTGTCCCATTCACGAATCAGGGGACGCTCAATGCTCCATTGGGTAGAATTGGGTTGGGTACTGGCGCCCAATGCGGTTATTTTCTGGATCAATTTTCCGTTATCCCATTTTTCAAGAGCGAATTGGGATCCACTGCTCTTTTCTGCATTAACCCGGTAAAAGAAGGCGATGGTTCCAGGTTCTACTTCGCGGTGCAAATTGGTTTCGCTTACGGTGAGTGCCTTTTTGATATAGGCCAATTCAAAATCATACCGGGTTCTGTTGGCCCATGGAACGACATAGTGGCTTAGAATGAGTGAAAGCACAACCATTGCAGTTGCCGCCATTAAAAAGGGTTTGAGCAATCTATTGTAGGAAATACCCCCACAAAGCACAGCGATGATTTCACTTTGTTGTGCCATTTTACTGGTAAACCAGATGACTGTCAGAAAAATGATGAATGAACTGAGTAAGTTTCCGAAGTAAAAACAGAAATTGACGTAGTAATAAATAACAATTTGCCAAAATGAAGCTTTGGATTGGAGAAAGTCATCAATGTTTTCTGATACATCAAATATGACTGCGATGATGACAAATGCCAAAATCATGAACAGAAAAGTGCTCATGAATTTTTTAATGACAAATTTGTCTAACGTGCTTATCACAGGCGTTGCATCAATTGAGGAATCATTTTTTCTTTCCAATCACGGAAAGTACCATCGAAGATTTTTTCTCTTGCTGTCTTTACTAAACGGAGGTAGAAATTCAAATTGTGAGCTGTGGCAATTTGTAACGCAAGAATTTCATCGGCTATGAAGAGGTGACGAACGTAGGCTTTGGAATAAAATGAATCCACGTAACTATCACCAGACTCATCCAATGGTGAAAAATCACGATCCCATTTTTTGTTGCGCATGTTCAAGATTCCATTCCATGTGAAGAGTTGTCCATTTCTTGCATTTCTTGTAGGCATGACACAGTCAAACATATCAATACCCAGTGCGATGCTCTCAAGAATATTAGCGGGAGTGCCTACCCCCATGAGATATCTTGGCTTGTCTTTGGGAAGAATTTCGCAAACCTCCTCAGTCATTCGGTACATGTCCTCATGGGGCTCACCCACACTGAGTCCTCCAATGGCATTGCCCTCGGCATTTTTATTGGCGATGTATTCGGCGCTTTCTTTTCTGAGATCTGAAAATGTAGAACCCTGAACAATGGGAAATAAGCTCTGATGATAACCGTAAATCGGTTCGGTTTCTTTGATGCGATTGAAACAACGATCCAACCATTGGTGCGTAATGCGCAGGCTATTTTTGGCATAAGCATAATCACATGGATACGGCGGACATTCATCAAAAGCCATGATGATATCAGCACCAATGATGCGTTGAATATCCATTACTCTTTCAGGAGTGAAGGTGTGACGAGAGCCATCAATGTGGGATTGAAAAATGACTCCTTCTTCTTTGATTTTGCGATTCCCCGATAAGCTGTATACCTGGTACCCGCCGCTGTCCGTTAGAATGGGACGATCCCAACCATTGAATTTGTGCAGACCTCCTGCAGCTTGCATGATTTCTAACCCAGGTCTGAGGTAAAGATGATAAGTATTGCCGAGAATGATTTCGGCTTTGACATCATTTTTTAAATCTTGTTGTGTGATAGCCTTTACAGTACCGGCTGTTCCCACGGGCATGAAGATGGGGGTTTCAATGCATCCGTGATCTGTTGTAATCTTTCCCGCACGCGCTTTTGATTGCGCATCCGTTCCTTGTAATTCAAAAGTCAAACCCATGCTACAAAACTAATCAAAACTAGCGGGATGAAAAGCGATGAATGATGGATTACCTTTGTTGCATGACGGAGATAAAACACAGAGCTGGATTTGTTAATATTATTGGATTGCCCAATGCAGGGAAATCCACCTTGATGAATGCATTGTTGGGACAGAAATTGAGCATTGTTACGGCCAAGGCTCAGACAACAAGGCACAGGATAATGGGGATTTTGAATGGTGAGGATTATCAAATTGTGTACAGTGATACTCCAGGTGTTTTGGATCCTAAGTATAAGTTGCATGAAGGCATGATGAAAGCAGTGGGCTCTGCACTATCTGATGCTGATTTGATTTTAATGGTCATCGATGGAAATGACAGAACACCATTCCATGCAGATACGTTGAATAAGCTAAAGAAGATGGATGTGCCCATTTTTGTTGTGTTGAATAAATTGGACTTGATTGGCAATACCAAGGCTGATGAATTGTTTCAATTTTGGACCAATGAATTGCCACAAGCAAGAATTTACCCTGTTAGTGCGCTTACCTTCCTATACACCAAGGAATTGTTGGCTAAGATTGTAGAGGCACTTCCTTTGGGTCCTCCTTACTTTCCAAAGGATGAATTGTCGGACAGAACATTGAGATTCTTTTGTAGTGAGATTGTTCGGGAGAAAATCCTTAAATATTATAACAAAGAGATTCCCTACTCTTGTGAAGTTCAAATCGAATCATTCAAAGAGGAGGAAAATGTTACCAAGATCAGAGCCATTATATTAACGGAACGAGAATCGCAAAAGGCGATCATCATTGGTCATCAGGGAAGTGCAATCAAGCGCATGGCCACCTCTGCCAGAAAAGAAATGGAGGCATTTTTGGACAAAAAAGTTTATTTGGAGACTTTCATTAAAGTTGATCCGGATTGGCGAAACAATGTAAATCGTTTAAAAACAATGGGATATTGGGATTGAGTTATGGTGGTATTTCCAAACTGTAAAATCAATTTAGGGTTATTTGTTACGCACAAAAGACAGGATGGGTATCATCATTTGGAATCCATTTTTCTTCCTGTTGATTTTTACGATGCGCTTGAAATTGTCCCTAATGGAACCAATGAATGTGTTGTGCACACTTATAACAGTGCGATTGAGATTCCCTTACTATCCCACTCTTGTTTTCAAGCTTGGTCTTTATTGAAACGTGATTTTGATATTGAGGGTGTGGATATTCATCTCATTAAGCACACGCCAAGTGGCGCTGGATTGGGAGGAGGATCATCGGATGCCGCTTTTGCATTAAAGGTATTGAATGATATTTTTTCCTTGGGATTGGCCAAAGAAGACTTGGTAAGGTATTGCGCTTTACTGGGAAGTGATCAAGCTTTTTTTATCTATAATCAGCCTTGTTATTTGAGTGGAAGTGGTCCAGAAATAGAACCATTTTCTTTCCACCAGAATTTTAAGATCAGTCTTTCTTTTCCCAATGTTCATATTTCAACCAAAGAAGCTTTTTCTCGATTGGATCCACAACCGATGGAGTTTGAATTAAGAGAGTTGTCTCTAATACCAAAATCAAAATGGAAGGATATTTTAAGAAATGATTTTCAAAAAGGAGCGGTTCAATCACATCCCATTATACAGTCCCACATTGACCAAATGTATGGTCAAGGTGCTTTTTATTCGGCCATGAGTGGGAGTGGAAGCGCTGTATTTGGTCTTTTTGATTAGCGCATGAGCGTTAGCCATTCTTGGAAATCATATGAAGTGCCATCGTACATTTTTATATTGCCGATAAAAAGGTATTGTCCCTCAGCAGCTGGATTTCCGTTGATCTTCCCATCCCATCCTTTGTTGACGTTGCTCCATTCGTAAACCACATTCCCCCAACGATTGAAAATGGTACCTGTAAATTTTTCCACAGTAAACTCACCACAATCGTAGTAAAATCCACCGTTGAAGTTTTCACAACTCACCCGATAAACATCATTGTCACCATCGCCATTGGGTGAGAACACATTGAATGAGGTTAATTCAGCGTAGTCGTATACCAAAACAACAAAATCTCTTGAGTCTGTGCATCCGCCTGGTCCTGTGATGTTCATCGTTACATTGAAATAGCCCAAAGAGTCAAATAAATGATTGGTGGCTAGACCAGCTGAAATTTCTGAAAAATCGCCATCACCCCAATTGTATTCCACTTGGCTATTGTATTGACTTAAATCAAGAATGTTGAGGTTAAGTGGAATGTATCCCTCGACCGTATCATTGACCATAATCAATGAGTCAATGACAAACAATGCAGAGGGAATTTCAATGGTACCTACTGTGCCATTGAATGTCTCAATACAGCCGTTGTCATCTGTTACAGTTACTGAGTAGGTTCCGTTGTTGAGATTACTTTGAATACTCGAAGTACTGGTTTGATTGAGCCAAGCATATTGATAACCGGGTGTACCTCCATTGACGGTAACGGAAAGAGCTCCAGTTGCCAGGCTATCTCCGCAAACATCATTCGTAACGGTGAAGTTGGCTTGGATTGCGGTTGGCTGTAGCAAATTGAAATTTTGTGTTTGGGTGCAACCATTGGCATCCGTTACAGTAACAGATTGTTGGCCGGCAGATAAATTGTTTACTGAAGAACCCGTTAGATTGGATTGCGACCAAACATAGTTGTAATCTGGTGTTCCGCCAGATACAATTGCAATCCCCTCACCATCGTTTCCTCCATTGCAAGAGGGTTGAGTGGTATTGACGGTTACAACATATGGTTGAGGCTCAGTCATTGATGCATTGTCAGTAGCAGTGCAACCATTGGCATCTGTAACTGTGACTGAAAAATTTCCCGCATTCAATGCATCAGCAAAATTTCCTGATTCAAAATTGGACCAAAGAATATCATAGTTCATGGTGCCACCATTGACAATGGCTGTAGCTTGACCGTTGCTTCCGCCATTGCATAGAACGGGAACAATGTTTTGAATGTCGATGGTAAGTGGTTGAGGTTGGGTAATATTGAATTCAAAATTGACTGCGCAACCGTTGGCATCAGTAATGGTCACATTGTAAGTTCCTGCAGTTAAATCGACTGCGGTATTGGAGTTGGAAATATTATTCTCCCAATCAAAATCATAATCCGGAGCGCCGCCTGTTGGATTGAGAATAATCTCTCCATCATTTCCATTGGCACATGAGACATTTTCAATATCAGCAGTGGTATTGATTACATTACCAGATGAGACTACAGTTGCAGATTGTGTTTCGATACAACCGTTGGCATCTGTCACGGTGAGGCTATAATTTCCCGAAGGGATATTGTTTAAGATTGAATCGGTATCCGCAGGGAATCCATTCCAATTGTAGCTAATGGGATAGATGGGGTTATCAATAACCGCTTCAATACTGCCTAATCCAGCTCCTGAGCATCCAATGTTGGTCACATTTAAATTGAGGCCCATGGGCAGGGGCTCAAAAATCTGAATGGTGTCTGGATTGGCACAGGTTTGACCTTGTGTATTGATGTAAGAGGCTGTGATGATATAAATGTCCGCTTCTAGATTATTGACGTTGGGGGTACTGGCAAAAGCAGGGCCACCTATGGTATTCCAAGAATAGGTAAAGTTAACATTGTTTGGACCTCCTGTGGCCTGAACTTGAATGGCACCTTGAGCTCCACCATAACAAGGGTTATCATCAGTGTTCAGGACATTGATCACAATGGGATTGGGTTGATTGATAACAACAGGAATAGAATCATAACAACCTGCTGCATCCGTAACCAACAATTGATAAGTACCAGCAGCCAAATTAGAAACCGTTTGAGTTGTTTGCGATGTGCCCGACCATTCGTAGGTAACATCACCCACTTGACCATTGACAATGGCCATCGCTTGACCATTGGCCAAACCTGGACAGGTTACGGCCTGCACAGCCGCGGTGATATTCAGGTTGTTTTCTTGTGGAACATTAAAAGTACCCGTGATATCGCAATCCGCACCTTCATCCGTAATCGTAACGGTGTACATCCCTTCTGTTAAACCAGTTGCTGTGGACGCATTAAGTCCAGGAACTTGATCCCAAACATAGGTATATGGCCCTACTCCATTGGTCAGAGAAACTGAAATTTCACCGGTTCCTACCCCGCAGCCCGTAGATTGAATAGAAGCCAAGGTTTGAGGCATATTGATGGAAACCCCTGTCAGTTGAACATGAACCGTATCTGAAAAAGTTGATCCTCCACATACAGTAACTGTAGCAATGTAATTGTCGCTACCGATGGTATTGATGTTGATGTCGTTTCCTGTACCTACTTGCACTCCCGCGCTGTTGGTCCAAACGACAGGAGGGGATCCTGAAGGAGTATATTCCCATGACTCATTGCTTGCGGTCCAAGAAGTATTGTTTCTACCAGGGACAGCTACACCAACGGTCCCCGCTAAATTCTGAATACCCAACACGGAGAAATTAGGACTTCCCCCTGGCCATGTGTTACAGGCCGGTTTGGTCCAAATATGGGTTTGAATCAAGTTAGAAGTTTCGTTGATGACAATTTGAAATTTCCCTTTCGATGAGGTGCAAGAGAACATGGGTATTTGATCAAAGCTAACGACCAATTTTCTGAAAGGCGCTGTGCCAATTGTCTGGTATTTGATATATGGACCTTGCCCACCCGTTCCAGGATGCCAATCTTGCCAAGGTCCCATAATACAATTTTTGGGAACTCCAGTTGCAGAACTGGGAATGGAAGCCGCAACATAGTTAGTGGGTTGACCGGCAGTGAATGAAATCCAACCATTTGAGCCAATGTAAAAGTTGGTGTATGAATTATTGAAAAAGCAAAAGGTAAATCCAATGGGAAGTGAACCAGATACGGCATCATCTCCCAAAGTCACTCCTGTTCCACCAATAACCTCAGGAGTAAATGCCCCCATCGCGGCAACGGTATAATTGTTAGATGAGATGACACCATTTACAGTGGCACTGAGCGTAACGGGACCAGAACATTGCGAAATGTCATCACCTGCATCCACCACTTGCCCCCAATTTATCCCGCACAATAAAAGGGAAAATCCAACCAGAATAAGCTTTTTCATCATAGATTATTTGAAGATGCTCTCTGCTTTCTCCGTGTTAACTTGTTTTCCTTCGAAATAGAAAGATTGAATACCCAGAGCAGTGAGTATTTTGACAGCATACTGTCCTGAGTTGCTGTCCTTAATGGTGAGAACGATGTTATAGAGTTGTTCGTTCTTGCTATCGTTTTCAATTTCTAACTTAACGTTTTCTTTGTAACCATTGGCGTTATTCATCACAGCATGTAAATTGCTCTTCTCTCCGCAGTATGTCATTTGGATTTGTGAACCATTGCTGAATTTGTGAAAAGGTTGATTTCCGGTTAATGAAAATTCACCATTGCATTGCGCATTTACCAAATAGGCGGCGGCACTGAAGATGATGCTGAAGAATATTTTTTTCATGACACTTTGTTTTTACAATAATACAATAGACGCTTTACATCGCCAAAAGTTGTATCTTGTATTCAAACTTTCCTTTTACATTTGAACCATGCAAAAAAATAAAATCACAGGTTGGGTATTCATGTTCGTTTTTCTTTCGAAAATTTTGAGTGCACAAACACCTTGTCAAAACGGATTTGCGGGAGAATATCCTTGCTTGAATATGGATTTGTTGGCCCACATGACCAATGCTCAAATTGGAGGATGCGATAATACCAATGACATATGGGGTTGGGTTTCTCCTTTGACCAAGAGAGAATACGCGTTGGTTGGATGCAGTAATGGAACAGCTTTCGTTGATATTTCAAATCCAACACAACCCATTTATTTGGGATTGCTTCCTTGTCATGACACGCCAAGTCTTTGGCGGGATTTGGAGACTTTGGACAATTACGTTTATGTGGTGAGCGAGTCGAGCAATCACGGTTTACAGGTGATGAATCTATTACAGTTGGACAATGTGGTAAATCCCCCCGTTAATTTTTCAGAGGATGCACATTACCCTGGTTTTGGCCATTGTCATACTTTGAATATTGATCCTCAAAGCAAATTGCTCTGTGCTATGGGAACCAATACCTTTAATGGCGGACCTCACTTGTTGGACATCACCAATCCTTTGAATCCGGTTTTTGTTGGAGGGTATGGCGAAGCTGGATACACCCATGATGGTTTTATAACTACCTATTCTGGACCAGATCAAGATCATCAAGGCGATGTCATCATTGCCCTTTGCAACGGTTACAATGGTTTTTATGTTGTCAACGCTACCGATCCCAATGATGTTGTATTGTTGGACAACTACATGTATCCAGAAACAGGTTACACGCATCAAGGATGGTTTACCAAGGACAAAAGTTATTTTTTGATCAATGACGAGTTAGATGAAATGAACATAGGAAATAATACCAGAACACATTTCTTTGATTTGAATGATTTGGACGACATTTCTTATTTGGGATTTCACGAAACCAGCAACACTTCGATAGACCATAACCTTTATGCAGATGATCAATTCATATACGAGAGCAATTACCGCAGTGGTGTTCGGGTTTTTGATGCTGTCCGTGCTAGTGATGCTGCATTAACGGAGGTTGCATTTTTTGATTTGGTTTCAGCCAACGACAATCCTCAATTTAGTGGGACATGGAGCAATTATCCCTATTTGCCATCTGGAGTGAACATTGCTACGAGCATGTATGATGGGTTCTTTATCACCAAGCCTACTTTTTTACAGTGGTCTGAGAATGCGTACAATGTTTGCCAAGGTGGCGGATTTTCTGCTTATTTGGAAGTGAACACCAACCTGTTATTTCCATTAACGCTGACTTGGGAATTGCCTGCAGGTTTTGCGGCCAATGGCATCTCTCAAATAACCCAAACAGGCAATTACTTTTTTTACTTTGATGCCCCAACGGGCATTGCACCTGGAATTTATGAATTGTCATTGAATATGACGGCTCAGAATGGTCAGGTCTACACCAAAGTATTGCGCGTCAATGTTTCTGCCGATTCAGCACCTACAGCGGTTTCATTATTGTCCCCTGTGTCCGGTGTCAGTGTCGAGGGTAATCCAATTGACTTTTCATGGTCGACATCAGCTGATGCCAACTATTATGTTTGGACGATGGCTACGGATGTTCATTTTTTACAAAACGTTCAAACCCAGAACACAACCAACAATACGTTGTCTTTGAATGCCATTGAATCTGGAATGCACTACTGGAAAGTGGAAGCGATGAATGATTGTGGTTCATCAAGGATAGAAGTAGCCAATTTTGACCTATTGTCCACGGGAATGGATGAGATGGATGCGTTTAATTTTCAGTTATTTCCCAATCCAGCCCAATCGGTTCTATACTTTTCTCAGTCGTTGTCCTCTTTTGATGTGCTAGACATCACAGGACGGAATGTATACGCCCACAGAGGATCAGTTGTACAGGAGTTCAATACTGAGCATTTATCGAATGGAATGTACTGGTTGAAATTTGGAAATGGCGTAAAGTCATTTGAAGTTCGTCACTGATAATTGGGGTCATCCAAGTATCGGCGAAGCCCTTCCCTGCCCGCTTTGATAAACAACGCCTTTTCATCTTTGGAAAGGCGTTTTACTTTTGGACCTATTCCACAATCACTAATGCTCACAGTTCTTTCCCAGTCAAATGGAGTCAGGATGAAGCGATTGAGGTTTTCTTTCATGAGGTAATAAACGGAACCAATCAAGTCTTTGGTTGAATGGATGGAATAATATGGAGGCAATTTTGATTTGGTTCTATCCACTTGTATTTGATAATCACTGTCTATTCTAAAACCAATGGTTTTGATGGCCTGTGTGTCGTATTTTATTGAATCATCAAAAACCCAAATGGGAAAGTTGGACAGGAATCCGCCATCCAGTAAAACGTGATCATGGTCTTGGTATTGCTTAACATCTTGGGGCTCTCCCTTGTCATTGATGATTAAGGGTTCGAAATACAATGGAACTGCCATTGAGGCCCTAACGGCATCTACAATTCGCATGTTCGGATAAGTATGAACGCTGAAATACTCAACCTTCTGATGGTTCATACAAGTGGCGGTGATGACCAATGTTTTTATTGCATCATGTTCTTTGGTCAGTTTTTCAAGCTCCGCGAAGGTTATATTGGCATTCCCCACTTTTGCGGCAATGCAGTTTTCCATCCATTGTGTAAATTTCTTTCCCTTGTAATATCCCATTCTTCTGAAAAGTCGCAATGTGCCGCCGATAAAGAATCCGCGTCCATCATTGAATTTTGCAAAATTGGTATTGCCAATCATTTCAAATATTTCTTGCGGAGTATATCCTACGGATAATAACGTCGCAGTGATGGCACCAGAGGAGGTACCGGCCACACGCTTGATGGGTTTCAATAGGTTTCGTTCATCCAGTTCCATCAACGCCCCGCAATAGGCCAACCCGCGGATGCCAGCGCCTTCAAATACCAAGTTTTCATATTGTACAGAGTCCAAAGATTTTTGTCCAGTTGTACTCAAAAACAATATGGAATGAAAGATTATTAAAAAAGTGATTTTCATGCGTATTGTGTTTGTCTTCCTTCTCTGCAAAATCCCCAAAGTTGTATACCCCACTCTTTAGCAAAATCTACAGCCAATGAGCTGGGTGCAGATACAGCTGCGATGTTGGGGATTTTGGCTTTGAAACATTTGGCTATGATTTCATATGAAATTCGGCCACTGACCAAAAGCCATTGTCCTTGTTTTATTTTGTTCTTTAAAACCAACTCTCCAATGCACTTGTCTACTGCGTTGTGTCTTCCTATGTCTTCATGAACGCAAAGCAAGTTCTCTTGTTCATCAAACAAAGCTGCGGCGTGTAATCCTCCAGAAGCGTGAAAGGCTTGTTGTTGTTCAAACATTTTGTCCAAAGCATTTTGAATATGGAAAGTTTGCGGCTTGTTTTGAAGGGTGTCTCCTTCCGGAATTTTCCAATCCATCTTGCCGCAAATACCACAAGCTGCAATGCTCATGAGCGAGCGCTTGTTTGCCAATGAAAATTCATTTGAATCGACTTTAAGATCAATCCGAGATTCATTGGGACCAGTTTGCAAATCATAATGAGGAATTTCAGCGGTGCTCAACGGTAAAACACCTTCCGTAACCAAGAGACCTATCGCCAATTCCAATTCGCTTCCAGGCGTCTGCATGGTGACCGTGAAGGGTTGTTGGTTGATGGAAATGATAAAAGGTGATTCCACCACCAATGCGTCATGCACTGGGATAGAATCACCTTTCAGTTTTTTAATTCCTGGATAGGATCTGACCATGCGTTATTTTCCGTAACGCTTTTCAGCCAATTCAAGGGCTTTGTGGAGGTTAACTACTTTTCCAGTTTTGGATAAACGACCAAATGTGTTCCAACCATCCAATGTATAGTTCAAAGACAATTGATGGTGCAAATAACTGGCACCATTGTCAATGTCAGATATTCCCCATTTGGCTTGAGATTGAGCTGAGATAGACCATGCTCTGTTCAAGTTGTATTGTAAACCTACACCAGTATTGATGGTCATTGTTTTGTCAAAATTACCCGCACTTCTTGTGGTGTAGCCCAAACCTTGGACTGATACAATATTGAAGTTTTTCTTGGCACCTAAACTGGCCATGATGTATTGGGTGTTGAAATCAAAAGCCCTGAATTGATTCTTTTCTTTGTTTTCCATTCCATTGATAGAGGCTGCATTGTACGATGTTGCAGCAATGGATATTTCCCAAGACCAATTGGCACTGAGTTCTTGGTTCAATTTGAATTGAGATGGCACAATGCCGTAGCTCCAACCATTGCTGATGTCCAAAAGGTCCTCATATTTTTTACCGTCGTCATCGATGGCTGCAAATCCTAGACTGTAGGTTCTTCTGTGTTTGCTAAACAATAATTTCTTCAAGCCGGTTGGCTTTTGTTCTTCAGTCAATTGAGGCAAAGCCAATCTGCTGTAATCAACACCTGAAGTCATGATCAGCTCTTTAACCTGCAGAGCGGTTAATTGAGGGTAATACGACCAAATAGCGGCAGCAACTCCTGCTGTAACAGGGGAAGCCATTGATGTACCGCTCATTCCTTCATAAGATTTTCCGGGTACTGTGCTATAAATATTAACACCTGGTGCAAAAACATCTACTTTTTTACGACCGTAGTTTGAAAAATCTGCTTTCAATCCGGACTCATCCTGACCACTGGCTCCAATTTCCAACCAAGTTGAACATACACGACCATTGTTATACACGGCGTTGGGGAAGTTGTCTTTCACATCAATGTTCTTGTTGTCGTTTCCTGCAGCATGAACCAACAAAACACCTTTTGACTCAGCATATCTCACGGCCTCGTCTACTCTACCTTTGTAGGGTGAGAACGCCTTACCAAAACTCAT
>JACCEA011320573.1_pt1 | contig 38265 bp, 20 predicted proteins | sample 7449851 | NCBI WGS metagenome assembly JACCEA01 (sample SAMN15323453, study PRJNA562643) | freshwater metagenome | isolation source: river surface water | place: USA:Blue River Watershed | collected 2017-08-18 | reverse complement strand
GCTTCTATTTGGACTTGCTAATGGACTAAAAGTGCTCATTCCTACAATATCATTACCATACTTATTGGCATTTTGAATTGCTTGAATCGCATCAGCATGATTGCGTTGGTACCAAGTTGCAACCTGCAATCCGATTTCCCAATAACCTGAATTCATCAATTGACTGAGACAAACCCGTAATTGATGGACTTCTTTTTCTTTTTGTCGATCTTGCAATTCACTGATATCTTTACTACATCCATGATTTTGATGATAATCTAACAAAAATATCGCCAAAGCATTGAATGCATGATGACTAGTTCCAATATACTTGACCCAATAGTCTTCATCTTGGCTTGGTTCTAATCCTTCATCTGATTGATTTTTCTTGTTACTTACACCAGCGTTGTGGTTGCCATTTTGTCGACGAATCGGATTACCACCATCATCAGTCTGCTCTTGGGGAGGGGGAGAAAACTTTGTTTCTTTGTCAGAATCTTCAACCATCCTCTTTAATTCTTGATATATAATTTGAATTCGACTAAGGGATGTTGATGAGGAAGTTGCTGATGCACCTGGTCCAAATGTTGTAGAAAGTGGAGAGAGACTCATGGTGGTATTAATCATAGTTGCAGGAACACACTTATCCCCACTCCCTGTGTTAGCGACACCAGCTGATGTTTCTGGGTCAACTGACAATGTTCTCAACGCTGTATGAAATAAAGATGTTAGAGCAGAATGTACAAACAATTTATCCATTCCATGTCTATCCAAAATTACCGAGCTTGCGTTATTTCCTTTGCCAGTTCCTTTTTCCAATTTCTCTTTGTTTGCCAGCATCACTGGTTGAAATTGGCAATACATGCTCAATGATTTGATAGAAGTGAGCAAAGTTGTGTACATCTTAGTAATTTCATTGACTTTATTGAAGCTATTGTTCTGATGATGAATGGTCATAATCATTTGCAGAATATCACAGAGTAACAAGTCTAAATCAACTTTAAAGCCATCACCGCGATTGAATTCTTTGGTCACACCTTCAACGCTCACAAATTGTCCCTGTTGATCGGACATATTAGCATAAGAGACACCATCCTGTTTCAACATAAAAGGAGAATATTCCGCATTTAAAATTAATGGAACTTTCCACAGAAAGCCTTGATTTTGTTTATTCAATGTAGTTCCACTTGTACCAACACTACTCTGTTGGATCAATTGATTGTGTTCCTGGATAACATGATTCGAGATGGTGAAAAGAAAGCTTTGAAATTGTTGAAATAATTGAATGTTTCTGATGTGTTTCCACGATTTATTGCTGTAGTTATTGATCGTGAGATCTTTTTCCATTCTCCCTCCGTTATTGCGTAAATCAGTGGGGCTGACAGGATAGTTGACGGGAATCATTAACACGATTTCCAGAATCATGCATATTATCTGAATTCGCAGTACTGACAGACGACCTCCTACATCTGTATCATTGACGACTGTTGTCATGGCAGTGCTTTGTATGCTAGCAGGAGTCAGCGATGACAGTGGAATATTATAAATTGATCGGTCATCGAAGAGATAATCTTCAAATTGGTCCATGGCTGAACGATATTCCGCCATAGCTGCTGCCGAAGAAGATGCAGCTGAACTGGAGGAAACTCCAACACTGCTTGTTACCCCACCACCAGCTGTTAATCCAACTGGAGTAACGTAAGACAATGAAAGAACATCCATTCCAATTTTCAAAGCAAACCGTAAATATGATAAATTAAACATATCATCAGCAAGCAATGAGAATGATGATGAAGCATGACTCAAGTTTCTCTCTCCTTTTAGTAAGTAATCCACTCCTACAACGGTGTGAATAATGCTTACCGTTGCTTCTAAGGATGAAAGATATGAATGGACCAACTGCTGCAATTTCTGTCTGCGCGTCTCAACTAAATCCTCAACTTTTGAACGCTTGTTAACATTGACAGCGTTGCGTGCTGCTAACAATTGTTCTTTCCAAACATTTTCTTTTTGAAAAAGAATGAAAGAATTGTACTGGAATGCATTCCAATAGAATTGAAAACATTTCTTCAGGGTTTCCAAAAGGTCGAGCCGCAGTTGCACAGAGCCAAAAATTTCCGCGTTTCGTAAAGGCAATCTCTTCATTACTGTAGCCTTGTAGCATCGAATAAAAAATGTTTCTCGGTGAATTTCATCCGTGAATGCTTTTCCCTCGTCAGGTAATTTGAACTCATTTGACAAAGCTAGTGGCTCTTTTTGAGTAGAATTTACCTGTACTCGAATTTTGTTCAAATCATAAATAATGGATGCCAAACCATGATAATACAGTAGAGATCGGGCAGATTCTTCTGTTGCAATCGTAGAAAAAGTAGTGTAATCCTTCTGTAATATGATTCTTCATGTTACAGTTCAGACAATAATATATACCAAAAGACCTACCTTTTTCGCCCCACCACCTTTCTCTTTTACTGCAGGTCCGCATAAATTTTTCGTAACATTTTCGTCAAGCAATGATTGCAAATAAGCAAAGTAAAGCTCATCCACATGACTAGAAAACACGGCAAAAATCATCAATCCATCTTTCATATCTTTGCTGAACTTCATTGAATCAGGTCCATAAAAGTATCCAGTGAACAATTTCTAAATGACAAAAGTTACTTTATTTACCCATCTGTAACGCTGAAGCTGTACGTACCTTTATAGTTTTGGGATCCCAGTCTTTTGAATTCGCAATATTTTCCATCATACAGTACACGAGTTCTTTTGATAATAAAACTATAGCTTTCACGTCAATAAGATTAGACTTCACTGCCATTGATTCCATACAATCTTGAGCTCGCAACATGAACACTACCAAATCATAGAGCAAAGATAAGATCAATGAAGAGTGTTTAATGAATAGCAAAGTTGTAAGGCCAATTGCATTAGCTTCTTCATCTTCTGAACGCTTTGTTTCCATAAATGGAAAATTATTTCCGTTATTATGGGTAGTATTTGAGTTGGCTATATTTGAAGACAATAGTCTCATTACTTCGGATTGTTGTTTTGAATTATCTACACCTGGCCTTGGTGAACCACTTGGAGTGAAAGTGAACTTTTGCGGATACGGTGATGGTGTAGCATAGGGGTCTTCTTCTTGATTTGCGTTGTTTGCCACTAAGATATTGATGGTGCCAAATCCCGTGGTGGGGTCTTTCCCGCCACCTCCGGTGGTCGCTCTTCCTCGTGATTTCGAGACAGCATTGTTATTCGTTCCAGCCCCCAGTTCTACACTCATTGCATCTTCAAATGTAGAGGAGAAAAACTTTTTACGAGGATTTTGCTTTGGATGATATTCCTTAGAACCTGGTAACAGTGGATTTGGCTCTCCTAAACTAGATGTAGCGCCAGCAAAATATGTTCTAGCATTTCCAGGTATGTCAACATCCACATCAGCTCGACGTGAAACTTCAGTCAATTTGTCACAAATGTCAACCAATGCATGATCATCATTATCTTCATTCACTGGAACATTTCCAGCAATTCTGATACCACCAATATCTTTTTCAGAGCCCCCATCATTATCGTAGAAACTTGCGAATTTGCTCTTTAATGGGAAAACGAAATGTTTACCATAAGCTCGAATAAGGAGGCTAGAGAATCCTTCCATTGAATGAATAATATTCCAATGTTCTTGAATAATCTTCGGAAAAACTTTTGAGTATTTGAGGGTGACAATTTGCACTAAATCAATCACTTCCAATAAAGAATTTATAAATGGAATCATATCATTCATAGCTTCAATGGATGGGTGCAAACTCCGATTATGTGATCGCAACTCCTTGGCAGATATTGTTACAGCATTCACCTTTCTCATTATCATCATCGTTTCGTAAACGATTGAAAAGATCCACCTTTGAATGAGACTAATAAGCTTTTCCCCATGGATATTATCTTCATTACAATCGCTACTACAATCACCAATGTTCAAAAAAGGTATGATCTTCTCCAGTACATGTTTAATCACATAAAAGCTAATTTTTTGAAGATCAATATAAGCTTGAATCATCATCTTTGAGAATGTTTCAAAGTACCGCTGGATAAAGAGTGATAAACAAATAGTTTGATGAAACCAAACCAATAAATCAATAGTTTCCCGCTCTTGTAAATCATCACTTTTATCATCCAACAATTCATGCAATGCGTGTAATAACAATTGTCTACGATAGTTACAAACCACAGTGAAAAGATCTTCGCATATTTCACCAACATATACCGCGGTCAATTGTCCAACAGACGGACGGTCATCCTCAGGATGCTGTTGTTGTGTTTGTGTTTGATGTACCCCTTCTGAAGTGTTGCTTGATTGTGGCATGAAATATTGTAATCGATGGTTCCACGTGAGACACACTAATGCTTTTTGTATAGAATTGACTCGTTGACTTTCTTCTTCCAGAAACTGGGCAATCGAATACGAATTAAATCGACTGGTTGACATTAACATTTCTCGACTGATTTGCAAAAGTTGTTGTACAATATCACTGGACAACCATTCTTGAAAATAGAATTGAAAACCACACAACAAATTTTCTTCCGCATTTTGTTGGATACTTTGCAAAGCTAGCAGGTCAAATACTGAATCATCGGTCAAATCGACCTTTCCAAAAGCTAAATCAATATATTGAATGAGTGATTCCAATTTGACTTGATTACTAGCTGTATGACTGGTTCTGATAAGACTGCAGCATGAAGATACCAAAGTAAATATTTTATCTAAATTTGCATCACCCTTTGCGACTTCATCACTTTCTAAGAAAGTTTTAAATTTTTTTATCTCCAATTTGTGATTATTTTGCCATTGTTGCTGATCCCGCAGAGGATGAGGGCGAGAATGATTAAGGCTGATACTACCTGAAGGTGCGGTGCAATCATCAGCTATACTATCCAGTTGACAAAGTTGCAAGTGCTCACGAGATAAATCTTGTAGATCATCACATTTGATTCTGAGTCGAATCTTGCCAACTTGGACTTTGGATACCGCGTTATTGTGATTTCCACTATTATTTCCACGAACGGATTGAATTTCCGTCTGCAAGAAAGACTCATACACACCACTTATCAAGATATGGTTTGGGTTTGCAGCGGAATTTCCCAGTGAATTGGATGAAGGTGCAAATCGCTGCGGTGGTTGTTTTTTTTTCTGTTTGGCAGTGATGTGGTGTTCTAAGGAAATCCTTCCCTTACATATAAGAGACTCTTCAATGTGAAATTCTATAGTATCATCATTTGGAATAGTAGTATCTTTGGAGGTACCGGTTGCAAATGATGCAGGTATTGCGACAAGGACAACAATTTCTACGTCGATTGCTTCACAAGATGTCATCGTCGTCAACTCATTACATTCCAACCAAACTCCTTGCAAATTAGAGATACTTCCTAAGTAGAGCATTGGAGTGAAATAAGTGTGAGAACCATCTGACAAATTACCACCAGCTTGTAGATCGGTAACTCCTGCTATGCGGACTATGATCGGGCGATTACTATAAAAATCGAGAAGATCCTAAATACGAAAAATACAAAATCAATTTTATTAAATGAACACTGACAGGTGCGACTTACCTTATTCAATTGCAGATCTTCAACAACTAAGTGAAGTCGATCTACAGGCAAATAAAATTCTTGCATGGCATCCAACATCCTTTGAGGGTATGGCCGCAAAAGATTGCAAGACAATTTTGAAGGTCTGCTCTCTCCGATGCTTATTTCTTTGATGTCTTTATAGGTTATGGTTGTTATCGTTGATTGAACACCCACGTGAATCTCTACAGTGATCGGAGCCGTATTGCTTTTGTTGATTCGATTGAATATGTCCTTGAAACCACGAATCACCGGATTACTTCGAAGAATTATGGAGACTTGTTTCATCACTCCCACTGCTGATAGATCAATGGAATCATTCTTTACTTGCCCGTCTGGCGAGGAAGAATTATCTGTATTCTCATTTTTCTGTTCTACTAATGATACTTTTACTGACCCGATTGCAAGTGGAACACCATATTTTAAATGATACAGATCAACATAGAGATACAACTCTCTCAAATCACTGACATAATAGCGACTCAGATTGAATATTAAGTCGTCTTCTTCACTATCCAAGTTTATGTAAGAGTCTTCGGATAATCGCTCGGTCGCACTTCTCCACAAGGATAAACGAACTGTGCAAAAGGTATCACTTGAATCTTTCAATGAAGGAACCAATCTGTGTAATAGTGATCGGTATTAATAACTCCTTCCACCTGGTGATTCCGACGTACCTGGATAAGTGCCAGGACTTTGGCGCTACCTTTATCGCTAAATGCCGGGGCAATTCACATTGCACCTTTGTTTCATCACTTAGGATGCTACGCGTATTACAACGATAATACAAGTCTTCCAACATTTCAAGATATGATTCTCTCTTAAACCATCAATCTGTGACGATGTGAACCTGACACCTCTATAATTTTCTGTCGCTAGTCAATGTGGAATGGAATTGACACAGCGCAGGCGCAGCCGAGCAGCCCCAATAACGGTTTTGTAAAAAGAACCGCTGAAAATTACCAAATTATACAACCGATATCTGTATAAAACGCTATATGGTCAGACGTTTCACAACCAAAATCATCGCCAATTTGGCATGATGACCATGATGGAGTTTAAATCATCATCTGATTGTGTTCCAATCACACGTGATTGGCGTGTTGTTGTACAACTATCGTTGTAGATTTTGTTATTCTTGATTATTTAATTGATTCGTTTGCATCAAGCAAGCAGTATTGTACAACCATATTGAAGATTTTAGAATGAGTCGAGTATCATTGCCTAGCATTGGCAATGGTCATCATTCATATGATGAACAGAAGAGTCCCCATTTCGAAGTGGATCCCATTGTAGAGGAAGAAGAATACAATGAAAATAAGTTCTCTGATACAGTTCAGAGGCTTGCTAATCAACCATTTCCAGAGCCGATGAATGATCAATCCAGCATGAAGAACAGAATATCCAACTTGGAAAGAACTGCTGAAGTTCAGAGCGATTTCAACAAATTATCCCATAGAACCTTTGTCAATTTATCGGGAGACCTTCAAACAACGGAGGAGACTTTGAAAGACCTCATCAACCAAGTCCAGAATAGTTTTGACAGCAAGCTTGCTGCGATGAAAAAGGAATACGATCATAGGTAATGTTTCCACCATTTCATGAAAGTTTTGATGGTGTCTCAAATTTCTCTTGTTTAAAGGTTTGAATTGCAAGCCAATGAAAATAAGAGATTGCAAAATCATGTTGCAACTCTAAAAGCTGATTCCCATATGCTCAAAAAGAAGTTGGTAAGCCATCTAACCATTATTTATTAGCATGATCCATTACTGATTCTCATATCATTAATAGCAAGCAACAATAGACAGATTAAGAAAGTTGCAACTGGAGTTTGGTGATGGAGAACTTGATTTGGAGGAAGATTTGTCAGTTTTGTCCGTAACTGGAACAGCAACGTTGTCTCGTCCTAATACAACCACATTGTAAATGCTTTGAAAGGGGAGGAAATTCCCAACTTGTATATTATTCCTTCAGTATTGTGTGTATTTTGATGTGGATAGGTATTAATAAGGTTCCTGTGCAAGGTGTTCGCATTTGGATTCTAGAAGTACTCTCTGATCTCAAAACATTTATGGTTTGTTTGTGTGCATTAATGTTTTTCATATTATGAATCACTAAAAATTATCTACAACATAGAAATATGAACCACGAAGCTTCGACTCGATAAAAAGGAAACGATTCATCAAAATGGATTGAATTTTCTTGCTTCTTTCATCTTTGTCACCCTGTCTTTATCCTCTTCGAATTTCTTTCGAAGAACATCCAACTGCTTCATTTTTTCCTCCCTTATCTGGAATCTGTAGAAGTTTTTCAATTGCGTTCCTTTCTTCTTTCTATTTCTATTCTTCAATTTCTGTGGCACCGCCGTCTTGTTTCCATCATCAGAATCCCTTTTGCGTTTACTCCTATTTGTAAAAGGAGGTCATATTCATTATCAAACAACATGACATCATTCATTCGCTCACCTACTACCAACAGTTATAAAGCCGTCCGCATCTGGTACGTTCAGAGCTGCATTTCGCTCATCTATGTCTCGTTGTTCATTCTCATCAAATACCCTCATAAACTCATCGACTTCTTTCTGAAGTTCGCGAGCATCAACGTCAAAGAATGTAAACATTGATTTAATATCTGAAATAGTTTTTGATCGATTATCTTCAAGAAAACCAAAGTGTGTCGCTACCTCTCTTGCAGCATGGTCGAAGTCATTGTCACTTGCGCTCGTAGAGAGTTTGATTGACGATTTCTTCGCAAAAACTAAATGTGCAAATCGGGTCTTCTCTGTTTGATCATCACCAAATGCACTAACAGATATGGATTCCACAGTTCCAAATCGATTGAACAAAATCCTCAAGTAAGCATCTATCTCTTCATGACTTAGGTCGACAGTGCAGTCGATGTTTCCAACGAACAGTGTTCTTCCATTTGCTGGGGAGGCTTTATTTGTGTGCTCTCGAATAAAAAGGTGGTGTACAGCCGTCTCATCCTTGTTTAGAGGAATATCAACAACGCGATAGCCTTTAACAACTCTCATCTTTCTTTTTACAAACCACAAGCGCCCACAAAACGCACAACAAACAGGAGCGCAGAGCAAATTGTTTTTGGTTGGTGCGGCGATTTTGGACCACGAGTGTACCAGTTGCAACTAGAGGCGCACCCGGATTTCGTTCATCAGGATTATTATTTTTAACATCCACTAATAAATTCACGAAACAAACCACATTGGGATCCGCCCGCTCAGGAAACCAATATGTTTCGTGAAAATCAGATAGACATCCATAACCTTGGGCGAGGCATTGGCCCTGTGTGAGCGAGAGAAATGTAAATAGAAGTATAAAATATTTTCACGAAACAGCTTTGTTTTGTGGGGTCTTGAGTGGACGCAGCAGCCAACCCCCTAGGGCGATCTCCCCGGGGCTTTTCATAAGAAAATTGAGTGGCGCCATATTGGCGCGCCCGCCGAAGACCGCCCGCCTACATCCCCACGGGCCCCTCTAGTGAATTAAGCATTAGCATCCCGCATCAGCAATCAATTGATATTGATTCGATACCAGATAACCACCAACTTCAGACTTCAAACCAACAATATTTATACATTACTTCATGTGCACACAAGTGAATTTTCATTGATGACAATTTATGGAAACGGCCATTTAATGGCTATTGCGATTGTTTTCTTTTTGGGAGGTCCTTGGGTTTTGTGCTGGAGCGGTCCCAGCACTATTTCCTTCGCAGCGACGCGTTCACGCAAAATTACAACCAATATGGTTGGAGATTCAAGAGCTGATTCCCCTACACCATCGCTTCCACTACATGATGTTTGGATATCTGGAGCTGGCACGCTTGGTAGTATAGTTGCTGATGTTTATCGTCTCAAACATCCAATAGCAAACATTGTGGCTGAAACCGCCACCAATTATCGCCACGCCGGCTTGTTTGCGAATGGTATTGATTGTAGACTTCGCGATAGACGTTCCAGCAGTGATTTAGGAACAGCGAAGAATGTCGTTATTAGTATCCCTCCATCTGTTTCAGTAGACTATGCAAAGGAAGTCTCTGCTGCTTGTGATATTTGGAGTGGTCCAACTCATGGGGGTAAGCTAATTTTCACCTCATCGCTTGGAGTATATGGAGATCCTGATGGCGCTGTTGTCGATGAGAAGTCTCATGTTGAAAATAATAACCCTCGATCGAAAAGGTATTATTATGTGGGAAATACGACTATTTATCGTTTATTGACACACCATGTAATGAGTAGGTTGCTTGAAGCAGAGAATGCTGTTCTTCAGAAGGGCGGAAAAGTGGTGAGATTAGCAGGGTTGTACACTGAATTACGTGGTGCGCACACATATTGGATGAAATTGGCGAAAGATGGCAAACAGATCGAAAGCAACTCCAATGGACTTGTTAACCTAATTCATTACAACGACGCAGCTGATTTCGTTATTAGCATGTTGGATAAAGGTGACTGACCTATAGTCATATCGAAATATTCGAGCATCATAACTTCTTCCCCTGTTTCGCAGATTTCGAAGAACATATTTTGATCGCTTGTGATGACGAGCCTATTTCGAAGTTAGACATTTGTATTGCTGCATTTGAAAGTAAATATTTTGGAGATTCGACTCCGATACCGCAAGTAAGCAATATCGATATTGATGACAATTCTTTTATTGTAACTATTTACTTTTTATCGGCGAATATCAATAGTTCACATCTGCTGAAGGTCCCCTAGGAAAACGTTGCAACAATCTCCACAGTAGAAGCGTGTTAGGGTGGACTCCAAAGTTCCCAACATTCAAGAAGTTTATGAAAGATCTACATGCTCCTACCAGAGGCTGACCCATTTGTTACAGATTACATAATAAAGTGTATAATGAACGATAATCCCACAATGTTTTAATCTTCTGTGTCTATTTTTGGCGAGTTTGGTGTTGCTTGCTATCATAATAAACTGTAGTTGTCCAAGCACACCACAGTCGCTATCTTTTTGAGAGTGGTTGGAGAGGCATCATTCAAATGTCCAACCATGCCCCTTCGTCGAGTTCAGGCCCTGCCAAGTATGATTTGGAGACGACCCGCAGAATTATAAAAACTACATATTTCGATCCTTCAAATTATATAGGTCAACAAATCTCTGCAATATCAATTGATGGAACAGATCCAGAGATAAAACTGTTTCAAATATTTGAAGAGTTAACTGAACATTTGACTCAGCTTTCGGAAGGAATAGAAGATGAAGTACGGACACTACAATGTGAAGCCTCCAATACGGAAGCGATGTTGATGGAGGATCTAGATGATCAACTCGACAAGTTAGAACAAGTTGGCGAAGAATTGGATTTATTAAAGTATAACTTTGATCTTTCGAGTGAAGGCGCGATGAGCATAGGTGGAAAGCTGTCAACTTTCGAAAGAGAGCGCAATCAAGTAACAAAATCAATAGAATTGCTGGCATACATTCAATATTTTGAAGAACATGCTGATCGGTACCAGAGCAACATCATCAATCAAATGAATGCAGAAAGACTTAAGAGTATTTTGCCAGGGAAAATGTCCACAATGAATTGGGATGAAATAAGTCGTATTTTGCATGATTTGAATCGTGTGATGACAGATATGAATAAACCAGAGGTTGAAAATTCACAACAAATCATTATTAGTATTACGGAGATTGTAGAAACAGAGTTACTTGGCCAATTTGATAACATTTTGCATGAGTTGATGGAAAATGCAACGAATTTATCCAAAATTTCAAAGGCAAAATCATTGGCATCCACGTTGCATCTATTCAACAATGGTCTAGCGTTGCAGAAACGCTATATCTTCAGTGTGATTCAGAAGCGTATACCTAGCGATGCTTTCTTCACTGGTGGTAATAACACGGTGAACAATAAAGAAAGTCTTCTTAATAAATTCAAGAGCAAATTTATTCCTGGTCAAGAGGGTGGAGATTATGGTGACGACGATAGTTCGGCGGGTGCTTCGCAGAACAACAGTGATAATGAAGAAGATGAATCCTTACCTATTCAGAGTAAGCAGCAGACCGGTCCTTCCAACTTCATTGATAATTTGAAATCATTGGCTGACATTGGTGGTAACAATCAAACGATGTCCAGTTTCCAACTTCTTGATCATCTTTCTGGACTTTTTACTATGATCAATCGGGTATGTCTGGAGCAATTTGATATCATTCGCCAAGTATTTCCGGCCCATACCATTGCGCGGGTGACACGGCTGTTGGTACAACGGATTTTCAGTGATCCTGCCTTTGGTATTCAAGCTCGTGTCGATGCTATTCTTTGTCCCCAACCTCCAGCCCCTCCTTTGCTCTTATCAGACTATTTAGACGCTCTGTTGACTGTTAGGGAAAAGTTGACTGCTCTAAATTTAATTTTGATTGATTGTACTTCAGATGCATCGATGATTGGTATGGGATCAGAATCTGCATCTCTTAGAAAATCTAAAAAAGAAATGGCCTATTATCCTTCCAACAGCCCTAATGGTAAGGGTGCTAGTCGGAGTAAAGGAGATAACGGTAACAACAGCTCCAAACTTCGACTGGAAACTATTGAAGAAGATCATAGCGAGCATGGTGATGGGGAGGGAAAGACACAGGATGAAATTGATGAAGAGCGGATTCGCTCTGATGCGGAGATTCGAGAATTTTTTGACGAACAGGTAATATCAGTTGTTCATTTCTAAACGTCAATTTTTAATTTTATTTTTAATTTTTAGATTGCTCAAGTATTAGGAAACTACGTTGCTGAGTACTTTGATAAAGAAATTACTCACGTCCGCCAACAGTATGTTGCGCTCTTACGAAAAGCTGTTGACGATGCTACGCTTGTATCTTCCGGTACAGTTCTAAATTTACCACATCTCAAAGCGGAAAAAATTAAATCTGTTAGCCATATCAACAAGAGTATAACAAAAAATCTTGTGAAAGGGATTTTTGCTGTGACGACTGACGCAGTTTGTCGCATGGAAAGCATTGGGAGAGACGATAAAAAGAAATTGCCGATTTACTTGAAGGAACTTTGCCTTTTGCAGCTAGGATTCTTAAATGATGGAATCTTTATGCCAGCTCTGAAACAAGCCACAAACCTTTTGTTGAAAACTGCGAGCAGCATTTACAAGCAACAATCACTTGCCATAGGTGGACCAAATGGCAGTGGTAATGCTTTCGGTAGCATAATTTCATACGATGTGCTAGATTTTCTGGCAGTGCTGTGTTACTATCGAGAGGAATTCGCCAACAATTTCCAAAATATTTTCCAGCGCCCATTGCTCGATTATCCTAATTTGCTTGTTATCTGCAAAGATACCCGTAAGGAATCATTCAAAGCCATCATTCATCATTCCAAAGAAACCCTATATGCATGGGAAGTTGGCATTGTATTGTATTTGGAAAAAACTTTAAGTAGTATTCAATCGAAGTTCGATTTTGCCCCAAAATTTGACCCACTGGCGACATTGAGTAACAATGTAAATCATGCCATGGCAGTGGTGGAAGGGAACTTACACAATCATGCGGTTGGGAATCATAACCAACCAGGTAATCATATGTCTTCAATGGGTAATTCGGAGATACAAGCTGTTCTCTCCCCTACTACTGCTTGTGATGCCGTTTGTAAAATTATCATCGGTGTTACTCAATCTGTCCGTGCTAGGGACGGTGATATGACTGCATTAGATATGGATCATATATATTGGAAACCATTTGGGCAGCAATTTATAGCAATTTTGATCGCACACTTTCGGAAGTTCAAAGTATCCCAATTAGGAGCCAAACAAATACTCAGAGATTTGGAAGAATATCGTTTGGTGAGTAGGCAACCTCCACAGCAAATAAATTATTGAAATTGGCTTTATAGGTTGCTCAGCTAATGAACTCTGCAGAAACATTGGATATGGTGATTTGTCTGGAAGAGATTTGCAGAATGTTTTTGGTGCCGGCTGATCAAGTTGCCAAGGTATGGACAGTAATATTCTCGCTAGATATGTTAGGTTATTTTATTGTCTCATAGATGGTTATGGAGGAAATGAGACATTTGGACACTGCAATTGTGCTAGCATTGGTAAAATGTCGTTCAGACTTTTCCACAAGGAATCAAAGTGACCAATACACCAAAATTTTGGGATCAACTTATTCCAATTTTAAATGGGATGCTGCATTGGCATGGGAAGGAAAGAAGCCTTTAACGGTTATGGCATTCAATGATGCATTTTCTTTGATTTTAAGCAATGCAGCTAATCCAACCGCCGCAAACTCAAATGCAAATCAGCACAATCATTATATTCGAGTTCTAGGTCCAAAATCTTTGAGGAAATCATCTGCAATGCCATTGTCAGCTTTCTTTTTGAATGAAATGGCCAACCGCACCCGTGGTGATTCATCTGATCACGGAGGTTTGAAAGATTCTATTCGCGTTAGTCAAAGCGGTGCTATGTCTATTGATATCAATGCGTTGGAGTCTGCCAAAAATCCTTATGATCTTGATAGACATGCACGGATGCTGTCGAGCGATGGTAACAATCCGAATCTTGCGACCCAATTCTCACCCATGACTCAAAAATTAATTTCTAAATATTTGCCATCCCGTCCTGACGAGGAGATGAACTTGCGTGATATGACTTCCCCAGATGTTTCTAGCAAAAGGATTTCATCTGTAGTAAACTCAACATCTGTATTGATAAATACTCCACAAGTATCCAGACCTGACTTAATCGGGATTGCCGATAATCGAGCATCCGTGGTGACGAATAAGAAGCGTCCACAAACCACGGGAGTATCAGGGGATTATCTTTCAACGCCATCGAAGCAAGGTGTAGATCTCCCCCCAATGCCCAGCCAAGGAAATCGATCCAGTATGGCAAACCCTTCAAATTCAACTTCAGTTACATCTGGCAGGACCGATAGCACTGCCACTCCAAAGGCTGAAACAAAAAGCATGTTCAAAACTGTCAGTGGTTTCTTTAAGGGATTTTAGTATTGTTCGAAGGTTTGATGTAATGATTCTAATGTACATATAATGTGTGATATCGTATGTTCCGATTTTGTTGAAATTGATGCACAATTCTTGAGACTTTCAATTGAAATTCTCAAGACTGCTTTACTTGATTAATAATTGGAAGAGATAATTTGATTGAGAATGAGTTTATGATTTTCAAAAAGATACGATTCTGAATATCCAAAGGATTATTTATAGATTTATATCGGCTGTAACCTCAAACCAGTGGCAGCATCACCATACGAGTAACTAAACTTTCGCTATACTGAACAATCGATCGCAAGACGATGATGAACACCTTGTTATATCCGAAACGAACAACAAAAAGCCGCAAACACACATAGCTATCAAATATAAAACTAATTATTAATTAGGCGGGGACCTTTTTTCTTTTTTCTAAAACTAGCCTAATCCAAAGAACCAATCGGAATAATCAAATCTCATAGTTGGACTTGATTGGCATTTGAAATTCAGTGGTGAAAAGGTTCATGGACGCTTACAGAATTTAAGCATTACGTTCCTGCTTCAACTTGTCAACCTCACGCAAAAGGAAGTTGCGTTGTGTAGTAACAAATTTACTAATTTCCTCAAAGCGAGCACGAGAAACAGCATCAAGTCCGTCAGCCTTTACAATTGGAACAACTTCCTCCATACCCTTCAAGACAACACCCAATTGATTTGGCAACCAGGTGACGATTGGACTGCCACCAGTGGCAACAGGGTGAGCAGTACGACGCAAGATGTATTCTTTAGTGAAGTTCCAATGTCTATTACGGAAATCGCGAACTTCATCAAGAATAGTTAAGTACAAGAAAGCTGAAGTATTTTCAGACAAAGCGAATCTCTTGATACCAAGAAGCTTCGCATTCTCATGGACAAAAGTCAACCAAGTGTTGTGCTGAACTGGACGATAAGTACGGAAATCTCTCAAGATCTCGGTCAATGGATTTTCTGGCATACTCTCAGTCAATTGCAACAAGTTATCACAAGTTGGAACAATTGAATCGTTGGCACCAGATTCACCACGGAATTGGAATGGGCCCATCTTGACGACTTCCCCACTCTTAGGATCACGTCCTTCATAGTGAACACCGTCAGGGAACATTGGCTGGTTCTTGATGCCCATGATGAAGGTGCGGAACTTTTCGTAGTCCTCAGGCTTGGAACGCTTCCACATGGTATCCATTTCCATATTAATCTTTCTCATTGTTTGTTGGTAACTACGCAATGCATCGTTGAAACCATCTCGATCAGCATTGCGAGCATGCTCGAGGATCTCCAAGCAATGCTTGACAAGATCCTTGGTGTTGGAAACCATGGTGACATGGACCAAGATGAAACCAGCCTCACTTGCTTCACCAGAGAAGGAACGAACAAGTTCCAAGTTATCGAAATGCATAGGACCAGCAGGATCGATCTTTCTCCAGTTTTGAAGACTAAAAAGAGGTAGCAATTGAAATAAGCAACTAAAGATTAAAAAAGCAACCACACCACTTACGCGTACGACAAAGCATATTCCATAAATGGCTTTGCACCAAGCTTCTCACCAATAATCATCAACGGGTTGGCAATGTTCAAAGGAAGAACTTGTCTGCCCAAACCAAAGGAATGAGTGTCACCAGCAGCGATCATGTTGTGATGGCAAGGTTCCAAGAGATAAGAAGAGGCCCAAAAAGTATAATCACGAAACAAGGCGGATAGCAAGTTGGTGTCTTCAATGGTCTTAATCTTATTAGAGTAATCAGGAATCTTAGCAGACTCATCCCCGAACTTATATTGGGCAAGAAGACCAGGAGATCCGTCCTTCTTCTTGATGGGCATGTTTTGGAGAAGAGTTTCCAAAGGAGCGAAATCATTTGGCAAAACTCCAAGGGGGGCCTAAAATTGAGAGTGAATGGTTTAAGAAGTGGCATAAAATAAAAATGCAGAAAATTCAAATTAATGTTGAAAACCTGAATTCATTAAATTAAAACAATTACTTACAGTGCGAGGTAGAAATCCAGTCTCTGGGTTGACTAAAAATTGTGGACGAGTGTCAACAGAGAACCGTCTAGCGGCAATCAAACCTGAGCGAGTATTGGCAATAACCTTTCTAAACATTTTTGTGAAATTTTGGTAATACGGAAGTACTTGGGAATGACAGATGCTTGGTAGAGTGACAGATCAAAGAGGGATGTAAACCACAAAGTTAAAATGAAGATGACAATTTCAAAAAACAATTTGTCTTCAATTGATGGTTGTTTAAAATTTGTGATTCTTCTGTGGTTCTTCAACTTGGATCACTTCCTTCTGTTGAAGATCACCGCGCCGCTGCTAGTAGGCGCCACGCCCGCTAGCACTTCAACGTTCAACCACAAATCAATTTCCCCCCAAATTCTTAAAGACTCAAAGTTTCCACATAATGCATTGCTATGTACAACACCAAATACAGTGTACGCCCTCAAAATTTTTAAAATTGTTTGTTTGGTATAGCCACTACAACACCATAACTCCGAACTATAATACAACACTACAATACCATCAACTGGCATTAAGTATTGTATCTGGTATTCAAAAGAAATTCCTATGAAAAGACTTACATGGAATAGTGAAAATTCATTCTTTTTAAGAAGAGATCCAATGGAAAAAAATGTGAAGAAACAATTTTTGAGCATTAGACCAACCAATAATTGAAATGTATGTATCCGACCTCTTAAATGAACTCAAGATAGTCAAATGACCATACAATAATGCGCTGAAGTATACTGCTCCATAATGTGTGACTGTTTTATTATGCCCTTCAAATTCACATACGCCGACTGCGGTTGAGAACTTTCGTAGGAATGCTATTATATTTTGTTTGTGTTTGTCTCTGGTATTGAAAAGCTTTGAAATCCAAAGATGAATCGATTCTCTTCATCCATGCAAAAATCTGCTTCAGCGAGAAAGCGTCCCCACTCTAGTACTATTTCTAACGAAGGCACCACCACATCAACAACCCATACAAATAATGCTGTCGGAAACAACCCACAAGTAGAAATGGAGACTTCTGACCCTGACGATCTTCTTGAAAGTGGATCTGATATCATTATGGCATTGAGTTTTTCTAATAATACTTTAGGATTGGCATGTTTTCATGAATCCAGGAATACCATACTACTTAGTTCCTATCAACTTTCATCTGGTGATGCAGACAATGTCCTAAGGATGATCAAACTGACCATGTCACCAACAATATTTTTATTGCATCCAAACATTCTGATGAATATCGGATTACATCATCTTATTGTCAAACCTTTGGAAGAGGAAGAGAGTGATCCTACGCGACAAAATCATGATACACCAACTGGAGATATTTCCACGGAAATAAATGAAAAACGTAAAAATGAATATCCTTTCAAGTCATTGAGATCAACATCGTGGCAAGAATATAAGTTAGTTGAGATTATTCAAGACACTCTACAAGTTGGCCACTGTCGTCGATTGAGAAATCCTTCGTCACACCAAACAACATCTTCTGGAAGGTCAATAATTCCTACGAATAGGTATTTAACACAATTAAACGAATCCCGGTTAACTGATAATAGATGGTCTGACAAAAGTGATGTGGTAGACAATAGGAATGATACAGATCATTCTATGGTTTTTACTGGTATAGATCTCTACAACCTTATATCTCGTACAGTTGATATTGATAAACTCCAAATTCGCCAAGCATTGGTAGCATTAGTAATCTATTTGAAAGAAACAAAATATCAATATCTTTTAGATGATCGTATAGTATTAAATGATATTCTACCATTTCCAGATCATGCATATTTACAAATTGATAATAATACCTTTCGGTCTTTACAAATCTTTTGTGAAGAAATTCATCCTAATTGGATACGTGGTAAAGGACGTAATAAAGAAGGATTTAGTTTATTTGGTTTATTTGATCGTACAAATTCATTAATTGGACGTAAAAAATTACGTGAATGGATGTTAAAACCTTTTATAGATCGTGAAAAGATTCTTAGTAGACAAATAGGAATTGATTTTGTCATTCATAATAATAATCGTGAATATATTAAAATGATTTCAAAACAATTAAAACATTTTGGTGATATTTCATTAATAATTGTTCGTATTAAAAAAGCTCAAAGTTCATTTAAAGATTGGTGTAAATTACATACATCATTAATAAGTGGTACAAAATGTTTTTATATTTTAATTGACTTATTAAATTCTCAAAATATTGATGAAGATTCTAAATCATTTATACAAGGAGTTATTAATGCTGTTAATCTTGATATTATTTCTATGATTGCAGAACGTTTATCATTAATGTTAGATTTTGTTGAAAGTGAAAGACAACAACGTGTAGTTATTAACAAAGGAATTGATCCAGAATTGGATGATAAAAGAATGTTATTTGATGAATTAGAAGATGTCATGTATATGACTGCGACGGAGTTACTAAAATCTGTTCCAATTTTAGAACGATTAAAAGTGGAATATTTCCCACAACTTGGTTATTTAGTTGCTGTAGAAGATGTTTTTGCGGAAGTTTTACGAAAGGAAGGATATATCGAGTCTGATACAGTTCAGTCAAATCCTGTAGTTCGCGAACATGATGGAGATGATGAAGATGCCTTAATGGATGGTTATGAATATCGAGAGTCTGAGAGTGTAATATCTCATCGCAATCACAATAATGGTATTGCTGATGTAGATCAAAATGATAAATTTTCTATTGTCTATACACAAAATAATATTGTCTATTTTAAACATCGTTTAGTTCGTAGACTTGATAGTGAAATTGGTGATATTAGTAGCGATATTGCAGATATTCAAAAAGCGATTTTATTAGGTTTAGAAGAGGAAGTTGTACAATGTGAATTAGATATTGTTGCATTATATCATACATTAGCTGAATTGGATGCATATATTTCACTTGGTGAGATAGCAATTCAATATAATTTAGTAAAACCACATATTGTTGAAGATACAATTCTAGTGATAAAAGGTGGAAGACATTTATTACAAGAATTAACAGTTGATACTTTTATTGCTAATGATACATTTGTATCTAGTGATCGCAATATTGCTCTTATTACAGGACCAAATGGTAGTGGTAAGAGTATCTATTTGAAACAAGTTGGTTTGATTACATATCTTGCACATATTGGTAGTTTTGTACCTTGTGAACAAGCTGTTATTGGATTAACCGATCGTATTATGACACGTATATCTACTGATGATAGTGTTAGCAATCCTCAATCAACTTTCACCATGGATTTAAATCAAATATCTAAAATGTTAAAATTTGGAACTTCACGTTCATTATGTTTAATTGATGAATTTGGGAAAGGAACATGTCCAATTGATGGTATGAGTCTACTTGTTGGTGTACTTCGTCATTTTGCTACTCGGAAAGGTAATGTGTTTTGCGCATTACATTTTAATGAGATTTTATATGAAGATATTATTGGTACTTCTACAATGAAATGCATCAATTTTTTTCATATGGAAACCATAAAAGAAGATAATGGGAGATCGACTGCATTTGATGATGAAGATGATATTGAAGAACAAGGGCCGCTTATACCTCTTTATAAACTGAAACATGGTGTAGAACGATGTTCCCATGGGATAGAGTATGCAGAGAAAATGGGAATTGATAAATCAATCATCCAACGTGCAAAAGCATTTAAATCTGCAATTGAAAATAAAACTCCTATTCAAAGGCTTTGGTCTCCAGATGAAATTAAAAAGATGGAAATATATGAAAAAATGTTGCAAGTAGTTCATCAAATTCATGATTTCTATACCACGGAATATGTTGTAGATCCAGAGCAAATGCCTGCGAATAGGGATCTGGATGTTGTTGATAACACCAATTGCGACGAAAGTAGTAGCAATGACGGGGATAATGAAACTTCAAAACATCGGAATAGTTTAGAGCGAAAAGGAGAAGCATTAATATCCACTGCTCAAGATTTATATGAACAACTGTTGCAAATTGAGCTGTCGTCTCCTTAATGTTTCCATATCGCAGTGTGCATGTGTTATGTTAAATGGCAATAGTTTTTTTGGAATAGTCATCATAATCTGTGTAACTTTATAATTTCAAAAATTGCTGATGTTTATTAACATCGTGATACGGCATCATGTCTGCCCAATTAATTTATATGCTAAATGTTTGGTACTACAAAACAAAAGAAAAATAGAAGCAAGTCTTGTCTACAAGTCAAACATCGCCTTCATCAGAAATTAGATCATACACAATGGCCTCTTCCGGTCCATCAGTTCCTTGCACTACAACTCTGGATGCTTTCAATTCTTGTAATACAAAAGAGAGATCGCCATAGTCCCCCAAACATTGTCCGATCTCTTCATCTTTCAATTGTTGAATAATGGAATTTGTTGGTCTATCGTGCTTCGTTATCATTCGCCGCCAAAATTCTACTATTTTGGAGGCCAGGTTTGGGCAAAACTCTCCATTGGATCCATTCACCAACTTTTCACCCCAACTCTCAACATCAAATAATATTGCAGCAAATGTGATAGTTGCCTCAATTGCCGCAATCCAGCGATCATTTATATCATTCAGAACCAATATTTTATCAAGTACTACTACAAAATCAATCTCTTCAACTTGGCTTACTGCCAGTTCACATTCCCTCCAATCATTTGAGGGTTCAATACTATCATACTTTAATTCTATAACATGGATTGATGAACGCACACGATCAATCGGAGAGAGTTTCCTCCTTTTTTCTGCCACATCTTTAAGAACTTCTGCTAGGTCTTCCAACTCCTCAGGTGTAAATTCTTCACTTTCAACAAGATTTAATACCCGTTTCGACATTGGAAATGAAGTTACTACTTATACTGTACAAATATAAATGTCAAACTCAGGAAGGCTTTATCAAATAGAAGTAACTGCTTTATTTATAAAATGATGTCTGTTTTTTATTTTTACCTTTTTATTTTTCAAATATAGGAGAACAACCAAAATACCAGCTAATTTAATTGCCAAATTGTAAACCGTTATGAGATGATGATTGAAAAACATCTGTGTATATTCCATAATATTACAATACTTCTGGCTTCCAATAATGAATTTCATTTGTATTCTTGGGAAAAAATGATTTTCCAAGATGATCTAAATCAGACAGAGGAAAGATGGCGTGAGGCATTGGACTCTCATTACAAGGATGCGGAATATCAAGAATTACTTCAAAGTCGCCAGAGCGTAGTCCTCGCACCTGGTGCGAGGAAGATCCTTAATGGACGCCTGTTTGTTGCTCCACCAAGCGGACCTCTCCATCTCTCTTCAACCAAGGGACAACATGGTTTATCCGAAAGGTCCAGTTTATACCAGCGCAAGTCTATTCTTCGTACGAATGATCCCGAAACTGAAGAATCCACTTTGATCCCCGGTTCCGGGACTGTTGATCACAATCCAATATATGAAGCCTACGAAGGATTTCGCTTTCCACCTGCTCCAAAACTACCAATTCCTCGAAATGTTCGTGTGGAAGACTTTATTCTTCCAGATATGACTGTGATTGATAATTGTCAACGTCAATCGAAGCAAGTAAATCAATCAATTATCTTAGAAGAATGCTATGCCGGCCTGCGATTTCTAGAGGCTATGTTGAAAACATTTGCAATGAAAACGATGGAATTACGCACAAGTATTATTGAACATGCAGATTATTTGTATAATCTTACTCGGCCTCCTGCTGATACTGAAGATGCTCAATACATTGAAACCACTATTTTTACTAATTTTGCGACATTATATGAAGAATTACAAGAACTATTAACAGAAATGAATGTATTTCAAGCGACTAAAATTCATGAAATGATTGATACATCAAGTGAAATATTTGAAGATAATGAGCCAATTTATCAATTGAAAGATTCTCTTATCACTCGCAGTAATCGTTTATGTGATGAAGTCTCTTTGTCTACTCTTGCAATAGAACAATTAGTGGATTATGCGAATTCTTTGATACGATTTCCCTCTAAAGCTATTCCAATGATTGAAGGGTTTCATACAGATTGGGAAGAATTGAAATTACATTACAAAAAAGTGTCAAGAAATGTGTTAAGTCAAACTTTCTTATGTTACATGATGAAACATGGATTTCCTGTTTGTGAAGCAGTTTATTCCTATCTACAAGCAGAACCGGAAGTGGGACATAACCATAGTCTGATCATTACAAATTATCAGTTCAGCAAAGGTGAATTTAAGCAAATTATGATGTTCTTACGAATTCAAGATCAACTTTTTGCTTCCGAGGGAATGACTTATAGTATTATGGCAGAGATGAAAGAATTGGTGATCAGTCATTCTTCATTTACTGATCCTGATTTCCATGCATTAGTCTCTAGCTTACATAAATTTGTGAATTTAAAGATTCTCAATGTCTCTCATAATAGTGTATCGTACTCGGGTATTGCTAGTTTTGCTACAAATGTTTTTGACCATTCTAGTCGATTATCTGTTTTGATTCTTGATCACAATCGAATCAATTGCGATGGCGCCATGCTTCTTGGTCAAGTAATGAAGTTCATGCCTTTATTACGTTGTCTGTCATTATCTTTCAATCCTATTGGTGATAAAGGGTGCTATGGGGTTCTCAAGTATTCTCTCAATCACAAGCGCAAGAAGTTTCTCACTTTACCAAAGTTCCAAACGAGAAAAGGTGGGAAAAGTGGAAAGAGCGGAAATGGAGATGAAGAAGATAAAGATTACAATGATAGTAGCAAGAATCAGCACGAAGAAGATGAAGAAGAAGATGAAGAAGAGGAAGAAGAGGATCAACTCGGTGGGGATCGTCATGCAGGGAGACGGCGATATCCATTTCGATGCTATTTCCAGGATTACTTTGAACGTATTATTGTCCCTGAAGATACTCAAGATGATGATTCAAAGAATGGAGGTATTGGTGGTGGAACAAATGTGTTGGACTTTGATTGGGTGAATCACGATGACGAAGAGTTTGATATGGAAGTAGCAAGTGAATATAGTGAACAAGAAGATGACAAAGATGTACAAGAAAGTGATGAAGAAGATGATGACTTTGATGATGATGACTTTGATGAAGAAGATGAAGGAGGAGGAAAGAGTGGAAAGAAACCTCCTGTCAATACTACAACGATTGCAACGCAAAAACGGGCTATTCGAGAAGCAGAACGAGAACGTCGTGCAGAAGAAAAAAGATTTTTATCATTGTCATATAAAGAAAAGTTGGAATATGGTGATCCAGTACTTCAAGCACAACGTTTACGAGATGAGAAATTATTACAACAATTACAACAACAAAGTAATGCTGCAGATGTTATTTCGAAGTATCCTAAATTAGTTCAAGTGTTACTTAAAAATCGATTGAAACTTATTGCAATTGCTATGTTTCAAAGTTTGCGATTACGGGGATGTAGTGATCTAATGGCAATACGATTGGCAGGTTGTGGTTTGACAGAAAATGTTCTACCCACTATGGCAACTTGTTTGATTGATAATCAATTGGTTCGTGATGTATCCATTGCCCATAATCAGGAGATGCTATCATCAATTGCTGCATGCAAGTTTGTCTCCGATATTTTGGAATTAGGAAACATAACTGCATTAGATTTATCCAATACTGGATTACGTGAAGGTGGTTTAATGATGATAGCTAAAGCGATGGAAAAATCCCGTCAATTACGTAGAATTGATTTATCAGAGAATCGCTTAGGTCCAACAGCAGCTAATATTGTCGCAAACTTACATAAGCAATTCTATGCCGATGTTATTCGAATTGCTCCAGGACATTTTAAATCTGCTCCATTTTTACATCGCGATCTATTTGCTACTTCACCTAGCAAAAAGTATGGAATGGATTGGGATGATGATAATGATTTAAATCCAATTGAAGCTTTGAAGCGTAAGAAACGAAGAAATCGGCGTGCTTGGTTGCAAAATCGCGGTTCAATGCGAAGAAGCGGAAATCAGCAAAGTGATGAATCGGAATCCGATGCGTCGTCATTTGTTGACAATGACATATTTGATGGCGATGAAGATGAAACTGCGGTAGATGATGACTCTGTATCTGCAATTTCAAAAGGTATGGAACTGTTGTAGCCATATGTGAATCGAATTGTGTATGGAATGTGATTAGAATGTGATTATCTTCAACCATATTGCTTATGTTACTTACATGTGATGAAATAAATATTAATTCAATTATGATGGATCTTGATTGTATTGTAAATCTTTATTGTATTATCACTCTTAAACAAAATATCTATTAGTTTCCTATCTATTTTCAATATTCACAATTTTACAATACCAACAAGAGCACAAATGAACATCAATATGATCCACTTTTTAGCACTTGCAATCGAACAAATTCTGCATATTCAATGTGATGGAAACAGAAGGATTATGTCGTCAATCATTTGTTTTGTAAAGAGGGTACGATTCATCATGAATGGCATCAAGCGCTGAAAAGGGAGCCTCAACTCTTGATGTTCAGTGAATTTACAAGCTTTCATTAGATTGATGAAGCGAGCAATCAAATGACTATCAGCATACTCAAACAAAATTTCAACAAATGTTTTTGTTGATTCATTATCACTGTCTATCCATAGAAATACCAGATCACTTTGTTCAAGAAAACAATGTATTGAACCCAATGCCGATAAGACTTTGTCGCAATGACGATTCCGATCTTGTACCGTAGTCGCTTGTTTTATCAACTCAATGCTATCCTTAACTTTACTTGTTTGTATTAGTAACTCTCTTAAGGTGGCTTTTAGTTCATCTTCACTGCTATTCATCAAACTAGGATACTTAATCGCAGATATTGCCCATTCTCTCAATACTTGAGGATGCTTGTTAGCAATAATTTGAAGAAATGAATCACCATTATAATTCTTTAATGTCAGAAAAGATTCTAACACAATATGAGCACATCGCATATTACCATTATCATTACAATTACATTTCATTTGTTTCTCATTCAATAGATTTAATATAAATACAAAAATATCATAATGATTATGTAATGCTAAAATATGAAATATACTATCACCGTTATGATTTTGTTTCATCCAATTATATTCAACAACACTCAATATTGACTTACTATCATCAACAAATACAATACGTGGCATTATATATTTTTCAAAATATTTTAAAATTATTGTTGATGATGTTTTACTAAAAAGAATATGTAAAATAGTATCACCTTTATCATTTACACATGAACTCCAATCTACATTGATTCCTTTCATCCATTCAATAGGATAATATATATCAGAAAGTGAATCAATAGTAGTACCAGGGGTTGTCATTGGAAATAATATATCATAAATATCACCACCTACATCCCTTTGAGAGAATAAATAATGTAAAGGAGTATTACCATTACTATCATGAGCAAGTCTCCAATGACCACATTGTTCATTACATTGAGATAACATCTTTTCAATAATTGGTAATGTCGATGTAGAAGAGTATAACTTATTCCATAAAGAGGGACTACTCTGACATAAAAAGATATTTTCAGGTTTCCTATGATTTTGTAATATATATTGCAATAATTCTTCAATGACTATATATCCATCATTACCACAACATAATTTAGTATTACCACGATTTTGACGATAAAATGTTACAATACGATTTAATAAATCGCATAATATCTTATTCTCATCCTTGTCATCATCATCATCATGAGTATCCCGATTTAGACGAACTATCACAGAATATAAACAATGACGAAAAGACATGGAAACATTCTTTAAACCACAACATACCCATAATAATAATGGTACTTTATATTTTACTGTCCAATCTAATGATGGTATTAATATTTTATTATTTAATAATTGTAATACTTTATCTTTATTATGTTGATTATTATTTCCTTGATCATAAATATTCTTTAAACGTTTAAAAAATAATTCAATACAATTAGAACTCCATAAATTAATTGGAAATTTTGTTAATGCTTTTTGTATTAATATTTGATTACTTTCTAAACACCATACAATAAATGGTATAGCAATTGCACCAAATGGATTAACGGTCAAATCTTCAAGATCCACTTTATCTAAACGTTCAAGAATCTCATCAATCAAATTATCATGATAATATCCTTCATTATAACCAAGAAATATATCAGCAATAACACAATGTTTCTTTTTATCATCTGATACTAATAGTTTACTTATCCAATTTCCTTGGGATTGAAATAATTGTTGGAATGCAGTGATTGTCAAAGTAGTTGCCTCAATATTTCTATATCCTCTCAAATTAAATAGCAATGCAATTGGATCTTTGTAAATAAATGCTCGAATGTTAGAATTGTTTAACAAGTATTCCAGTATATCAGGATGATTTGTTACAACAGCACATAGTTGTAAGCACATACGTCGATTTATTTCAACAAACAATGTTTCTATTCCATTATGATCTCTATTCATCTTATCAATTATCAATTTAGCCAGTTGACTACCTTTTAATGTCACTTGCATGGACAATGAATGAATCAGATCTTGAATTGATATGTAATGATATGCTTTATCCATCATTTCAGTGAGTATATGAACTTGCATGTTCTTCGTATGGGATTGAACTGAGGTACTGTGGATATCCTCATCAATAGTTTGTTCACGCCATGATAGCACCACAGTATGAAATATCTCTAAGAAGACTGATTGAGTGATACTCTTCCAATCGATAAAGGAAAGAAAATCAAAACTTGTTGATGAACCAGCCAAATAGCATATCAATGGCTGTTGAGATGATGCTTTCATAGATGTACTACTATTCTTATTAACTTTCGATTTGATTGTATCTTTCTCATCATGTAATGTAAGTCTTAACAATGCAGTACGATCTTCCATTAATGCAATATTCAATAATTTAGATACTTCAAACCAAGGTTCTAGTATTTGAAATGAAATACAGAGAGTGCGGATACTATTTCCTGATATGATAGCCCCTACACTCTTACTGTCCTTCATGTTGGAATAGACGATTATATTTAACAAGTACTGAATCTTTTCTTGCATCATTAAACTATTTTTCTCGATTGCTACAAACATTTGCTTAATTAACCATTCGAATAAAGATTTTGTTGCAACATGTTGAAGATCAAAGTAATCAAATCGAACTACAATTTCCAATAATAATTCAGGATGTCGGGAAGCCCATCTGAATAGTGGGACGAGATAAGATCCATCTCTAAATTGTAATGAAAATAAATCATGAAATTTTAATATATCAACTTTATTGAAAATATTTTGTAAAATGAGCAATAAAGATGATTTGACAATATCATCTTCTCCATGCTGTTGCAAATTGGATGAAAGTCGATTTACTGATGCTTGGTGTAAAGACTTTAGTACATCAAAGAGATCCACTACTACTCGTGAAATTATATCTCTCGATGGTTGCATATTCTGTTTCGAAATATGATCAAGTATTGATATCATGATGTCAGTCAAGGTAGTTAGAACATTGATCATTACACTCAAATTGTGCAATTGGCTTTGACAAAATCTCAATAGACATCGACATACGTTATTAATGAGACCACTTTGATGGTTCATCCATGAAGTAGTATTACTTCGTTGATATAAATTGATGAACATCAAAGGATCCTCAATGATAGATTCATGACTAAATATGGAATGATTCCCCCTTATCTTGAATTCAATTAACGATGGACCTACTGTGTCGAACATTTCAGTAATAAGTTGTTGCCAAGGATTTAATGCCATTCCTAACACTTGAATATTTGTTTCACGAATAAGATGCTGATTGCGAGCGGAATTGTATATATACTTTGCGTGGGAAACAGAATTTAACGCGTATTCCAAAGCAGTTTTACCATAATCATCAGCAATTGCTGAACAATCAGCATGGTAGCGGTTAAGAAGCATTCTGGCAATACGAGTTGTCCCATGATCAATAAAGTTATCACACGCTATCTGAAGTAATGTGTTTCCATTAAACTGTCCATAATATGTGATATTTGCATCGAATTGATTCATTTCTCTCACAGCAGCAGCAAAGTCGTCATATCTGCCATTCATGACTGATAAAAGCAACGGGTCGTTCATAATTTCATCTTCATCTTGATCATATTCGAATGACATTGCAGCTTGTCTGCGTTCACAATCTTGTAATGCTTCACAGAATGATGCTATGTCCGATGGATCTAGACTGGTTGGACCGCGTGGGACCATTCCTCTGCAAACCACACAGTCACCATCACATTGCTCACAAGGATTCCCAGCAGAGCATTCATTACAAATAGCACAACCGCAACGCCTATCTTTGGGGTAAGGTTCCAATTCTAAGTTATCGTAGATGGCGTTATCCTCGCAAAAAGTACTCCAGCCAGCACATTGACAAATAGCTGGTTGACCTGTTGCTCGATAATTTTCTTCTCCCGTAGACAAACACTTGTAACAAAAAGGCTTTTGGCAGTTGGGACAGCCACCTCCAGGCACAATATGATGACAAGCATGACCATGAAAATGGGTCACTGGCACTTCGCATGTTGGACAAACCTTTGACGTGGCTAAAATAAAGCCGTCCGTGGCTAGGAGACCACTGCGATCTTCTTCTTCAGAGGGTGTTTGGATCACTTGTTGCGTTTGGAACAAAAGACTTTGAATTCTGCTCATGAGCTCCATTGTGATGCAATTTATTGTATGAAGATGATTGAACTCATCGGCCGATATAATATAGATTGGCTTCTTTGCAATAGCACACTCAACAACATTTTCACACATAGTAATGGGTGGGCGGTTGATCTTGCATTGCTTTGAACCATTTAAAACAGATGAAGGACATTTTATTCCTCTGATATGATCACCAGATGCTGTATTTATGATAAATTGGCCGTTATTAAGGCAAGCTTGAATGTAAAGAATAAGACATTGCGAACTATGGAAAGTACATCCACATCCAAGTTCGAATTTGCGGTCAAGCAATTGTTCCAAACAAATTGGACAATCATTATCTACCGAATCTTCGGATTTCTCGGGCGTCGAGCAATTCATTGATATAATTTTTTCCATCTTGAATTACTTTATGCGTCGCAATAACAAAATAATAATAAGAACAGTATACCATAGCATATACTCTCTCAACTCCCAAGTCAAGAGCGGCTTGTTCTCTTGGAACGTTCTTCTTGAAAAATGAATACAGTATTTTTTGTAAATACCTACGTTATTCCGTATTATTACCAGTTACATGTTCATCTCTATAGTACAGCTAACACATATTATTTTGATTTCAGTTCATCCCAAAAGGCATTTAACACTCTAGAAATTTGCTTCTGCAAGCCTAAATCTGAATCCTTAACATATTTGTTCACAATCAAAGCAACGTCCTTCGGCAATGAGTGGAAAGTGTGAGCAACATCATTATATTGGGTGACTACCACTTGATCTACTTCGTACTCACGATCAGCAGTGATATCTAAAACTTGAATGGTACCATTAAGATTAATTGGTGCCTTGCTAATCTCAGAGAAAGTGACCAATATGTTCCACTTCAAGGATACTGTGTAATCACAAACATGCTTCTTTTTGCCTCGCAACAAAGTCACTTGAGCATCACCAGTGACCTCCTCCACAGATGAAACTTCAATCAATATTGTAGCAATACCAGGAAAAGCATTGTTTACAATTCCATGAACTTCTTGGCCACGCAATGACATGGACAAACGAGAGAAGTTCTCACGTAAGTATTCAGTAGCCCATGACGTCAAAATCTTTTCCTCGTAAGTGCCAGCAGAATTCCATGCAGAGCCACTCGCAGGAGCGTTTGTGGTGATAACTTCACCATTTGCATCTAATTTCTTGGGAGCAATGTTGCCGATCAACTTTTTGGTTTCTTCGTCCATCTCGTTGTTGAAGAAAGTAGTCGTTTTGCCATCAGAAGTTTTCTTGTAGCCACGAACATTTAGATTCTTCAAATCTTCATCATCATCAACAACTTCCTTGTCGCTCGAAGTTTTCATAGACGACGAGGATGATGAAGATGAAGATGGAGCTTTCGAGGTATTGTTGGTAGAAGCACCGCTCTTGGTGGAAACAGTTGTGGCAGCGCGAGGGATGGTCGCCGCAATAAACTTACTAGGACCCGCAGATTGCACAGAGCTACTGGAACTAAGCTTGTCTTCAACTTTAATAAGTTGTGCTTGTAATTCCTTGTCGTCAGGCTTCATCGTCAATCCTCGCACCAGAGCATCCTTTGCCTCAGTATGTTGATTAAGAAGACCATGAGCCATTGCCAAGCGATAATATCCCTTAATATACGAAGGATCCAGTTTGACCGCTTCCTCAGCATCTCGAAGAGAGTCTGCTCCTTTGCTCATATTTAAATTGCACATGCTACGATTTGCATATAAGATTGCTTGAGCAGGAGCATCAGAGCTTGTAAGTTCTATTCCTTTGGAATATAATGCAACAGCTTCAGGGAAGTTTCTGGTTGAGATGCATTGCTTTGCTCGATTTTTAATTTCCTCAACCAATTTTAATCTAGATTCTTCGTTGTTAGGCTGAACGTTAGGGTGAAAAGGTGAATAAAATAGTCTTTCAATGCACGGGAACAACTAAGCAACTTACCTGAGCGTTTAGTACATCAGCGTTAAATCCCCCAAGAAATCCTCCACCTCCTGGCAACATTCTTTGATTTGTGATGGAAAAGAATGACTTAAAATAATTGACACAGACACTGAAGTGAAGTCCAAGATTTAAGGAGCTCCAAAGTCGTGCTAACGGATTCGGCATAATATTTTTTGTTTCGGCGTCCTCTCGGACCCCCATTATTCTAGAAAAAACGCGCCAAAAAGCGCTTTAGGCCCATCCGTTTTCTTTTTGCTTCTGGAACACGCCATTCGAATTGGCTGGGGGCTCCATTTCAAATTGGAGTTTGTACTTTGTATTGTTTCATCATCACGTCTCAGCTGGATTTTGGCTTTTGGACAATGGAGAGTTTTAACAAAGGGAATTCTTTATTTGTAGATGAGGAATATGAATCCGCCATCAGGGTTAGTATTGTGTCGTGCATCTATATTGTGCCACAATATGTTGCTGATTGTTGATTTGTAGTTCTACTCCCAATCAATTGAAGAGAATAATACAAGCGCCCAAGTGTATTTGAATCGAGGAACCACATATTTGAAGTTGAAGAAGTATGAGGAAGCGATCAAAGTAAGTCCAGTTATACAAATATTAACGCCCTTCTCAGATGCGAGTATACTAGGATTTCGAATCATCTCTTCACCTGAACGGAAATTGTGACCTTGCACTGTATCGTAAAGGGTTAGTGATTTAAGTATATAATTTATGATTTTGATGTTGTTGCCATCAATCATAGCGTTGCTTTGTTTGAGGTGGAGAATTATCAGGATGCAAAGAAATCATTTGAACATGCATTGGCACAGAGACAACTAAAATCAAGTGGAAATAAGGACATTGTTACAATCACTCGGTATTTACGCAAATGTGATGCGGAGATATCAGAGAGTAAAGCTTCATCCACCGCAAGCTCATCGGCTGGTGCCACCGCCGCACCTGTTGTTGCTCAGGTGGCTGTTCCATCAACACCAGTTTACTCTGTTACTCTTCCTATCAAATATCAGTATTATCAATCATTATCGACCATGAATATCTCTATATTGGCTAAAAATTTGTCAACGAGTGATGTTATAGTAGATATTCAAGAAGCTCACTTAAAAGTGATCGTGAAGTATACTATCACGAATGGTTCGGACGTTTCACACAAAGAAGAAGTGGTAATAGATAAAGATCTATTTGCACATGTTGATACCGAAAAGAGCAAATTTGCATTGTTTAAGACTAAAGTGGAAATTACATTAGTGAAGGTCGACCAAGAAACATGGCCAACCATTGAAGCACAAGGAAAATCCAAGCTACCTACCGCCTCCGGGGTACCTCCTCCAGTCCCAGTCCCGGTAGTTCCGCCGGTTGCAGATCCAGTAAAAACGATCCCAAAGCCATATGCCTCCGCGAGAGATTGGGAAAAGTTGGGCTCTCAAATTTCGAAGGAGATTGATGAGGAAAAGCCAGAAGGGGAAGAGGCATTACAAAAGCTTTTTCAACAGATCTACAAGGACGCTGATCCTGAGACGAAAATGGCGATGAAGAAGTCGTTTCAAACTAGTGGAGGCACTGTGTTGTCCACGAATTGGAAGGAAGTAAGCTCGACAGACTATGAGAAGCAACGCCAAGCTCCAAAAGGAATGGAATGGAGAAGTTGGGAAGGTGAAAAACTTCCACAAGTTGAAGATAAGGAAAAATAATCGATTTGTGGCGCCTTTTTGCCAGCTTAATTCAATTATTTTTGCTGTCATATCTTTCTTCTTATATTCCACATTGTATATAATGCATTAATGCTTTTTTGTAACCTAACCTAATTATGCCCTACATATTATTTTTATTCGGCATTAACTAAACTGAAGTATTTAAAAAGACTTTCCTGCGACACTTACCTTCAATTCTATACATATTCTGAATAATGAAGGAACGAACGCTGAAAAATGGATATGCATATGGAACATATCAAGAATGATAGAATGCCTCAAGATACATAATACCATCTACATTTTAATAGCATATGGCAGATATTACTTCTACTATAATAATATAAGTAGATGGTATTGTACCCGTACGCATAAAGGGTATTGGCGCAGCAGCAGCAGGCCGCAGGGCGGCCGCAGTAGTCAGTAGAGAGTGCTTTAAACAACAGAGAGAGGCAGTGGAGCGGCCACAGCAGCAGGCAGCAGAGGCGAGCAGCAGAGCAAGAAATCAGACAGTATTTATTAAGAAATCAGACAAAACCATAAACGTCAAAACTTAAAACAAAGCAAATATTTTCAACCATGAAATCTATGACGGAGATTGTTGGAGACAGCTGGTATGGAAGTGCCGTACTTGAAGAAATTCGTCGACTTCGTAAAACTATTCATCCGATCGCATGCAAATATCATGCTCCAGCTGAACAAATTCAATCCAACAATACACTGTACCCTTTCGTCTTGGTTTTAGGGAATCACTCATCTGGCAAGAGTAGCTTCATTAATTACTTGCTTAAACGAAAGGTTCAAGCAACAGGTGTGGCTCCTACTGATGATAACTTTACGATTATTGGGCATGGTATGGAAGATGTGGATCGAAATGGACCTGCACTTGTTGGCGATCCTGATTTGGGATTTCAAGGATTAGAGTCGTTCGGCTCTGTATTGGTGAATCACACACAACTGAAGATTCGCTCTGACATTGCTATTAAAGACTTTATGATCGTTGATTCACCTGGTATGATTGATAGCCCCATGCACAACAATGGACATGTCGATGCGACCATGGACCGTGGATATAATTTTGAACAAGTAATACGGTGGTATGCTGAGCGTGCTGATGTTATTCTCTTAACCTTTGATCCAGAGAAACCTGGATCTACTGGAGAAACGTTGTCCATACTGACAACATCACTTGTCGGTCTTGACCACAAATTGTTTATAATTCTCAATAAAGCTGATCAGTTTCGAAAGATACACGATTTTGCGAGAGCTTACGGATCCTTGTGCTGGAACTTATCGAAAGTTATTCCCAGAAAAGATTTACCCCGCATCTATACAATGTGCTTGCCGCCACATGCAATTGAAAGCAATAATAACAACAGTGATTGCGATCATCAACATACGATTTCGACATCATCTTCAACATTGTCAGCTGTATCAGAATTGGGTCAATTACGACCATCATTTTTTGAGCAAGGTATTACAGATTTGGAAGAAGCGAGGTAATATTGAAAAAGTGCTTCGTATGGTTGAATTTACCCGTTCTTCACAGGAATGATGTTATAAAGGAAACATTCAATGCACCAAAACGCAGAGTGGATAACGAAATTTCACGATTCACAGAAGCTTTGAGCAGCTTGCAGTTGCATTGCAAAATTGTTGATCATATTGCTCATCTTTATCACTCACGCCTTTGGTCTTGCCGATTGAAAACCGTTGGTGCATTGGTGGCTTCTGTAGGCTTAACTTATGCCGTAGGAAAACTATGCGATTTGATTGAAATTCAAGCATACAGTCGATCTTATTCAAATAGATCAAGTTCATCATCGAATAGTATATTATCTACTGAGTTATCTGCGTTGAGTTCCGTCATGGACCAGGGAATTGTTTCCAATAATGTGGTGACACAGCCTTTGGAATGTTCTCCATTGTCACCAATAAGTAATGGTTTGCAACATTCTGGCGATGTTCGAATACCACTTTCTTCATCATCAAATCCTCTCTGGCTATCTCTTGCAAGATCAGTGCGGGCTTGGTTTCGCGAAAATCCAAAGCAAGCTTTGATGGTTTTCACTGGTGGTTGTTGTGGATTATTTTCGACTGCGTTGTCGAGTCTTCAATATTTTCAGCTTTCTCGTTTTGCAAAATTGTTGGCAACCCATGAGAGCATAGATCGAAGTATCAAGGATGTCTTAAAGAAGGAAAGCATTAGTAATGATGAACACATCCAAGCAATGAGTGACCAAATATTGGGCTACCTCCCTAACATTTTGTCTGACTCTGATATTATGGAGAAATTACCACGAGTTATGAAAAATGATATGATAGCCTTGGATCGCATTCAATCAAATGATATCGCAACTTTGCGAAGACGGGCTTCTCCACATTTCCCACATTTATCGCCACCACCAAAGGTATATCTTCCATCCAAAATAATGGAGCACAGTCAAGATGATCATGGAGAAATACTATCATCTTCAAGTCAAAGTATTTTGGGCGACACCTCAACCAAAAATTTTGTCAGTATCGATGGAAATCCAATCATATATTCGTGTACTCCTCCTTGTGGCAGCAATGACAACACCACCTCCATCGAAAAAATTTATGTTCCTGTGTCTCCCTCAAATATCACTGAGGACAACAATGTTGCTTTAACAACTGAAGAGCAAGAAGATAAAAATATTGCTGTGGAAACCCACATATCCCCAACCGCAAATTCTTCGGGCTCAACTTAATTAATCAACAATATTTACATTTTATTTTATGGAAATTGGAGTATTTGTACAAAATTATTAATTCTATTCGATTTGATTTCGCTTATCGCATGATTTATTTCTTGGCAAATGCCCATACTATTTCTGTTATATATGGCATTGGAAATATTCCAGACTTTCTACTGTCTTCTAGTTCAGTATGGCAATCCAAAATGCTATTCAACGTTTTAAGAACGTCTTGTTGGTAACTGTCTTCTCGTTCTGCAATGACACTGGTCGACAGAATTCTATTAACAATTGTCTCTCTTGTTCCCACATGCGTATATGATTCATACCAAGCGTGCAAATTGCCGAAGTTATCTGTTGCCGCCTTTTCCGTGAAGCATTTTCTCCAAAGCCCGGTTTGCTGGCGAGGAACATTCCCTTTATAATTATACGCAGGCGTTAAGATCTGATCATCTAGCTGGCGAACCCAGTCAAATTTGTAATCATACGTATTCCAAATGAGGACAATAGCACCTCCTGGTCGGAGGATTCGATGCGTTTCTCGGATTGTGGCAGCATTTGCCATCCAGTGAAATGCTTGTGCAGCAACAATAATGTCCACTGAATTCGATTCAGCGGGAATCGAATCTCCGGTTCCAAATTGGACATCAACATTATGCAACGACTTTCCTGCCAATATTTTCCTGAAGCCTTCCGAAGGTTCCGTTGCAATATATTTTACATTGGCAAAAGATGCTGGTAAAGTAAATGGTTTCTCTTGCAAAAACGACACCAAGCTCGTCGTAAACTTGCCCGTGCCTGATCCCAACTCAACGATAGTGCGATTACGCGCATTAGGACTTACAAGACTCACAGAATTCATTACTGATACAATATGTTTCAGCGATGATGCGCTGTAGGTTGGTCGTCCTCTCTCATAAGACTCGGCAGACGCAGCATTGAAACCATTAATTGCAGAGGAATGTACCACTGTACTCGCAAACCTAGATGAAGAGAATTTTCGCTTCATCGTCCCACATCCCCATGCGTAAGTCTTTGTTCCCACCATCATGAATCACCTCATGTTATTCTGGTCCCGTTAATATTTTTATGCTTCGCCTGAAGGCGGGCATGTTTTCAGCGCCTGCTCTGCTGCTGCCTGCTGCGCGCTCTACTATGCCATTTTTGCACAAAGAGGCGGGCGCAGCAGCAGATCCCATACATATACTATATAATAAGCGATAGCAGTGCTGTCCCCACCACTCAGCCACCCAAATAATATGTTGTAGCATACCACATAATGATCGACGCCAGATGGTAAAAAATTTGACCAAACGACAAAACACAACCAGCCAAATATAAAATTTATCATCAGAGTAGCGTCTGGTCATAATCTGTGTGTGGTAGCTGTAAAAATTAATCAGTGAAGACGAGACAGAAAGTTTTAGTCTGAAAATAGAATGAATCCACCGAGACCACCGCCTTTGCCGCCAGGTCATCCGCCTCCTCCGCAAGCTCCCATTCCGATGATTCATCAACATGTGATGGGGATGGATGCTATGCGTCATTTTCCACCTCCTGGACCTCCACCACCAGGCCCTCCGCCACCCGGCGGTCCTCCACCCCCAAATCATTTCCCTCACCACCCTCCGGGGCAGCCACCAACTGTGCCTCCACCTCCTCCTGGAGCTCCTATTCCCCAGCAAGTTGCAGAACCTTCATTAGCTCCCCAACCAAAGAAACCAATAATTTTTACTGGGCATGTTCGCAAGGAACCATCTAGTTTGGATGAAGACTCTGAGGAAGGCAAAAACAAGAGGGGATCCAACAAAAAAGGAGGTAAACTGAAAGAATTAAGCGGCGATAAACAGCAAGAAAAAGAAAAAGTGAACGACAAAAAGTATATTTCTGAATTATATTTTGGTGCAAAGGCTCAACGCATTGAAGGAATTCATATCGTGCCGTTTGGACTGGCATTGCCTGGATTGGCATTTACCGGAAAAACAAAACCAGATATGCAGCATCGATCGTTCACATTTATCATGTATGGCCGTAATGTGGAAACAGCTGAAATTATTCAGCTTCTTGATCTGTCAGTACGTGGTGGAGTACAATGGATGCCTTTGGATGACCAACTGCAGAATGTTGTGGTGGATTACCTTGCGATTGATGGCGATTTCGATGAAGTATCATTGTTGATTCATGGCGAAGAAGATAAAAAGATATCACGGGAGCTGGAGAGGGATCCTTTCCGTTTACCACCTTATCCCAATCATTGGAACTACATGTTTTTGTCTTCAAGTGACATCGACCCATTCATGGAGAAACTTCAACATTCGGAAACAAAGATTGCAACAAGTGCTGAGATAGGCGAAGTGAAGCGCAATGCCGATTTTGAAAAGAAACTTCTATCGGACCAATTAAACAATAAAAATGAATTTTCAGAGTTATTTCATGAAATCGTTCGCCAAAACGAATTGGATAAAGAGCAAGTTTCATCGCTACAATTATTAATAGGTAGACTGTCGGTTCGCCACGACAGCGCTCTCGTATCTTTAGAGACATTGGCAGATCTTGTTGAAGAAGTATTTTCTTTACCGTCTAATGAAGCGACTTCTATAAGTGATTTGATCACTGTTGCAAATCACT
>JACCEA011803154.1_pt1 | contig 38293 bp, 49 predicted proteins | sample 7449851 | NCBI WGS metagenome assembly JACCEA01 (sample SAMN15323453, study PRJNA562643) | freshwater metagenome | isolation source: river surface water | place: USA:Blue River Watershed | collected 2017-08-18 | reverse complement strand
TCGTATATATCTGTTGAAACTAAAGATAGAAATGTGAAAATGTTGTATGATATTGATCCACCCAATAATTTTGTCGGAAATGCGATTAATGAAGGAGGAGAATGGCGAATTGAGTAGGGAACCTACGACCCCTCCCTCATTTGAGAGAACATAGTTTTATAAATAAAAGGAGGGGTTAAAGGGGAACCTCTTTGTTTATTCCAAAATAAAAGGAGGAGTTACAGGGGAACCTCTTTGTTTATTCCAAAATAAAAGGAGGGGTTAAAGGGGAACCTCTTTGTTTATTCCAAAATAAAAGGAGGGGTTACAGGGGAACGTAGTTCCCCTGTTTAGAAGATATATTTTCGTGGGTCAACCGAAGCCGACTTAGCAACCTTTGGAACATAAGCGCCTCCGGCGCGAACACGCCGTAAAGCATTATTTCGCACATTAATATCTCTTACAGTTGTGAAAGACAATGGTTGACTAGACGCATTTAATGTTCCAACACCAATTTCATTTGTTTTACGTCTGGCAACAACTGAAGATGCATCACGATTTCCACCAATAAACTTCTTCTGTTTCATAACATCATTTGATGGAGCCGAGGCATATGTTTCATAATAAGAACGACGTCCCAACGCAAAACTACTTGTTCCATCACTTGTTGAATCTTTTTGGGGCATTGCTTTGAGAGAAGACAATGTTCCATTATTGATTTCAGTTCTTATAAAGTTCATTTTATTATATAGAATAGAATATAATAAAATTATTTCTTACTAGGCAAATTCATTTTTCCATTTATTGTTTCAAAATGGTTTCTATATTTAATACCTAAATCAAATCCCTGCTGGATATGATTATTTGGCAAGTTTTTTGATGGTGGTTTAAACTCATATACTGAACTTGGAATAAAACTTTCGGGTTTATATTGAGTAGTATTTTTTATAACTGGTCTGAATAACCACTCTTTATTCATATCTGTCATCAAATGTTTATAATTGGTTTCTCTCCCTTCTACATCACTAAATCCTTCCATTTGAACAACTGTTGGCGGAATAATCATATACCAATTGTCTTTTGCTTGTAATCTTTTCCAGTATATATCAATAGCATATTCACGTTTATTATTTGGATCAGCCAAAAGTTTTGTTATTCCTTCCCGAAAGTTTGTAATCAATGTATCATAATAATGTTGTTGAACAATATATCCAGTTGTTGTTTGACAATTTACTAACTTAACACAATAATCATCAATTGTATGATAAGGCGGACAAATATTTCCAGATACAATAAGAACATCCCATTCTGATATATTTTTGTAAAACTTATCCAGATTAGTAAGAAAAAGTTCGGGGTTTAAGAATTGAATATCATCTTCACAAATAAAAACATAAGGCATCATCATAGTTTTCGCATATTCCAAACATTTTAAATGACTCATTGAACATCCAATTGCTCCATTTGTGAGTTTGATTGCATTAAAACGATTACCACTAATATTTATTTTTGATAGTTCTTTCTTAACGTGCATCAATCTGTCAACGCGATGTTCTAAATTAATAAAATAGGTGTTTTCAAATAATAGATTTGCCATATTATTATAATATGTGTATAAAAATCTTTATATTTATGTGTGAGACTTTATTTTTTGAATAAAAACTTGAGACGATTGTTCACCTAATATATTTATCTTTTTATAATATGCATGGACAAAACTATCTATTCCTCTCTTAGTAAGGTCTGGGCCTCCCCATCCATAATCATCAAATATCATTATTCCTCCTTCTTTTAATTTTCTAAAACATAGAACCGCATCTTCTAAAACATATTCTGGCTCATGATTTCCATCAATATATATTATGTCAAAATACTCATCTGAAAGTTTTGGTACTTCATTATTACTATAACCACGAAATACATTTATTTTGTGTTTTTCTGAAAAATTTTCTAGATTTTTATTAAATGTATTATAAATTGTATTTTGTTGTGTTTTATATTCATCATAATCAGTATAGTCTATCCATGGGTCTATACAATATAGTTTACTCTCTGGATGAGAAGCATAGGTATTTGCTACAGAAAATAAGTTTGCTCCATAAAATGTTCCAATTTCTAAATAATTTATTGGTCTTGTGTTAAATGAATTATATGACAAAAATCTTTGCCAATAGTTTGCAAGACGAAATTGTGTTCCTTCAAACTCTTTATGTACAATTTCAGACATTTTAAATTAATATATTTTTTATATATTTTGTTTTATATTATTTAATGAACTTAATATTATATCCAATTTGGATTTTATTTCTTCCAATTCCTTTTCAATATTTGTAAAACGTGCATTTTCTGTAATAGACTCATTTTTTCCAAATATGTGTTCTTGGTTTTCACCCCATTGGACTACCTTTTTATTTTGATATTCTTTTGGGACATCAAAAGATTTATTAATATGTATTTTTTCTTCAAACTCTTCAACCATTAAAGATATTGGTTCTGCGTTTGTTAGATCAAGTTTTGTTTGTTGTTTTTGTTGTTGTTGCAAAAGTGAAGGTGGTGGTGTAGGAATTATAATATTATTTCGTTCCTTCATATATTCGTTTACAGCAGAATTAATATCAGTAATTGCTTCATCTTTTATATTTTCTGTAAAATGAACTACTGGCGTATCTTTTTTAACCATGGAATCATATTCTGCTTGTCTTCTATTAAACTGCTCTGTTAATTGTTGTTCTCTACTTTTAACTGTTTCATATTGGATTTCCTTTTTTTGTTGATAAACTTCCTGTTTTTGGCTTCCTTTTTCTTGTAAACTCTGTAGCATTAAATCAATTGCTTTTTTGTTAATTTCTCTCAAAGAAATATGTTGCCCATTGTATTGATTATATATGTGACCAATAACCGATTGAAACCATCGTTCTTTCTCTCCATAAGGAGCATTTGAAAAATATTGTATTGTTTGCGGTGTATTATTAATAATTTTCCATAATAATGATTGATTGTTACTTTGTATAAATTGTGAAGTCATATTCATACAAACTAATATATTTTTATATTCTATTTATGGCATAACGATTTTCTCTTGAACAATTTTATCTAAAAGTGGTAAAATAATTTTGGCAATATTTGAAATCATAAATGGCGGATTTACAATAAAGATATGTTCTAACTTTTGTAAAAAGTTTTTTCCATTAGATAATCCCTCATTTGACAATAGTGTTAAAAATCCCTTATATCTCTCTACTCCAGTCATTGTAAGACCTTTTAAATCGCAAATAACATCATATTGAGAATATGTTTCTAAAATCTCGCCATTTATGTGAAAAATATATTTGATAAAATCCATATAAATGCCGGGATAAACAACTGTTTTAAAAAGCATATAATTAAAACACAATTTATTTTGGTTAATTAATAAAATATTTTTAAAAAGTTCATTAGAATTAAACTTTTGACTTATAATTTGCGCACAATCAAACTTTTGGTCTTTTTTAAAAAACAAGTTTTTTTTGTTTTCACTATAATAATTGTCTTTTAATGCGTTAATTCGTTCAAGAATATCATTGGTTTCTGATCCAGACATTTATTTATTATATTGTGAAATTGTTTTTACATATTTTATACGTTTTAATATATATGTCAATTGGACAACAATTTTTTATTAAACGTGGAAATAATTCTTTTATTGGAACTATTAGAGATATAGATACTAACACAGATGAACTTAAAATTGAAGTAAATCGTATTTTAGAAGGAAATATTAGAGATTCATATGGAGATGTAATAAGAGCTGGTAATGAAGGCATATTTACTGGATTTTTAATGAGATTTTACAAAATAATTGAAGAACCAGTAAATCCAAATGTATTAGCAAAAATTGATACACAATATGGACTAAATGAAGCCGTGGGAATAGATAAAAAACATCTTCCTGGAGATACTAAAATATATAATAAACTTGGCATTTTTATTGGATTATTAAAAGATATTGGTAAACCAGGTTCTTCGCGTATTTATTTAAAATATTTAAAAAATGGTAAAAATTATGAAGATGAAATTGGTGATTTAAAAGACCCCAACTTTAGTATTTATTACAATCCAACAGCAAGAGAACATATTAAAAACGCAAATCTTCCAGAGAGAAATACTTTTGAAAAATTACCAGAAGATATTCAGAGAGAAATTGGACACTATGGTGGAAAAAAGACAAAAAGAAAATGGCGCAACAATAAAAGACGGAAACAAAGAAAGTCCAAACGCACGCGTTAAAAATACATTTTATATTTCATTTACCAAAATATAAAATGAGCCAAGCAAATGCCGCCGCTAGAAAAAGAAGGGCTGGAGGAGCAAGTTTACAAGAAACTGCCCCTTCGCAAATACAACAACAGCAACAAGCCCCCAAATCCGGCCTAACATTACCACAAGTAATTTCTCTTGTTGATAAGCGTCTAATTACTTTAGAAACATTTATGAATGAATCAAAATCTGGTTCATCCACTTTAACACGAACAACAACAGCAACAACAACAACACACTCTGAAGACGCACTCAACCAAATGGCTGATGAGTTTAACTCAAAGTATGAAATCTTGGTTGAAGAGATTGCTAATCTCAAGGATATTGTTATGAAACTCCAGAGTTATACTATGGAGGTTAATAAGACTCTTTTTGAAGAACGTGTTCAAGTTCTTTCCGATATGGGTATTAATAATATTAGCATTGATAAAAATGAGTATCATATTTCAGATGACGAAGAGGCTTTAATTGGTGATTCAATAATAGAGAATTAAATGGGTCATTCACTTATGCAACCATTGCGACCTTAATTGCGTCATGAGATTGATAATTATCAACAATAAAATCATCTATACTATAATCACTAATGTTCTCTCGAACTTGTTTAATTGAAACAGTTGGAAATGGATATGGTGTTCTTGAACTTTGTAGTTTACAAGCATCCACCGCATTTTCATAAATATGGCAGTTTCCCATAAAATGAATAAACTCATATGCTTCAAGACCGCAGTGTTTTGCTATTAGATGTGTCAACAATGAATATGAAGCAATATTAAATGGAACTCCTAAAAAAAAATCACAAGATCGCTGGAACATACAGCATGATAACTTATTCCCATCATGTACATTGAACTGACAAAAGATGTGACAAGGTGGAAGAGCCATTTCATTAATTTGGCAAGGATTCCACGCTGTCATTATAAGACGTCGACTGGTTCTCTGTAATGGATCTTTTAAAGCATCAATAATTTGCTGTAATTGGTCAATACCTTCGCTATTATACATTTTTGTTCCAGTATTTGAATCATATGGAGCATTAAAATGTCTCCACTGAAACCCATAACCGGGTCCAATAAGCCCCTCTCTATATGATAAACCACGTGAATCCAAGAAATCACGTGTTGTATTTCCATCCCAAATATGAACACCCTGGTCTTGTAATAACTTGTTGTCGGTTTCACCGCATATAAACCACAAAAGCTCCTTTAGACAAGTTTTCCAAGCTGTTTTTTTGGTAGTTAAAATTGGTATTTTCCCATTTGTTAAATCAAAGCGCATTGTAGAACCAAACACACTTTTGGTTCGCCCATTTCGACCCTCTTCCCAAGTACCATTATCCAATATGTTTTTTATTATGTCCAAATACTGTTGTTCTTCTTGCATTTTAATTGTATATTACAAACATCTTTATTTTATTTTGTTATATAATATACAATGGATAATATTATTCACGAAGCAAAAGCAGTTAATCAAAACACTTTTATTAATCACGTATTCGATTCAACTGATGAGGGAAAAGCCGAAATACTCAATGTAATCCAATATTCTTTGATGGCCATTTTGCCCGTTGTTCTTCTTAACAAAACTATTCAGAAATTCATTCCCGAAGCTGATATTGAAAAGAGTTCTCTCGAACTTTTAGCAGAAGTCTTCATTCAATCAGTTGTTATGTTTATTGGAGTTGTTTTAATTCACAGAATGATTACTTATTTTCCTACATATAGTGGATACAAATATGAGCCATTTAATTTGACAACTGTTATTTTAGCATTTATGGTTATTGTATTAAGTTTACAAACAAAGTTGGGAATTAAGGTTAATATTTTGGTAGATAGGGCTCTTGAACTCTGGAATGGACCTGGCAAAGAGAAGAAGACAGTGCGAAAAGAGGCTATGCAAAATCATCAACCAAGTCAAGCCGATAATCTTGATGATTCGAGAGCCCAGAGTGGAATGTTTCCTCCACCACCTTCGGTGACAACTACAAACCGAAGTTCGGGACAAGGATATGATTATATGATGAAAGTGTCTGGAACTGGAAGTGCTCATCCAGGTGATTTTAATGATTTTGGACCGATGCCGGCAAATAGTGCACTTGCTGGTGGTTCATTTTGGTAATCTCTATAATATATCTCTATAATATATAGAGATATATATGAAACAAACAAAAAAAAGAAGAAACCGGAAAAATAAATCAAAAAGAAAAATGCGTGGTGGAAATCCAAAAAATATAATACCGCGTATTGTTCATCAAATCTGGTTTGGAGGTCCAATCTTAAGTTGGAAACAGTTTTTATTTGATCAAGTTAGAGAAGTATGCAAAAGAAATGGATACAAATATAGATTATGGATAAATGAAGATAGAACAGAAGATAATTTTCCAATTACATATGCTTATCAACAAACAAGTATTGAGCTAGGTAGTAAGAGAGGACAAAATAGTATGGCACAAGTTGCTGATTTAGCCAGATTAGAAATCTTATATAAGCACGGTGGTATTTATCTTGATTCAAACTTTATAATTAAAGATGATTTTTTAATAGAATTACAAAAAATGAACTTTTGCGCCGGAAAAACATTTATTGGAGCAAATGAAGATGAATGTGGTCTAGAATGTGAAAATAGAGAAGGAGAAAAATATTTGTCAAACTCGTTTTTTGCATCAATACCGCGTCATCCAGTATTAATGCGTTTATTAGATGCTGATGAAGATGGACTTTTAGAAAATGTAGATTTTACAAGATCTGAGTTTAATAAAACAACTGGTCCTTATTATTTGCGAAAAGGTATAATAGATCCAATTAGAGATAAAGTTGGATTATTTGAAACAGCACAAATATATCCATTTCCAATGAGTGGATCATCTAGACCGCCTAATCCAAATATTTGTATAATTGATTCTGCTGAACCAAATACAATACAAGTCGGTCCTACCAAATATTTATATAGAGATTGTATTAATATGATACCAGAAACCGCATTAGCATCATATATGGTTGGACTTGGTGGATCTTGGTCATTATAAACTATATAAAGATTATTTATAGTTATATTATAACCATAAATGGAGAAAGAAATAATTAATAAAATGAGTTTTGCGATGAATACATTTTTAAAAGCAATGAAAGATTTAAGAGAAATAAAAAATGAAATTGACAATGATGTTTTAAAACTTGATAATAATTTTTCTTTGGAAAATCAGATTTACAAAGATTTTAATGTTATTTTTGACATAAATGCTATGAATGGAATTATAGATATAATTGAACCACTTATTTCAACAATTGAATATTGTGAACATGAATATGTTGATGATAGAGTAGAAACTGGGGTTGAATCTTATATGATGACTATTTCTTATTGTAAAAATTGTAATATTACTAAGAAACCATAAAAAGATTTAGAAAAAATATAATAATCAAATATATAATGTTTGGTTTTAATTGGTTCAGAAGACCCAGTATTGTAAAAAATCCTATTATTTTTGGTGTTTCGAATGAAAATATTAGTGTAACTAAGAAAGAGTATGAAGATCAAGTTGATAAAGTTGCTGTTGCTGAGGATTCAGTTGAGGAATCTGTTGATAAAGTTGCTGTTGCTGAGGATCCAGTTGATAAATCTGCCGTTACTGATATTCAAGTTGAGGAACCTGCTGTTGCTGAGGATCCAGTTGATAAAGTTGCTGTTGAGGAACCTGTTATTACCGAGGAATCTGCTGTTGAGGAATGTGTTATTACCGAGGAACCTGCTGTTGAGGAATGTGTTATTACCGAGGAACCTGCTGTTGAGGAATATGTTATTACCGAGGAACCTGTTGTTGAGGAATCTGTTGATAAAGTTGCTATTGCTGTTGAGGAACCTGTTGTTGAGGAACCTGCTGTTGAGGAATCTGTTGATAAAGTTGCTGTTGCTGTTGAGGAATCTGCTGTTGAGGAATCTGTTGATAAAGTTGCTGTTGCTGTTGAGGAATCTGCTGTTGAGGAACCTGTTATTACCGAGGAATCTGTTGTTGAGGAATCTGTTTCTATTGTGGATGATGATTCTACTATGTAAACTTTTTATTTATTATTCAATAATAGATAAAATATATTTTAACTTAATACACACATACTATTTTTTCTAACTTCTTTTTGTTCGGTTATATTTTCGAGTTTTACGTCTTCAGAACCTTCTATATTTATTTCTTCAAATAAAGAAACAATATTTTTTGAATCTTCTATTACTTGATTTGTTGAATCTGATATTTCTATTTGGCAGGTGTTAACAGTTGAACAACTTAGTTCGGTTTCTTCAATTGAATTATCTATTTTAGTATTTTCTTTTCCTATTTTTTGATTTTCATATTTCTGTAATAAATCCTCATATACAGCAAATCCTTCTTTGTCAAGTTTCCGCATAATTGCTTTTGGACTTCTCTTATGTTTTTCAGCAATCTGATCAATAGTTAATTCTAAAAGTTCATACTCTCTTTGTAAAGCAATTATTTCGGGAACATCCCATTTTCTTCCAAAACGTTTGTACATTTAAGAAATATATGAACAAATGTTTTATATTATTTTGTTATTATCAGAAGGATTTTCTTTTTCAAAAGGATTTTCTTTACCAGAAGAGTTTTCTTTTTCAGAAGATCTTTCTTTACCAGAAGAGTTTTCTTTTTCAGAAGATCTTTCTTTACCAGAAGAGTTTTCTTTTTCAGAAGATCTTTCCTGTTTTTTTATTTTTTCTAAATAGTGATGACCCAAATTAAATGTATTAGAAACTACATTCATTAATGAACCATAATTAAAAACGTGAATCAAATGATTCTCTTCTTTTTCATCTTTTAAAAACTTGAGACTATAATGCCAAAATGGCGGAACATATAAGATGTGTCCTGGATAAACAGTAAACTCCAAAAACTTCATTTTATGAAACTCTCCCATATATTGGTCTTGCGCCTTCCAAACATTCAATGGAGAACTAAACTCATACTCTTTATAATTCTTATTGATAACCATATATTTGGTGCTTCGCCATGGTGTCATTTTAACCAACACTTTTCCACTTGTAATATAGAGAAATCGTCTTTCATATGTATGGTAAATAAGTGGTGTTGTTGCGCCCTCTGTTCCAAAAATAATATCATATTTACTAAAAATGTTTAAACCAGGTTTCAAATACTTATCAAATTGGCTATAATACTTGACAATACCAGTTTCTTCGATAAAATATTGATTTCCATCACTGTAATACTTTGCGTCTGGATCAGTTTTCATAAGTGCGGAAGAGGCATTCAATGTTAAAATAATACTATTAACTGGCTTATCAGCATAATAGTCGGTGTTATCTTTGACAAAAACATCGAAACTTCCATAATCCAAAATAAGTTGCCTTAATGAAATATTTTTCAAATTATTATCATAATTGCTAAATGAAAATAAAAATGGTTGTTTCATATTGGCGCTATCATTCAATTCCTTATTGTTTGTATAATCGGTCTCATATATTTCAAGGTCGTCGCCTTTTTTCAATTGAAATGTAATTTGGCTATAAAGAATAAATATGATTAAAAATACAATAATTGCATACATTCATAAAAAATAACAAGAGTTTTATTTATGAAAGGAAACTTAGAATTAAACATACAGTCCACTTCATTGGTTTAATTAGAAGGTCCGTATCCAACCTCAAGAGGAATGCGTCCATAATCGGGCTCATAAGTGCTCTGATTCCACGGGCCAACATCCTGCTTAGGAATAATGGGATCGCTTCTCAACTGGAGATTAGCATTCTTCAATGTCTGGCCAATAGTATCAAGACCAATATGGTATCCAGCCTGTAGCATATCACCGTTCAAAATACTACCCTGGTTCATGTTAACAGGGTTCAGCGCAGCCCACTGACTATTGGCATCAGTTGGCAACAACTCATTGGGATTAGCAATAGGAGCAGAAGGAGTAGCACTAACATCGACCTTCTGCTCGGTAGAAGAATCAGTTCCAGTCTCCATAGAGTCAATTTTGAATGACTTAGTATCAGAATAAGATAATAAAAACCAGGCCAAAACAGAGAAAATGACTAAAATAAATAATCTCTGAGGTGTGAAAAATCTGGAAAAACCACTTTGAACACTTTTTAACATTTCAGAAAACATTAGTTATATATTACGGATTGATAAATTATTCTTGTATTTGTCTCAACAAAATCTGTTTAGTTATTCTAAATCTTCTAAATCACTTTCATCACTATCGTCAATATCTTCCAACATATAGAGATTTTTGATTCGGCGAGCTTCTAAATATGAAGAAAGTGCTAAAGATTTTGCGAGTTTGGCTTTTTGTCTGGCCTCTTTATACATTTGATAATAGACTTCGGTTTTCTCTTTCAAGTGAAAAGTATCATTGTTATCAATCTCTTCAATATCCAAATTTATTTCTAAAATATCATCTGGAGAATTAGGCATACTTTGTTTGGATTTTGTTGATTCATCTTCTTCATTATCATTTTTAAGAATATCTTTGCTTATAGTTTCGTCTTCGTTTTTTTCTTCTTCATCATTTTGAAAAACATCTTTGCTTTCATCAAGTTTAATTACTATTTCTGGTTCTTCATAAACATCTTGTATAGATTTATCATCTTGTATAGATTTATCATCTTGTATAGATTTATCATCTTGTATAGATTTATCATCTTGTATAGATTTATCATTGTTATTGATTATAGTTTCTTCATTTATGATTAAATTACTTATGATTGCTTCACTTTCTTCTCTCTGAATCATATTTTCAGAAACTTTTTCCACAAGTTTTTCAACAGGTTTTTCCACAAGTTTTTCCACAAGTTTTTCCACAGGTTTTTCCACAGGTTTTTCCACAAGTTTTTCAACAGGTTTTGCTAAATCTCTTTCTCTTGTTTTGATAATACATTTTTCAAAAAGATTGACAGGTCTAAGAACCATTATTTGTTTTAATTCCACATCAATTTGAAAACTCTTTGCTGAACATCGGATTCCCTGTATCTCTAAAATAGTTATTAACGATGTATTTTCATCAATACTTTCCATCTCTACATTTGTTTCATTTTCATCATATATTTTCAATGGAGAACTCCCCATTTTCTGAGTAATATTTACACGCATAATGTATTGTTTTCCAGACTTAAATATTTTAATGGTAGGTGTAAAATAACTTTCAATATCATCTTCATCCAAATCCATATCAAACCATCTTTCGCGATTTGTGTAAATATGTTTGCGAATAGTAAGTTCAAGCATTTCTACCCATTGAATAAACTCTTCATCATCATGAGAGAAAACCAAATCTGCGTGTATTTTTTTACCAGATTTAATAATTCCCGCTTTAGTTTTACATTTAGGACTTTGAATATAAAGTTGTTTGCGATTAATTAATATTTTGCTAAAATGAACTCCTCCAGAAAGATTAGTTGGTGTTATTAAACTTATTTTTTCAAATGGAAAGTCCGCATTTGTATCAAATATGTCATCCATTTATACTTTAGAGCTGGTAAATACAAAGTTTGTTTGACCGCATATACGTTTTTTTACTAATAAAAAATACAAATAATAGAGAAATGAAAACAATTCGCGAAACAATATATGATTTGGTTCAAAATGACAGTATACGTAGCGAGTTCAAGGAAATATTTAAACCATTTGGTGTTATTATTTACAATGAAATATATTTTTACATTTTACTAATATTGGTTTATTGCGGTCTCTTGTTTTTGGCAATTTTAGGAACTTTATTTTATTTGATTCGTATTCATAAAAAGTTATATAGATTAGACCAAATAAATGTCTTTGAACAATCTATATAACTATGGTATTAGCTTTTGATAATGCGGGCGATTACGCCAAAACAGTTTATGGAGGTTCAGATAGTCAGCATGCTGGTGCCAACGGTGCCATTGCCACAAATCCCCCTGTTGCCCCTATGGCAATGAAGGGCGGTAAGAGAAACAAGAGTCAGCGAAATAATAAGAAGAGAGGCGGTAAGAGTCAGAGAAACAGAAGTCAGAGAAACAATAAGAGTAGGAGAAACAGGAGAAACCAACGTGGCGGAAAATGAATGAGAACTTTTGATTAGAGAAATATATAATGATTGAAAATCGGGAAGACTTTGAAAGGTCTATGCGCCAATGGGCTATTCTCGATAACAAAATACGTGCCTCTAACAATGAATTAAAAACTGCTAGACGCCAAAAAGATGAATTGTCTATATCTATTTGTAATTTTATGAAATCCAAAGGTTTGGAAAACAAACGTATTGACACAGGTGATAGTGTTATTACATTTTGTGAAAAAAACGAGTATCAAACTCTAACATTTGGATATATTGAAAAATGTTTAGGTGAAATAATAGAGAAAGACAAAGTCAGCATAATTATGAAGCATTTGCGAGATAAAAGAGAAATCAAAGTTTCTAATGAATTGCGCCGGCGATTTAACAATAATAACAACAATAATAATAATAATGAAAGCACTAGTGGATATGAGTAGGGAAACCTACGGTTTCCCCTACGACCCCTTCCCTTTTACAGGTGAAACTTTTTGTTTTTCTGGAACTTACTGTGTTTTTCATAGAAAATATAACTTTTCTATGAAATATTTCTATTTCTATAAAGTAGGCATATAAACAATAGTTTCTTTACCTCTATATATACAATGAGTATTCTTGCCTCTTCAATATATGTAGGTGGTAGTGATGTAAGTGGTAGTGATGTAGATGATTATAAAGATGACACTGATGAAAAAATGATTATTGGTGGATATAGTGTGAGCGAACTAGTAAACAATGGGCTTACTACTGGTGGCAGTGGCTCTAATGAAGACACAAACTTCGACGATTTACTAATACCTCTTGGAACATATTATGATACGCGGGTCGTTCATGACTTTTACAATACTGTAAAATCTTCAGTTATTGAAGATGACTTATTTGACAAACTTTTCGGATTAGTTTCGAAAAATAAGAGCAAACCTACCCGCAAAAATGTAGAACACAATTCACATAAAAAAACAAGACGTATATAATCCAAGAAAATAATAAAAGTAGGGAACCTTGGTTCCCTTGACTATTCCACTGTAACTACTTTTGCCAAGTTTTTAGGCTTATCCGGATTAATTCCTTTCTTCACCGACAAATAATAAGCAAGCATTTGTATTGGAACAATTCCTAATAATGACATATAAGAAGAGTTATAAGAAACCTTAAAAGCACTTGGTTGGTTATTCTCTATATGTGTTATTAGAAAAACCGGTGAACACCGAGACTTTACTTCCTCAATACAGTTTTCAATCTTTGCGTCATATGTATTATCCAGATTAAGTATAATAACTGGAAAACTTTCATCCAGAAGCGCAAATGGACCATGTTTTAAAGAGCTAGCCGAATATCCTTCTGAATGAATATATGATATTTCTTTAATTTTGAGAGAACCCTCTTTGGCAACATATTCATCGCTTCCTTTTCCAAGAATAAACATATTTTTATAATCTTTTAACATATCAGCAACATTCTCTACACATAATCCAATATTTTCAATCGTATTTTTGAAATCATTAGATAAGTTTTGTAAATCGCTTATAATACGAGTTCTTAAACTCTCATTAATCCCATGTATTTGAGAGAACCAAATCGCAATAAGCGATAAACATATTACTTGACTTGTAAATGCCTTAGTAGAGGCTACACCAACTTCAATTCCGGCATTACAATAAACACCACAATCTACTTCTCTCGCAATTAGAGAATCAACCACATTAATAACACCAATTGTAATGGCATCATTTTTGCGCGCAATCTCTACACATCTGTGTAAATCTTTTGTCTCTCCAGACTGAGAAACCAAAATAATAGCGGTTTTGCCTATTTTTGGAATATCATAATCTGAAAAGTCCGCGCCATCAAATGTCTGGATAGTATATAAACCATCTTTTGAACAGCACAACCTTTTGAAAAAATACATTCCATAGAGACTGGCAAAATATGATGTTCCGCAACCCAATATAATTATGTTGTTTACATTTTTTAAGAGAGAAATATGTTGTTCTAATCCACCCAGTTTTACACGATTTGGACCATCAATACGCCCTCCATTATTAATAGAGTTTAATACAACTGTGGGCTGATATACAATTTCTTTGAGTGTCCAATGAGGAAATGGGTCTGGATTTAAATCCCGATTCATAATAGAGACCGCCTTATCAACATAAATATTGTTGGTTTTGATAATTCCGCCTTTCTCTATAACACATATATCATCATTATGTAATGTTATATAATTTGAAACAAGATTACAAAAACCACTTTGTTCCGATGTTATAATAACACAATCTTCATTTTTACCAACAAGCAATGGCGAACCATTTCGAACACAATACATTTTATCTGGCGTTTTTGTGTCAAGAATAATGATTCCATAAGTCCCGCGCAAATCGGCAATAGTATATTCAATGGCTTTCTGAGTATTTACACATTTGTCATAGTAAAATGAAATAAGATTTACAATAATCTCTGTATCAGTTTGAGAGAGAAATGTAAAACCATTATTTTCCAAGAATGTTTTAATAATTGCGTAATTCTCTATAATTCCATTATGAACAATAGCAAATTGTCCATTGTTTGAAAGATGTGGATGTGCGTTTGTATCATTTTTGATTCCATGTGTTGCCCATCGATTATGGCCGATTCCAATATTTAAAATATTTTTATTTAAACTGGTTGCCTTTTCCAACTTTTGTAGAGAACATTCGGTTGTTGTTGACGCATATTTATAAACTTCTAAACTGTCTTTGTTCAAAACGGAGAGACCCGAAGAATCATAACCGCGATTTTGTAATTGAATGAGACCATTAATGATTTTTTTGTAAATATTTTCTTTTTTTACAGAATATATTCCAAATATTCCACACATATATAACTTTTCTAACATTTATTTACACTGGTATAAACTTATTCAAATGTAAAAACAATGTAAAAATAAAGAGTTTTTACAAATAATGAAGCAAAATATAAAAGGCGCAATACTTATTATCAGTTGCCATAAACACATAGAGACGCGTTTAAAATCTATTAAGTTTCCATTTTCTGAATATTATGGCTGGAAAATATTTTATATATTGGGTAATCCATTACAAGAAGAAGATTACCTAATAGATGGAGATACAATTACAATGAAATGCGAAGACTCCTATATTCACGTAGGAAAAAAAGTGGTTATGGGAATCAAATATATATTAAACAATTATATATTGGAAGAGGGTATTTTAAGATGCGGAGATGATTTATTATTTAATGAAACTTCTCTCACCAACTTTTTGAAAAAACCTGGAAAACTTGATTATATGGGGGTTGTCGCAAATAAACACATTTCAACAATCCAAGTAGAAAATAATGATTTTATGCCAACTTATTACTTGACTCATCAAGAAGATTTGGAAAATCCAATGCACAATATTCCATACACAATGGATGAAATAAAAACATTCAATAAAATACCAAAGTGTAAATATGCTGGCGGTGTTGTTGTTTATTTATCTAATAAATCTTGTAATATTTTGGTTTCCCATTTTGAAAGCGTGGGTTGGAATGTTTTCCATTATGATGAAGTTTACGGCTATCCATATATTATTGAAGATGTTGCGGTTGGTTATATTCTCTACATAAATGGTATTTATGTTTATGAGTGGCCTTTGTATATAAATAATTTACGCGAGTTTATTGTAAAAAAGAGAATACCAGTTGCTCTTCACACCAATAAAGATAAATAGACTACTCTTATTTGCCGTGATTATGTTTTATGTAAAACATTGTTTTTGTATGTGGCGCATTTCCCAATATTTCATTATTTGGCAATGTAAAAGGAATCATATTTGTTTTTTGACAAACATATGAAAATCCGATTTGATCCTGCGTAGTATATTTCAATGTTTGTAAATACCACATATCCAAAAATGATTTAACAATATCATCATTTTTAAGAAATGCCACAAAACAAGTAATCCATACGCCTAAATGAGGTGTGTGCGACTTTATATTTTTAAAATAAGCATCTGTATATCCATCATCAATATATGAATTATATTGTTTATCAACGTCTTGATATGGTTGTGCTTGTCCATTCCAAAAGGTACTGGTATATCTAAAAAAATGCGAATCGGCAACTTCTTTTTGTAAAATGCCATATCTGTGTTCATGATGCCACCCAATTATTTTCTCTCTATAAATATTTTTTAATAAATATTCGCTGGTTTTATCATTAGTGATTTCAATAGTTCCATCAAGCCAAACAACGACATCATATTTCTCTAAGACAGGTATATTTTTAAAAGCTTGTTTATAATATTTGGCAATATTAAATGTATGTTTATTATTGCTCAATGAATTAGTATATGTTCCATTATCAACATTGCTTTTATAAATCAAATGATATGGTGTTGTATCAATAACCCAACCATTGCTAATAATATTTTTGTTGTCTGTAAAACAAATAAAGTCGGTTGATACAGTTTGTTTTACAAATCTCTTACAAGAAGCCTCATAATTTCCGTAAATTGATGTTATGAAACATATTTTTGACATATTATATTATTGGTTCATATGACTTTTTACCAATTCATCCACACTTAAATTGTTTCCTTTGGAATTAAATGCGGATTCTCTATGTATTCTGTGTTTTACCAAAATCTCTTCACAATTGTAGAATGTTTTTCCTGACTTTTTAAGTCGCAACCACAAATCATAGTCTTCAATTATCCATTTTGGGTTCCACCAACACAACTCTTTTTTAATAATGACACTCGAGTTTATAATTGGATTAAATAAGTAGAAGTTGAAATCTGTAAATTCTCTAATAGGGATTTGTGGAATAATGGGATCAGACTCTCCAAAATATACGCATTTGGTTCCAACAACATCATATTTTCCCAAATAATCTTTTTGGATTTCCAATTTTTCAGGCAACCAAATATCATCCACATCAAGTAGTGCTACATAATCATAATTACAATATTGAACCATAACATTGAGTGCGTTTGATTTACCCTTTATATCGCTTAAATCAAAAACCCGGATTTTTTTAAACATTAATTCGTATTGTTTTGCTGTCAAATAAACTTGAGACATTGGAGGATGGCCGTTTACACCAATAATAAGTTCCCACTCTCCAAATGATTGATTTATAATTGAAATAATAGAATCACTGATAAAGTCGATTCCATTATATATTGGCATCAAAATACTTATCATTTTATGTTATTATAATTGGCGGTTTTTTTAATTAGATTAATTGGATAATTAGATTATATTCCCCATCTTTGAAACAAAAACCAATTATCATAATCTGATATATTTTCACTATGAAGAGTAAAACTTTTCAAATCTGAAAAAATACAATCCGCCAATATAATTTGGTCATCTTTTACAAGTCTGCCATTTCTAAAATATGCAAGAAGTTTCACATAATATGTATCTCTCCACCATTTTACTTTATCATGGTGGGCTATAAAAAATCCTCCGGCAATAGAAACCTGATTTGGCGGTATTTCCATAATAGGCAAACCATGTTCGCCTTTCTGGTTAATTATATCAAATAATTCCACAATATAATTACTTACACACGCATAATGGATTGTGGATTTATCAAGACTGGCTAGTTTATTTTTTGCCGGCCATTTATCAAGAAACATTGTATGTAAATCATTATGTCGATTTCGAAAATAGCCGATATCGCACCATCCATAAAACTCGGTTTCAAAATATTTATTTTGTTTGGTTTCATTTACAAAACTTATTTTCTCTGACCAAAGCATATTAAGTTCCCAACAAGTTCGGTCATTTAAAAAAATATTTTTATCATGATTTGAAATCCAATATTTTTTAAACTTATAACAGAAAAAGTTTTCAAAAGGTTTTATAATTATTTTGATGCGCGGATTATTATTTGTTTTTATATAAATACAACTTTTTTCATCTGTGTAAATTACCAAATTAAAATTATTTACTATTGAAATCATATTGTTCATCCATTGTATATATGTTTCAACATTAAACTTTGATTTTAATATATAAAAACAACTGGAAAATGTTATTGAAGATGAGTAATCCATTTATACAAAGAACAAAAAAAATGTATTTAAACCCTTCTCTCTATTAAAAGTAATATGCGCATTATTATTAACAACAAAGAAAAGGCAAAGGTTTTTACAAATATATTTCAGAATGTAAAACTTTTTTGTGAACATATTAATTTGATGTTTGAGCCAAGTCGCCTTTATGTTCAGGGTATGGATTCTTCGCACATTTCTGTATTTGAAATTATTCTTCCTTCATCGTGGTTTGACGAATATAATCAAGAAGACACCTCAGTTCTTGGACTTAGCACTCAACTCTTATTTCGTATTTTAAATACACGTGAAGAAACTCAACAAGTAAATATTGAATATGAAGAAAAAGATTCAGACAAAATGTTTCTTCATTTTACTGGATCAAAAACCGCATTTGACAAACATTTTGAACTACCTCTTGTAGAAATAGAATCGGAATTAATGGAAATACCCAGTACAGATTATCAGGCTGAGTTTTCATTGGCATCTTCCAATTTTGCTGGTATAATTGGACAATTAAAGCAATTTGGTGCGGATTTACATATTCGTTGTAATGAGGAAGAACTTCGTCTGACCTCAGAAAGCAATGATAGTGGAAATATGAGTGTTGTAGTTCCAATTGATGATTTGTCTTTATTTGCCATTAATGAAGGCGAAACATTAAATATTTCATTTTCTCTCACACATTTACACAACATTTGTTCTTTTCATAAAGTTAGTGATGGAATAAATATAAAAGTTAGTGAAAACTATCCGTTGAAAACAACATATTTTTTGGATAATGTTGGAGAGGATGATGAAACAAGTAAGGCAAGAATAATGATATTTTTGGCCCCAAGAATCAATGAATAAAAAATAACAAACAATGAGTTTTTTATTTTTACAAATAAAATATTATTTTTAGTTTTGATTTTTATGAGTTGAAGAACGCATTGCTTCTCTCGCACTGAAAATATTACAAACAGTTTTAATTAGATTCTCTGCTTCATTCAATTTTTGTTCAGCATTATAAATACTTGCTTGTTCCCATGAATTACAAGGGCCTCCATAATCAATTAATCGTTGTATAGTAATATTTTTTACATCTTCAACTAGTTTAAGCGACCACTCATCATCTGGACGCATTTTAATTTGACCACCAAAATAATAGCAACCATTATAATACTTTTTCTGAGTATCATTATAATATTCAGTCAATACATTGCTGTATTTATTAAATGCAATTCTCTCTTCATCATTCTCAAAATCAAAGTTTAACAACGTATTTAAGGTTATTTTATTCATTTTATTGATTTTATAAATTAAGTGTTTATTTGTTTTTTGTATTATTCACTTATTTATAAAAATATTTCAATTTTTGCGCATACTATTATTATAAAAAACTTAAACAAAACTCCCATTTTAAAGAATATTAGTATATATGGAATCTGAGAAGAAGAGACGAACCAAGATTCAACCAAATATAAAGATTGAAGTTGTAGAGGTTATGGATGATCCTAAAAAAAAGGGAAGAAAACCGAAAGGTGGAAAAATTATTCAGAAAATGTGTGAACCTATTGTCCAAGATATTCCATTAGCAAATATTATTTTACATTTAAAGTGTTCATCCAAAGATTTGGCAGAATATAATTCCAAGATGAACTCAATGGCAACAATTTCATATAATCCAGAAGTTCCTACAATAATGACATACAATGTTGTTGAAAAACATAACTTCAGTAATTATGGAGATATTAATGAAATGAATAATATTGCTTATGCCCCAACTGACTTCATATGTAAAATATGTAAAACAAAGGAAACTGATGAAGACGACGTTAACATAAAAGACATTAATACAAAGTTGAAAAAACTGAAAATTAATCTTTACAAAAATAATATGGCAGATAAAAAGTCCGCATGTTTTTGGTGTACATATGATTATGATAGTCCTACATGTTATATTCCAAAATATGAATCGGATACTGGTATTTTTGCCTATGGCTCATTTTGTCGTCCCGAATGTGCTGTTGCTTATTTATTGAATGAAGGATTAGATACATCTACTAAGTTTGAACGTTATCATCTTCTTAACCAGATTTATGGCAAGATTTATGACTATAAGAAAAATATAAAGCCAGCTCCAAATCCTTATTATACATTAGAGAAATATTATGGCAATCTTTCTATCCAAGAATATAGGAAGTTATTAAAAACTGACCATATGCTATTAACAATTGATAAGCCTATGACACGAACCTTGCCTGAACTTCATGAGGAAACTGATGAAATGATATTAAATGTTGGTTCGAAAACAAGCATTGGGACATATAAAGTGAAGAGACAAAGTGAAAAGGTGGCGGGACCGAGCAAATCGAATATTATACTTTCAACATTTGGAATATCACAATAGAGTATTGGAACCTACGGTTCCAGTAAAACCTCCCTTGGGATATAAGGCGCACCAAAGGTGCGCCGAATCCATTGTATTGGTATTGGAACCTACTGTATTAGAACCGTAGGTTCCAATATAATATCAAAAAACAAATTATAGATTCTCATAATATAAATATATTATGACAATTATTTCATGTACATTGATGGGCGGGCTTGGAAACCAACTTTTCCAAATATTTGCGACAATTTCAATAGCAATTTCTACAAAAAAAATATTTCTATTTCCATATTCTGAACTATTAAATGTTGGAATAACAAGACCCACATATTGGAACAACTTTTTGAAAAAACTGATTAACAACACAACTTATCAAAATGCCGAAAATGACAACAAAATTATTTATTCATTGCCTCTCATTTCTGAACGCAAGTTTACTTATGATGAACTTTTATTTATAACTGTCAATTTAGAAAAAAATCCAATTTGTTTAAATGGCTATTTTCAGACTTACAAATATTTTGAAAAACACTATGAAACAATTATTGAACTAATTGGATTACGCACAATCCAAGAAACCATAAGTGAAAATACAAAGACTCCTTATAAAAATGCGGTTTCTCTACATTTTCGGTTAGGTGATTACGTTTCAAAACAAGACTGTCATCCAGTTATGTCTATTAAATATTACACAAATGCGATTCAAAAAATTATTGAAAAGACTGGGTCCAACACATTTACTATTATTTATTTTGGAGAGAAGGCAGATAGTGGTTCAATTAGCATCTCTATACAAGTACTTGAAAAGAAGTTTCCAAATATTAGTTTTATTAGTGCGGATTTAGAAGAAGACTGGAAACAAATGTTATTAATGAGTATTTGCGAACATAATATTATTGCAAATAGTAGTTTCAGTTGGTGGGGTGCTTATTTCAACAAAAATCCAAATAAAATTGTTTGCTATCCGTCAACTTGGTTTGGACCAAAATTAGAATATAATGAAACACGTGATTTGTGTCCACCCGAATGGATTAGTATTGTATAAATAAAAAAGAACTATATAAAGAAAATCATATCTTTTTCTTTACATAATGAAAATCGCATTTTATACTTGTTTTTTTGGAGCAGATTCGAATGAACGAAATAAAATACCGCCTTGCCCAAAGAGTTCGGATTGTTTTTTTTTCACAAATAATCCAAATACTTATAGTCATTTGGAAAATACAGATTGGAACGCAATTTTTGTTAATATACCTATTAAAAATGATTTAACAGCCGACGCAATGGACGCAAAACATTTGAAAGCATGTCCTTATATGTATTCGGTTCTCAATAATTATGATGCTACTTGCTACTTTGATAGTGCGCTTACAGTTATAACAGATGAAGTAATCCAATTAGCAAATAAAGTATTTACATACAGCAATTATGATATGATTATTGCTCGCCACCCATTTATTAGTGCGGATTGGCCACCATCCGCACAAAGCGAGTTTAAAAACGCAATGCTCCAACATAGATATGCGGTTGAGAGAGACAAATATGAAAAATATATGGAGGAACAGATACGATCCGGGCTTTTAGAGGTGGATGATATCCATTATGCTACTGGTTTTATTGTGAGAAAAAACAATATGGAAATGCGCAGATTAGGTGAAGTATGGTATAGACATATTTTGGCTTGCGGAATTGAATGCCAAATTAGTTTTTTCTTTGTTCAACAAATGTTTAAAGGTAAAATATATGGTATAGAGCCATATTCATGCTTTTCAAGAGGAGCATAATTACACCCTATGAAAAGAAAAATAAGACATTTTTCGTCTCATTTTTCTTTTAGGTCGGTGTAGTTAAGGAGTTTCATCACAATCAATTCTCTCTAAACATTCTTTGGCACAAGTACAGCAACGAATATTGCAGTCCATAACAACTTCACATGAATTAAGACAAAATCTCCAGCAAGAAATACAACACCTGAAAATAGATGCTGTTGTTTTTGCGCATTTTATACAACCTTTTCCGGTTTCTCTATCCATAACCTCTGGAACCACCGGAACCTTTGTTTCGGGTTTAACTTCAGATTTTGTTTCAATTAAAACTTTAACTTCTTCTATTTTGACTTGTTCATGTTGAGATGACATTTATAATATAACAAAACATAAAGTTATAAAATTGAACTTTTGTAAAAACTTTTATAAAAAGGATAAAGACAACAAACAAATTATTATAACTACAAAAAATGTTCACAACAAAAGAAATTGAAAAAACCGCTGAACTTTTGAAAAAACTGCCAATGTTCAAGGCACTTTTAAAAGAAAATAAAAAACTTAATGAGAAGGTTCGTTTATTGGAATATGCGATTGAGTATTTAGAATCAAAAAATGACAGACTTCAAAAAAGACTGGATGATAAAGAGAAAAAACGCAAAATAATTGATTTAACAGATGATTCCGATTCAGATAATGATAAAGATTCTGATTCCGATGAAGATATTGTAAAACCAAAAATATCTATCAAGATTGAACCAAAACTAAAAAAGGAAGAACTGTCAAGTATTCCAAATGATATAATTGTTTCAAAAAATGAAACTATGAGTGAACTTCTTACAAAGTATCCAGAATATGATAATAATAAAAAGAGAAAAAATGAAAAAGTTGAAGTTGTTATTGAGGAGTTGGAGAAGAATAATGTTGACTATGAAAATGAAGCTTTATATATTAATCCTTCAGATGCAACTGCTTTGGCAAAGAAACAGACTAAGTCATTCAAGGAAGAAGAATATGATGATAAATTATTAGCAGAAATTGATGATGAATTATCTGTTGGACAAGAGCTTAGTGAACATCAAGATGAGTCGGATAAATCATTGAAATAAGAAGTAGAGGAGGAGGAAGAGGAAGAGGTTGAAAAGTCGGATAAATCCTTGGAAGAAGAAGCTGAGGAAGAGGAAGAGGAAGTAGAAGAGGAAGAGGTTGAAAAGTCGGATAAATCCTTGGAAGAAGAAGTAGAGGAAGAGGAAGAGGAAGTAGAAGTTGAAGAAGAGGAAGAGGAAGAGGAAGAGGAAGAAGTAGAGGAAGAGGTTGAAAAGTCGGATAAATCCTTGGAAGTAGAAGCTGAGGAAGAGGAAGAGGAAGAGGAAGAGGAAGTTGAAGGAGAAGATGAGGAAGTATATGAAATCCAAATTAATGGAAAAACATATTATGTAACAAATGAAATTGATAGTGTAATATATGAAGCGGATGAAGATGGAGAAATCTCAAATGAAGTGGGTGTTTATAAGAATGGCAAACCAGTATTTAATTAGAAAAGTTTACTTAAATCTTTTAACATTTTTTTTAAACCTTGAACCCATCAATTTTAATATTTTTTAACTTAGGACATTTATAAATTGCTGAAATATCTTTCAATAATGGTGATCCATTAATTACTATTGTTTCTAAATTGGGAAATTGTTCTAATCCCTTGAGAGATGTTAATTTACTTGTTTCAATTGTCAATTCTCTCAATAATATACTTGTAAAACATGACAAATCAGAAAATGAAAAATTTGTAAAACATATTTTTTGAAGTTTGTAAAAAGAAGAAATCTTCTCAAACTTCAAATGACTATCTCCTTGAATCTGGAGAGATTGAGCATTCAATGGAAAAAACGCATTCATTCGCAATTCAATTTCGGCGCAGGAAACTTTATTTAATATATTTTCCATTTCTTTGATACGCGCATTTTGTTTCTCTATAAGTTCAGCCAATTCTTTACATTTTTCATTTAAAGATTCAACAATTATTTCTTGTCTCTGTTCAAGTTGATTCATGAAAAGTGTCAATTGGCTGTCATTAGAGATTAATTTCTCTTTCATAAGAATATCAAAATCTAATTTTAAGAAACCACCAACAATTGCGTGGAACTTTAATTTCATAAGACCAGACTTTACAGTTATAATTACTTTGTAGCCAGAATCTTCAGCAAAACAGTTTGTAATTACTTTGTATGCATCTTCTAAAGATAAAGAAAGACGAAGTTCGCCAATATCTAAATTGGTTTCATAATTCAAATGTGATACTGTATCCATCATTTTAATATATATATGTGTTTTATTAAACGATGTTAATATGGAGTAGTTTTTAATAGTAAATGCGTCGGTCATATATCAAACTTATTTATTTTGTTTTTCAGATTTTCCCCAATAAAAATATTGTGTTTATTTATATATTTATTCAAGAAATCTCTACAATAGTTGTTCAACTTTTGTATATTTGGTTGAATGTTATACTATCTTCCAAATCAAGAACCGGTTGTTCCTCTTCACATGGTCTTGCGTATTTTATGTATACATATGCTAAACCACCAATCAGAAATAACACACATACAATAACAATAATACTGGTTTTATTCATATACATAAATAATTATAAAAATATTATTTCATTTCTCAAATAATAACAATAAATATTAGAATTGATTTAAACATTCACACATATTTGATATTATCCGAGAAATGAACGAAAACAACCACGTTCTAACAATTAAGACCGTCCAAATTCAACCAATTCGCAATTTAACAACTGCCCTTAAGGATATTTTGACAGATGCGACAATTACATATACCAAAGATAGTATGAAAATTATTAACATTGATAAGACCCATACAATGTTGGTTAGTGTTGTGCTCAACTCAAATAAGTTTGAACTTTATAAGTGTATTCCAGACAAAATTGTTATATGTACAAATACAATGCATTTTTTCAAATTAATTTCAACACTTTCAAATGATGATATATTAACAATGTATATTGATAAAGAAGATTACCAAGATGGAATTGTGTCTTATATGGGAATGGAGTTTGACAACAAGAATGTCGGACAGACATATGATTATAAGTTGCGACTTATTGAGCCCGACCCGGATGAATTAGTAATCCCGGATGTAGAGTATTCTACAATTATTAATTTGCCAACAGCGGACTTTCAGAAAATTGTAAGAGACTTAAATGCATTAACAGATCGTGTAGAAATAAAATCAGTTGGCGATGATTTAATTTTTTCCTGTATGGGAACATTTGCCAAGACTAAGTTTAAAAGATCAGAGTCAGATAGTCATATGGATTTTATAGTGAAGCCAGATCCATCTGTTATTGTTCAAGGTGAGTTTTCAGTTAAGAGTTTAAACAATTTTATTAAATGCACACCATTATGTAGTCATTTAGAGATGTATTTAGGTAATGATTTGCCATTGATTGTGAAGTATGATGTTGCCTCGCTTGGTGAAATTAAACTTTGTTTGGCACCTCTTCCTCCAAACTAAAAATATTGGTTATAAATATAAAAAGATTTTTCTATTTATAAGAAATGAGTTTATTTAATAAGATTGAAATTAAAATTGTTAATTTTCTATTTGGATTATTTTGGATTTATAACTATGTGCTTGTTTGGTTTGAAGATAAAATGAAACCATATGGCCTTATTTTAAATGCTTGGCCTAATAAGAAAATAGAACCAGAACTTGAAACATGGAATTATATTGCAATGGTAAATATGAGTTTGGAAAAACCCAGATTAATAGAACAATATAAGTGTGGAACAGAAGAAGAGTTTAAATCATGGATTATGGATAATACTGCTGAATTGGGGGACGACGTGCTTTTCATAAGAAAAAATAATAACTATAGAGTTTCCAAAATATGGAATGAAAATCCTTGGTTTGATGAAATCCCCAATCCAAATAATACACGGTTTTTAAATATTATATATGTTCACAAATTGATGAAAGAACCGCTGAAACTTAATTTAGATGTATCCTATATTCGAAATGGAAATGAAGTATTAAGCAAGACATTTGTTTTCAGATTGTTGTCATACAACTATGATCCAATTGAGTTTGTCTTTGATAATGACTATGAAATAAAAATAATGGATAATAAAATAAAATGCCATATATTGACATCGGCAAATTATTTGTTTTTTAATGATAGATTAAAAGAGGGCTATGAAGTGCGGACTTTGAAGCATAATTTGAAGAAAGAATCAAATACAAATGTAGAAACAGATTACAAAAAGATTGATGAAAATGTTGAAAACCTGATTGCGGATGTTTTAACAACTGAATAATACAAGTTATAGTTTATGTATATGATTTGTGTATATGGTATAATATACTATATACAATTGGATTTTTATCCACCACGAATTGCGGTTGATTGGCATGCAACTACACTGCCTTTTGAAACAGAAGGTGTCTTTGGCAAGGGATAACCAACCTTATCTTTAATAGTATATCCAGGAGAGCTTACACCATAAGCCAAAGCATTTGCTGTCTGTTTTCCATATGCCGTTAAAAATGTATTTGCGGAATTAGTTACAGTGTCATATTTTAATCGTGCTAATCGCGAGCTTGAATCTACACCACCCTGCGAAGCAAACTTACTATTACTTGGTTTGTAATAAAGCGGAACGTATGGAGTTGCTATTCCAGGCTTAACAGTTCCAGTTTTAAATTGATTTCCAACTGTGCGAGTAGGATAAACTGAAGCATATGGAGCACCCCCTGTTCCATAGACGTTATATTGAGCCGATTCATATCCAATAAGTCTTGTTGCTGGTTGTGTTTGATTTCTTTGTCCAACTGAGTTGCCACTAATATCAGCAGCTGGATAATTACCAGCGCTTATTCCTAAAACGCTCTGGAAAGAATTATTTAAAATACGGATTACAGGAACAATTGTATAATCGGGTATTTCCCAAGTTGTGCTTCCACGTGTATATCTACTTGTTGGGTGATAATTTACAGAGTCAGTCGCAAAACACTGGAGTTGAACCTTGTCACTCAATGTATCATAAACAAAATTGAACAAAAAGACACGCGCACCACTCGTTTTATCTGTGTAATAATGCCCCCGATTAACAAGTGTGGTTCGGAAAAGAGTATTCAACTCATCAATATTATAATTTCCGTCGGCAATATTAAAGTCATTGACAGTTGCATCTATCCATTGGTATCTAAATAGAGGACTAACACTAAATCCCTGAATCGCAACTTTGGAACAATGATTGATTCCATTGGGTGTGTAAACATTTGGAATACTTTCAGAAGAACCTGGTTTATAACTGGGGTCTCCATACCGAATACTGAATATTTCATTTTGCTTAACCGTGCGATTTCGGCTTACCAAATATTCATTGGTGGAAGTATAATATGTATCATTGCTTGCATTAAACTTACGTTTTACATTACCAGAACTGCGAACACGACGCTTGGCATCAGCAGATTTACTACAAGCAATAGAGTCGCATTGACCGGTAGGTCTCTCAGTGTGTGATTCAGTCAAATTAAACTCAGCAACATATGTGGGTGGAATAGTAGAAGCTGTGTTATTAATACTTCCTCCAGGTTGTAGAAAAGCATCTATAGAAACATTAGCGCGTGTATTACAAGTATTAACATTTGCGATTTCTCTACGATAATGTTTTATAGGAGGGGCCAAAAAGAAACCTTGTGTGGAAGTTATACTAAATGTGTTTGTATTTTTCTTTAATCCGGCAACTACTTGGTTAAATGTTCTTCCTTTCCACGCAATGTTTCGTTTTTCATTCATATTTAATCTTGCTGACATTGATATATATTTACAAAATAAAAATATATCTCTACAAATCCTTATTGTCAAACTCAAACAAATATGTGGTTTCAAAATCTTCAATAATTATATCTTTTTGATTCTCTCTATACATGGGCTTCTCTCTAAAACAATGATTCTTAATTAGAGATTTGAAAAATGAAATCAACCACATCATATATATTTGTTGTTTCATATTTTTATACAAGTTTTATACAAGTTTTTTAATACATTTGGAGTCTACTAAAAACGGCTTCTCTTTATCTTCTTGCGGAACAATGCGCAAAAGACATTTGGCTTTTTTTCCATAAAGAGGTCTTGTACAACCACTCTCTTTTTTCTTTAGTGTTTTCTTTTTTTTCTCACTAACACATCTTGAACGAAAGTTTTCATATGTATTGCGCACCTCTTCATATGTAAGATCCGACTTTTTATTCAACATTGTATTAATCAGTTCGTGTAAATTGAATAAATATTTGGAAAATGTTTCTCTATTTTCCATATCTGCCATTCTTAATGGAAGTTTTTTGAAGTTCTCTTTAAGATTTGCTCTACATTTTCCACAAGGCAATACATTTTTCAAACTGAGAATAAAGTTGCGATAGTTTTCTTTATCTTTTGGTTTGGGATTAACTGGATAATTGAAACTTATTGTATGTAATAAGTGCCACGCACTATTTCCCCAAATGGAAGTCAGAAAACCATCATTGCTATTATAATCATCCATTGTGTATATGGGTGTATATGCTTTTCTGGTTTTACGCATTCTATATATACATTTGGATATTATTTCATTGCATATACGTATTTTTTTCAAATCTTTATTTGTTTGTAGAGAATATACTAATGGCAAATATCTACCAAGTAATTTCTGTCTATATTAGGCCTTATTACAAAATAATATTTTTTCTGTTGATTTTAGGCATATTATTGTTAACTTCTTATTATGCTTATCAAAAATGGGGACAAAATAAGCCGAGTCCAAATGCTGATATTTATAATCCAGTTGGTCATAAGGAAACAAATATTTATTTCTTCTTTGCGGATTGGTGTCCGCACTGTAAGAAGGCTAAACCGTCATGGTCTTCTTTTTCCAATAAATATGATGGAAAAATTGTAAATGATTACAAGATTGTATGCGTCTCTGTAGATTGTACAGACGCAGAGAAACCGGAAATAGCGCAAATGATAAGCCAGTATAATATTACAAGTTATCCCACAGTTTTAATGGTGAAAGATGGAAGCACATATGTATTTGATGCCAAAATAACAACTGAGAATCTGGAGGAGTTTGTCCAAATAAATCAGAGTTGTGAAGATATTCGGAAAAAGCTTAATGAAAAAGGTCTTAGTGCGAAAGATAAAAAGCAAATAGAACATGATTTGCGAGAGAATAACTGCTAAGTAGGGAACCAATGGTATTGGAACCTAAGGTAGGGAACCAATGGTTAAGGCGGAACGCCTTTGCCGTTCTTCCCCTACGACCCCTCCTTTTTATTTTTAGATAGTAGGGAACCAATGGTTAAGGCAGAACGCCTTTGTCGTTCTTCCCCTACGACCCCTCCTTTTTATTTTTTAGATAGTAGAGAACCAATGGTTAAGTTAGAGAAAGTAAAGTTTTTGCGTTTTAATAAAAGTGGATTCGGCGCACCAAAGGTGCGCCTTATAAGGTGAAGCTGAAGGCTTCGCCTTCACCTTATATCCCAAGGGAGGTTTTACTGGAACCGTAGGTTCCAATATTTGCATCATCTTGTCCTTTTTTTATCAACTCACTTCGCTCCGCTGGATTTTTTGCCAAACTGAAAATCTTCGTATAATCAATAAATCCTGTATTTAATAATATTTCATGTTCAAGTTTTACTGTTGTTTCATATTGAGTTTTGTTGACAACCATATTAAGTATAAATGATAAATATTCAAAAATACTACTAACATCAGTTAAATTGTTTTCTTCATATTTAATCCGAATACCCAATATTTTTTGGGGGTCTGCCTTACATTTTGCCAATGGATAATTGAGTAAAAATCCACCATCTGTATAAAGTTCATCATTATATTTGGCTGGTTGAAATAAAATTGGCAACGCAGCGCTTGCGTGTAAAGCATCCAATATTTGCATATCTGGATGTGTAAAATGAGAGAACTCAACCAGTTCAAACTTTGATAATTTAACTGAATATAAATATACATTTCTCTGTGTAGCATCATAAAACTCTTTAAATGTGCAGTTTATTTCCAAATCTTTCCCCTTAAAAAGAGGGCCAAATATATCATGAAACATTTCGACACCATATATTCCCTTGTTTTTATAGTAGTCAAAAACATTTAACACATTGATTTTCCATATATTATACCATGGGCGCTTGATAATAAAATCGTCCAATTCTTCCCAACTATATTGGAGAGCCATCATAATTGCCAGAATACCACCAGCAGATGTTCCATAAAAAGATTTGACAGATTCTTGCGACCATAATCCATTTATATTTGATTGTTTAAGAGCCCCATAAGCATTAAAAAATATAGTTCCACCACCACTAATTACAATTGAATCAATTTGAGATTCAGTCATTTATGTATACACTTTTGAAAAAGTTTTACATTGTTTTAGGGTAAATATTGTATAATAAAAATGTTGTTTATTATATAAAATGTCTTTTTTACTACCAACGGAAGAAGAAACATCCGGCAAAATAAATATTGATGAACTTTATGAAAAACAGCAAAAGAAAGATTTGAAACAAATCTCTATTTTCAACAAGATTTTGAATCGTATACACAATAAAATAAAAATAACTGCGCGAAATAGAAGTGGAGAAAAATACATTTGGTTTATTGTTCCTGAATATATTTTTGGAGAGCCTGTTTACCAACAATCCGATTGTATTGCTTATTTAGTGGATAAATTGGAAGACAATAAGTTTTATATTCGATATATGCATCCAAACACTCTCTATATATCATGGGCGCATTTTGTTCCATCATATGTAAGAAGTGAAATTAAGAAGAAAATGGGACTAATTGTGGATGAAAACGGAAATGTTATTGAAAAAATGGAAGATGTGCCAGAAGAAAAATTGAATGATCGTCTTTTTACAAAAGAGAAGAAAGAAACCAAGAATTTTACGCCAATTTCAAATTATAAACCATCCGGAAGTTTTGTTTATGATGCCGAGTTTTTTGAGAAACTTGAGAAAAAAATCTCCGAATAGTATTGGGAACCTACTATTGGAACCTACGGATAAGGCGCCAAAGGCGCCGACGGTGGGACGCTTCGCGTCCTCTCCAGTAAAACCTCCCTTCTATTGGAACCTTCTATTGGAACCTCCATTTTGTCTTTTCTCTACGACTCTTATTTTTTCTACGTTTTTTTGTTTTCTTTCCTCCCACAACTTTTGATTTATTTTTTGGTTCATATGCTATTGAAGGATTTTCATAAAATATTTGTTTTCCTTTACAAATAATTGCTTTTACAACTTCAACAATGGCAAGTTGAACCCCATCTGATACAGAGAAAATGTCAAAAGAAACTGGTTCATCATATATTTTCAATTCTTTTCCAATTAATTTCTTGTTTACAATTGGCGCAAGTTTTCGTTTTAATATATTTGAAAAATCATTTTCTCCATTTATAAATATTTTCAAAAGTCCATCATAAAAATCATATTTAACTGTGTGTTCCGGAATAGTTTCCACTTTTTCAGAACTTGATACTGGATATGATTCTGGTTCTTCTTCTTCAACATAAAAATAATTGTAGAGATTGTCTTGTTTCAATTTATATAACATTTTAACCTGAGTCTCTATTACAGGTGTGTTCAATATTATAATATTTTTAAAAAACTCTTTTACATCAGATTCGTTAACAACTATTTTGCTAATATTTTCTTCAATACATTGTGGTTTTTCTACTAGAGACTTATTTGTCATTACATTATAAACCGCATCTGCTATAAGCATATTAACCACCTTGGAAAACTTATTTTTAAACTCGTTATTTGATCTTAGTAAGAGAAGAGCATGACGAAACTTATCTTCTGGTGTAGATCCAGAATATATGAGAGATGCTACTTTAATACCAGTAGAAAAAGACTTTGGAATATTTAATAATAATTGGTCTCTTGCTTGGCTCTCCACATCACTTTTCAAAGTATTTGCTTGGCTCTTAATTTGACCTTCCATATTTTGTAAAACCTGATTAAACATATTATAACACTATACCTTTATATGCGAAAAATTGATATTTAAATATAACATAAATTAAAAAACAATTATAAACAATATAAAAATAAAGTGCGTTCATTATCAGTCTAAACACATATTCAACAATTATAATGGAACAACAATATCAAATTGAAAAAAAACTACCAACAACAACAAAATCAAAAACAAAAAAGAAAAAAATTGGACTAACAAGTTTAGAAAAAAATAAAATATGGGAAATACTTGATAATGATATTGATAATGACACTAAAGAAGCCAAAATAGAGTGCGTAAATACTGATATTTGTGAAAGTTGTAATTCTATCTTGATGAATGTAGATGATGGGTTTCCAACATGTGTTAATCCGGATTGTGGCAAAATATTCAAAGACATTGTGGATTTAAGTCCTGAATGGAGATTTTACGGTGCTGATGACAAAAATGGAACAGACCCCACACGTTGTGGTAATCCAATTAATCCACTATTACAAGAATCATCCATTGGTTGTAAAGTCTTATACAATGGAAAATCATCATACGAAATGCGCAAAATTGGAAAATGGACTGAGTGGCAATCGATTCCCCATCGTGAAAAGTCTCTCTACACTGAGTTTATGTATATAACAACCATGGCGCAAAATGCGGGTATTCCAAAAATATTTGTAGATGATGCTCTTGCGATTCACAAAGATATTTCGGAACAAAAAATGTTTCGTGGATGTAATCGCGATGGTATTAAAGCAGCATCAATATACATATCATGTCGTTTAAATGGTTGTACCCGAACACCACATGAAATTGCCGAAATATTCAATTTGGATAATACAAGTGCTACACACGGATGTAGTCTTGCCTTAGAAATATTGAATAACGTCCAGCGCAACAATGGTTTAGAAGTGACAAATCTGGGTGTAACACTTCCTAGCGCTTTTATTGAAAGATATTGTAGCAAACTCAATATTAATAAAGACCAAACAATGTTGTGTAAGTTTATTGCTAATAAAGTAGAGAAGGCAAATATTATTCAGGACAATACACCGCATTCAATTGCTGCCGGAATTATTTATTTTGTGTGCCAATCATTTAATCTAAGTCAAACGAAGGGTGATATTGCTATTGTATGTAAAGTTAGCGAAGTAACAATTAGCAAATGTTTTCGCAAATTAGAAACTGTTAAGGGAGAATTAATTCCACCATGTGTTATGAAAAAATTCTCAGAAAATAAATAAAAATATATAATAAAATGAATCCAAGGATTGTTTTTATTGTTCCTTATAGAGATAGAAAACCCCATTTAGAACATTTTAAAAATCATATGAAAACAATTATGGAAGATTATCCGGAAGGTTATTACAAATACTTATTTGTTCATCAACAAGACAATCGCTCATTTAATCGCGGGGCTATGAAAAACATTGGATTTATTGTTGCGTCACAACTTTATCCAAATACTTATAAAAATATTACATTTGTATTTAATGATGTTGATAATATGCCTGCGAAAAAAAATATGTTGCCATATGAAACAACACCTGGAATAATCAAGCATTTTTATGGCTACAATTACACACTTGGTGGAATAGTTTCAATCAATGGATATGATTTTGCGAGAATTGGAGGATTTCCTAACTTTTGGGGATGGGGATATGAAGACAATTTATTACAAGAGAGAGCAATAAAAGCCGGAATTAAAATTGACCGCACTGTTTTTTTCAAAATAAACGACAATGAAAATATTATACATTTTGAACATGGAACTGAACGAATAATGAACAAATATGATTTTGAAAAATATACCAAAAAAACAAATAGTGGACTTTATACGATTTATACTTTAGATTATAACATTGATAATGAAACTGATTTTATAAATGTTACTGATTTTAAAACAGATTATGAAGAAGTGAAAAAAGAAACTTTTGTTCATGATTTGAAAAATGGTAATGAACCATTAAAACGAAAAAAGCGGGCTATGTATATGACATTTGGTTAATTACACTCTACAAAAAGAAAAATGAGACAATTAATGTATCATTTTTCTTTTCGGTCGGTGTAAGCGCATATTTTATTTCTGTTTTCTTGTTTTTCTTCTTTTCATAAGTTTTTTTTGCTTATGACTTAGACTTTTTTGTTTGCGACTGGATCTTTTTCTGCCACCCAAATTAAATCCTCCACCCAAAGGAGGCTCTGGATCATCAGGAGGTTCTTGATCCTGATCGGGCAGAGGCATTTCATCATCTCGTTTGCGTTTTATGCCGGAATAATCTATGAAATCTAGTCTTAAATCTGGATCCATTTCAAAATCAGCATTATTAAAACGTTCTCTAAGAACACCCATTGTTGAATAAAATGGAAATTGTTCTATAATATCTTTTATTTTTTCTGCGTTTGGTTCATGTGGAAATAATACATTCATTACTGTAGTTCCAGAACGGGTTCGGTATTTAGGGTCCGCACCAAAATATAAAAGTATTTTTACTATTTCAACATTGCCTTTACTAGCTGCGGTTATTAATGGTGTACTACCAAGTGTAGTTTCTATGTTTGGGTCTGCTCCTTTTTCTAACAATAATGTTATTATATCTTTCAATTTATCATTCGTAAGTATATCAAATTTACTAAGTTTATTTACTGCTTCAATCAATGGAATATATTTTATACCTCCAATTGTTACATTTTTGGCACTAGCACCTTTTCTTAACGTATTTGCTACTTCAGCAATATTTGCTCTGTCAATGGCTATATTAAGTGTTTCTTGTAATAGTTGCTTTCTTATAATTTCTACTTGTTCTGGGTTATCCAGTTCTACTAATACTGTTTGTAAGTCTTTTTTTGTACCATCATCATTAAATAAAGCATTTTTAATTTTTTCACTTATGTCTAGTGGTATATTTTTTGAATGAAGTTGTCCGCGAAATCCAGCATAACTTGTAACAGTTAAATAAAGTTTAATACATCTTTTTAACAATGGTTTGTTAACATTTTTTCCAAGTATTTTTTTAAATATTTCTTCAAGATTTTCTTCTTCGCTACTCATTATATATAATACTATTTTTATTATTTTGTAGGTTTCTCTAATACCTTTATATCATTCGACTAAATATATGACATTTGGTTAATTGTTTTCGCAAAATTGACTGATCCAAAAAATGCCTCACGTCGTTTAGATTTTATATATTCAACTGCTTGAATTGGTGTCATGTTATAATATTTTACTAAATAACAAGCAACGACAGCACACGATCGTTGTCTTCCGGCATTACAATGAACAAGAACTTGTTTTTTTCCAAAAGAGTTTTATGTATTTTTTGCAAAATATTTGTGCGAGAAATAATCTGTGTAAGATTATCGGATTCATCTGGAATATAATCAATCGGAATACGTATACAATTATTATGATTTGGAGGGCATTGAACATCAGTTTTTGTACAATTTACAATAAGTGAAAATCTTGTATAAAAAGTAATTGATTCGCGATTTCCAATATAAAGATTTTCTAATATTTCATTATATGAACTCATATAAATAAAAAACTATATATTTTTTATTTATTTTTACATCTTGGTTATATAACACGAACGACATAATGGCATATAATTATCGCTTCCAATAACTACTTGCGTAGATTCATTCGTAACACGATGTGAAAAAACCGCTTTTTCTCCATTTCGACATATTCCGCAAAAAGCCGACAGTTTCTCTACTTTATCTGAATATGGAATTAGATCCAATATGGAACCAAACCGTTGTCTGCGAAAGTCGCCATCTAACCCACAAATATGAACTTGTTTCTTATATAAATCAACCATCTCTACAACACATTCCACCAGATCCGCAAAAAACTGCCCCTCATTAATCAAAATAACATCCGCATCTATCCACAATGATTTGTCAGATAATGTACTCATAAAAACACAAGGGATTTCTATACGGTCATGAGATGACAACATAGTCTGACTATATCGCGTATCTAAAGCATAATTTATAACAACGATTTTTTTCCCTATAAACTTGTAGGCCTTATAATGCTCAATAAGACGCGTAGTTTTTCCGGAAAACATAGGACCAAGAATCAATTCTAAATAGCCATTGTGATTGATAGACATTATAATAATATGAAAAAAGTTTTTATATCTTTTACACAAACCCTTCATTTCATTTCACCCAAAATGAAATAGTTAATAAGCACATCAATATTACAATCATAGTTATGGATTACAACTTCCATTTGCGAAATCAATTCCGACGTAATAATCTCTTGCTTATTCAAAATCAAATAATTATAATAATCTTTAATAATTTGTTTCTTATCAATATTATAATTAATACTCAAATTATTAATATAAACTTTCAACTTTTTGGAGCTTTTCTCTGTACAAAACATTTTATAAAGAGTTTCCCATATACTATTATCAATTATGTTGCTTTGTTGAACAATAATGTTTTGGTTCAGTTGTATGAAATTAATCATACTCCGAATATCAGATTTATGTAAACTCTGTATAGTATCAATATTTTGATCGGTTAACGCAATATTTTCTTTCTCGCATATTTCGCGAATAAACATACAGATTTGTTGTTTGGGAAGCTGATTAAAACGAATACACACAAACTCGTGTCTCAATGAAAGTTCAATCTTGCTTATATAATTACAAATAAGAAAGAACTTTACATTATTTCCACAAGTTTGGAGCAAATATTTGAGAGCTTGTTGGGCATTTTTTGTCATATAATCAACTTCATCCAAAACAACAAACTTATATCCGGTTTCAAAGAGATTTTTCGTTTTCACAAACTGATAGATTTGATTCCTTATAATGTCAATACCTCTTTCATCGGACGCATTCAAATGAATAACCAGACTCTTATTTCTCTTCACTCTCTGATATTCATTTATCAAATTAATAATTGTTGTAGTTTTCCCGGTTCCGGGTGGTCCATATAACAACAAATTGGGAAAATACTTATTTTCAATCATATTTAAAAAAAGTGTTTTGTTATTTGGGTCTAATACAATATTGTCAAACTTAACTGGACGATATTTTTCTGTCCACGGAATATTTTCGGTCATTTGATTATTAAGACACCAATTTTTATATATATTTTTTTATGACAACACATATTGTTTGTCTAAAAATTGATTTTTTAATAACACTTAAAGCCGAACGCACAAAATAATATAAAATGGAATTAGATAACGAGTGGGAAAAGTTTTTAAATGGGGGCGAAATTGACAACGCCAGTAGCGATGATGATGATAAAAACATATTGGGTGAAGCACCCGATTGCGAAGATCTCTATATTTCTACCAAAACCAAACTTCTTTATTTAAATCAAACTAATGTGGATGTGGCGCAAATCTTTTGGAATGTACCAGTTATTGAATATTGGAAACCAGATGAAGGAGTAATCAAGAAACAAATGAAAGTTGCCGCACAATCCAAAGAGGAATGTGAAGAGAATACAAAGAAATTGAAGCAAACTTATTATTATACGGAAAGAATTATTAAACAAATTGACAATCCTATTGCGAAGAAAATAAAGTTCAAAGATGAGAGAAAGGTAACAATCGGGATTTCAACCAAGAATGTTATGAATTATCGTGGTAAAGAGAAGGGTGGCGCAATGTTCAATTGTACCGCATTAACATTTCGTTTTAGAAATGACGCAAATAACTTTCACGAAATCCACGTGAAAGTATTTAATACTGGAAAGTTGGAAATCCCGGGTGT
>JACCEA010061792.1_pt1 | contig 38309 bp, 39 predicted proteins | sample 7449851 | NCBI WGS metagenome assembly JACCEA01 (sample SAMN15323453, study PRJNA562643) | freshwater metagenome | isolation source: river surface water | place: USA:Blue River Watershed | collected 2017-08-18 | reverse complement strand
TACATTTTCTTTTTCCAATAAACGACGGAAAGTAAGTCGACCGATGCGACCAAAACCATTAATGGCAACTTTAATTTTTTTCATTGAATGAATTAATTTGATTTCCTTATTAAAAACCAAAAATAGCTTTTTCATTGAACAATTCCAAGAATATCGTAATAAAACCGCTATTTAATCGTTTAAAATACACAATTCAACAATTGTAAACGAATTATTCTTATTTAGCAAAAAGGGTAATTATATGCATTTTAGTATTTTTTTGCTCGGATACGTTTTTTATTCAAGTTATTTTTGCATATTTGTATAAGCGAATGTCGCACGAATCGAGTGGGGCAGGGGAGTGACAGAATGTCATTTGTCTATTTTGCTAATTTCGAGCAACGATTTTCACAATATATTATTTTGTTACGATTATCAACTAACTGATAATCAGAAACTTAACTAATTAAAGTTTAAGTTAAATTCATGTGCGATTTTGTCGTTAAAAATGCACTGTGGTAGTCATTTTCCATTTTTTATTTCGGCGTCACCTTCGATAAAATCCTATTTATTGGTAATTTGCGTCTTCAAATTTTGGATACTTAACATATGAATTCAGTAGAACAGATCATTTTATCGGCGTGGGACGCTCCCGAAACAAGAAATACGCCCGCAGTCATTGCTGCAATTGAGGAAGTAGTGGCGAAAGTAGATGCAGGGGAATTAAGAACTGCTGAACCTTTAGCAGATGGTAGCTGGCAAGTTAACGAATGGGTAAAGAAGGCCATTGTCATGTATTTCCCTATTCGTCAAATGGAAGTTAGTGAAGTTGGCATTTTCGAATACCACGATAAAATGCGTTTAAAGACAAATTATAAGGAATTAGGCGTTCGTGTTGTTCCTCCAGCAGTAGCTCGATATGGTGCATTCTTGGCAAAAGGAACAATCTTAATGCCTTCTTATGTAAACATTGGTGCATACGTCGATGAAGGAACGATGGTAGATACTTGGGCAACCGTGGGTAGTTGTGCACAAATCGGAAAACACGTACACTTAAGTGGTGGCGTGGGGATCGGTGGTGTATTAGAACCCCCTCAAGCGGCTCCCGTAATTATTGAAGATGGCGCATTCATTGGTTCCCGTTGTATTGTAGTAGAAGGTGCGCACATCGGAAAGAAAGCTGTTTTAGGAGCTGGAGTAACCATTACAGGTTCTTCGAAGATTATTGATGTTTCAGGACCTGAACCGGTGGAATACATTGGATATGTACCTGAAAACTCTGTAGTGATTCCAGGATCGATTCAAAAGAACTTCCCAGCAGGCACTTATGGCGTTCCGTGTGCCCTAATCATTGGTAAACGTAAAGAGAGCACAGACTTGAAAACTTCATTGAATCAAGCCCTGCGCGAAAACAATGTGGTAGTCTAAACCAAAATCTATCCTTACCTTTATAACCCGGTTCAAACAACCGGGTTTTTTTTATGGAAAATGAACTAAAAATTGGTGAATACAATCACCTACGCATTATCAAGGAAGTACCATTCGGTTTATACTTGGATGGATATGAAGATGAAATCTTACTTCCCTTACAATATGTTCCTGAAACATATGAAATCGATCAATTCATCGATGTTTTTATCTACAGGGATTCGGAAGACCGCATCATCGCAACGACGCTTAAACCCAAAGCAACTGTAGACCAGTTCGCCTATTTAGAAGTAAAAGCTGTTACGCCCTTAGGTGTATTTATGGAATGGGGCCTAGCAAAAGATTTATTCGTTCCCTTTAGCCAACAGTTTCAAAAAATGTCGGTTGGCCGCTCTTACCTCGTCTATATTTATTTAGATGGGCAAACGGATCGAATCGTCGCATCAGCACGTGTAGAGAAATTTCTCCCAATTACGGATGGTTCAGAGTTTACAATTGGAGACAAAGTAGAAGCAATACCTTTCGAACATACGGATCTTGGAATCAAATGCCTAGTAAACAATTGTAAAATCGGAATGTTGTTCAAAAATCAAGTGTTTACAAATCTAACATTTGGCGAACCTACCACTGTATACATTGCTAACATTCGCCCGGATGGTAAATTGGATTTACGCTTAGAGGCCGTTGGAATGGTTCGCACAGATAGTCAAGCAGAACGTATTCTCGCAGCAATCAAAGAGAACAATGGCGTATTAATGTTACACGATAAGAGTCCAGCTGAGGAGATCTACCAACAATTCGGTATGTCCAAAAAGGACTTTAAAAAGGGAGTTGGTGCTTTATACAAAAGTAAACTGATTGCATTACACAGTGATTGCATGTCACTTTTGTAAATTACAATTGTACTCAAATTTGAATTTGTTTTTGTTAATTTTTGATTTACTTTTGTAATGTCATTTGTTTACAAAATACAATTATGAATTTAAGTGAGAAGATAGAATTGTTAATTAAGCGCAAGCAGTTAAGCGCCTCTCAATTTGCGGATAAGCTAGGAATCCCCCGTAGTAGTATTTCTCACATATTGTCTGGGCGTAATAAGCCTAGTTTGGATGTTGTACAGAAGATACTGCGGGTATTTCCTGAGATCAGTGCAGAAGACTTGTTATTTGAAGACAGAAGCCTTGGAGCTTCACACGCACCGAGTACACCGAAAGTGGAAAGTACAGTCGCGTCAACTTCTCCTTCTCTTTTTGATGCTGTTTCACCAACGCCCTCAGAATCGCCTAAAAATAGTTTGCCTGAACAAACGATCGTACAATCAAATCTCAGACGACCTAAAGAAACTGCTGTTTCTACACGTCAAGTTGAGCCGGTCACATCACCCATGCCTGAACGATTACAAAAAAGTATCGAGCGCGTATTGATTTTCTATACCGATGGTACTTTTTCAGAGAGTCGGCCGATGTAATCTTTCATTTTCAGACTTATCCACTTTTCCACGACTTATCCACAGTTGTGAACATTTTGTTACAATCGAAATATACTTATCCACATTTTTGTGTGGATAAGTGTGGATAATGTGTACAAATGGCAAAATAGTTTACAATTTGATGCAAATATTCTCTTAGCATTAAGCCATTTGCCTAATAGAAATCCCTAATTAAATGCTTAATTTTAAGCATAATACCTGTTTTTATGCAAAAATTAGATTCTTTAAATCAAGTTGCCGAGTTCCATAATACCTTTGGAGCACCTATTTTACCTAATCCGACTATTCCGAGTCCTGAGCGCTGTGCATTGCGCGTAAGCTTATTAGCTGAAGAATTAGACGAGTTGAAAGAAGCCATTGCTGCGAATGATTTAGTTGAAATAGCAGACGCCTTGTGCGATTTACAATATGTATTATCTGGCGCGGTGTTGGAATTTGGTATGGGTGAACGCTTTGTAGACTTATTCAATGAAGTACAACGTTCCAATATGTCAAAAGCTTGCCAAAGCCTGGAGGAAGCGGAATATACCGTAAAATTCTACCATGATAAAGATGGTACAGAAGCTGAAATTAAGGAAGAAAACGGCCTTTGGAAAGTATATAGAAAGTCGGACAAAAAAGTATTAAAATCCATCAATTATTCGCCTGCGGACCTGGTAAGTCTCCTTAAATAGATGATTAAAATCCTGCTAATCGAAGATGAACCCAAAACGGTCCAATCCCTCAAACAAGGATTGGAAGAGAATCATTATACCGTTGACGTAGCCTATGATGGCTTGATGGGGAAACAATTAGCCACACGGACAGCCTATCAATTAATCATTTCCGACATCATTATTCCGGGAATGAATGGCTTAGAATTGTGTAAATCGTTGCGCGCGGAAGGTATTCAAACACCTATTTTAATGTTGACGGCGCTCAGTACAACCGATGATAAATTAGTGGGATTTGAGGCTGGAGCAGATGATTATTTGGCCAAACCCTTTGACTTCAAAGAGTTTTTGGCCCGTGTCAAAGCCTTGATTAAACGATCAAATCAAACCTTGATCGAGGCTCAAGTACTTAAATTTGCCGATTTAGAACTGGATTTGACCAGTAAAATCGTCACAAGATCCGGTCAAAAAATCAATCTAACTGCAAAAGAATTCCAATTGATGGAATACTTTCTACGAAACCAAGAGAAGGTCATTTCGAAAGCTGAAATCGCGGAAAATATCTGGGAAGTAGAGGACGAAGGCAGCTCAAATTTGATCGAAGTTTACGTGAATTACCTCCGTAAAAAAGTCGATAAAGGGTTCCCAAGTAAGCTTATACATACGCAATTTGGTATGGGATATATTTTAAGACAGGAATAAGATGCAAATCCGTTCTCGGTTAACATATCAATTTACCTACCTGGTTTCTGCGATTCTTTTCGTTTCGTATTTAATTATCTATTTGTTTACACAAGAGAATTACAAGGATAAATTTTACAGTCGGCTACGTCAAAAAGCCAACACCGCTGCCGAATTGCTTGTAAACGTCAAGCAAGTTGATTCCAAATTATTACGCATTATCGATCGCGCCAATCGAGATATTCTATACCGGGAGAACATCATGGCTTATGATACCTGTTATGAGCGCATTTACCGCTCCAATGATAGCATCAACTTCCATGTAGATGTAAATCAGGTAAAAGAGGTCCTAAAACGCAAAGAAGTACGCTTTGGCGTAGAAGATTTAGAGGTGCTAGGAACCGTTTTTGTTACTCCAGAGGGCCGAATCGTCGTTTTTGCAGGTGCTGTTGATCAATATTCAGCCGAGAATGCCAAAGACCTCAAAAACATCCTGATTGCCTTATTTCTCTTGTTTGTTTTCATCGTGGTCATTTCGGGCTGGTTTTTCGCTGGAAGGGCCGTTAATCCCATTTCCGAGGTGATTAAACAGGTAGATTTACTTTCGCCTAAACGGCTGGAACAAAGGCTGGAATCCGCCGATTCCGAGGATGAGATAGGGAAGATGGTCGCCACGATCAACCGACTGTTAGAACGAATTGAAAGCGCATTTCGCTTTCAAAAGACCTTTATTGCCAATGTTTCGCATGAATTAAAGAATCCCTTAACCAAAATTTCCTCGCAATTGGAAGTGAGTTTATTAAACGAGCGGAATACGGCCGATTACAAACAAACCATCGCATCCGTTTTAGAGGATACTCAGGATTTAGCAGCCATCACCGAATCGTTGTTGGAGCTAAATAAAATCAGTGTCACCGACTACCAAGCGGGCTTTCAAATCATCCGCATTGATGAGGTTATTTGGGAAGCCCGAAGCTTGGCTCAGAAGCTAAATTCGACCTATAAAGTACTTTTTGATACCCAATTCATGCCCGATGACGAAGAGTTATTGATGTTGAAGGGAGACGAAAAACTCATGTTGACCGCCATCAAAAACCTGATGGAAAATGCCTGCAAATTTAGCCCAAATAATCAGGCACAGGTAAGTCTGGCCATAACATCCAATCAAATTGAAATTGCCGTTAAAAACGAAGGAAAAGGTATTCCTGAGGCTGATTTACCCTTCATTTTCCAACCATTTTTCCGTGGGGAAAATACAGCAAATTCGAAAGGCTACGGCATTGGATTATCATTGGTTGAGCGAATCATTCATTTACACAATGGTCAAATTTCGGTCAGTTCGACCATCAATGGCTGGACGACGTTCAAGGTAAATTTGCCAATCAATAAATAGAGTTAAAAGCTAAGAGTTAAAAGCTAAGAGATAAAAACTAAGAGATAAAAACTAAGAGATAAAAGCTAAGAATTAAGGCTTTTAACATGGTAGAGACGCAATAAATTGGTTACACCAATTTGTTGTATAATTTATATTATGTTAAATAGATTATAAAATATATTATTAATAAGCATCATATAGATCATCTATTCTTAGTTCTTAGTTCTTAACTCTTAGCTCTTATTACTTAACTCAAAACAAAAAAGCCCCAGGAAATTCCTGAGGCTCTCTAAAGTCTAACGTCTAAAGATAATTAATCAACTTGCTTATCAATCTTCAATTCGCGGTAAACTTGTTTTAAGATTTCTTTCAAATCTTCATCTTTCTTAACTTTCAAAGCACGCTCAAAGTATGGAATTGCTTGTTGGTACTTCGCTGCTAATTTCTCCTCAACAGCTTTTCCTTCTTTTTTATACGTCTCCATATCCATCGCGTTGACAATACGCTTGATTTCAGCTCCTTCATTGAAATAAAACGCTCCCATTTGATACAATGCATCATAATAAGCTGGATCAACAGCTAAAGCACGCTCATAAAATGATGGTGTTTCTTGCTTCAATGCATCAATTTTACCATTCAATTCAGCAATTTTAGCTTTGTTAGCTGCTTCATCTCCTACCGCCTTTTCAGCCTCAAGCTTCTCCCCTTCTAAGGCCTTTAATTCTTCATTATCTTTCGCAATCGATGCTTCTAACTTATTGATTTGCGACTGAATAACTGGCTTTTGATTCGGTTTTACCGTTTTTAACTTTGCTTTCGTACGCTTTAATTCATCAATATAAACCTCTGCTTTATCCTTGTGAGAAGCGATTTTACGACGAGCATCAGCAACCTTATTCGATGCATCAGCAATTTTATTCGCCTCTTCTTTTAAGGTATTTGTCTTATTTTCATACAATAAACCCAAATTGAACAAGTTCATCACATCTTTCGCGTCCTTGGAAACCGTTTCCTTCAACTGTGAAATCGCCTGATCAATACGATTAAACGCAATCAACATATTGAATTTTTCATTCTTCAAATCCTTGCTTGTTGGATAAATTTCAATACCCTTATCAATCAAAGCAAGTGCTTTATCTTCTTCTTTAGCTACTTTATAAATCTGTGACAAACCATAAATGATCGCAACATCTTTACCACCAATGTTCATGTATTTCTCATAAGCAGCACGTGCTTCTGCATCTTTTTGGCATAACTGAGCCACAACACCTGTATACATCGCTGAAACGGTATCTTTCGAAGCAATTTCTGATGCCTTAGACATGTAACGGAAAGAAGATGTATAATCTTTTCCTTGGTATTTAATCACACCCATGTTCATTAAAGCACCATAAGCCTTTTCACGGCCTTCTAATAACTTTTCTGCATCTTTCGCGATAGAACCTTTCTTACCTTCTTTCGTATCCAATTTCACTGCTTCAGCCAAGTAATCCAAGGCTTTAAATGAAGCATCTAAATCGGTATTCGCCAAAGTTGAATCAGGAAATGAAGCCAAATCAAAATAAGCTACCGCACGCTCTAACCATAAACGAGGCTTTGTAGGTGCTTTTTTTACGGATTCATCTGTCTTTTTAACAGTTTCCAAAATACTCTTCTTTTGTGCTTCGACCAAAGCTTTGTCCACCTGTGCGAACGATGAGCCTGCAGCCATTGCCACAGTAATCAGGGTTAAAACTACTTTTTTCATACGTTTAGTTAAATTAAAAAAAAGCCCGTATTTACATACGGGCCCATGAAATTACTCTTCAGTTGATTCCTCTAAACCTTCTACTGCTGAATTCTCCTCCCCTGTTTCCGGTGCTGCCGTTTCCTGAACAGCTCCTTCCACGATTTCTACTCCTTCTGCTAATTCAACCTCTTCCGGCTCAGGCTCTTTCTCAATTTTGGTTACAGATGAAATTTCATCTGACTCATTTTTCAAACGAATCAACTTCACCCCTTGCGTATTTCGGCCCATGACACGTAACTCAGCCACACTCGTCCGGATTAAAATACCCGCCTTCGTTATGATCATCAAGTCATTGTTATCATTTACCTCCTTAATCGCAACCAAATTACCCGTCTTATCCGTGATATTCAAGGCCTTAACTCCTTTTCCACCCCGGTTTGTCAAGCGATAATCTTCTACTTCTGAACGCTTACCAAAACCCTTCTCAGATACAACCAATAATTGTTGAACCTCCGGATCAGATACGCAAACCATACCAATCACACGCTCATCTGCAACACTTTCATCAATCCAGATACCTTTTACCCCCGCAGCGGTACGGCCCATTGGACGAACACGTGTCTCTTCAAAACGTACCGAACGGCCCGTATTAGTCGCTATCACGATTTGGTTATTTCCATTTGTTAAGGCTACATCTAATAAACGGTCTCCTTCGCGAATGGTAATGGCATTGATACCGTTTTGACGCGGACGAGAATAAGCCTCTAACGAAGTTTTCTTAATCGTTCCATCTTCCGTACACATCACAATAAAGTTATTATCAATGTAATCCGGATCGGTAATCGACTTCACATTAATCACGGCGCGAATCGTATCACCATTCTCAATATTCATCATATTTTGAATTGGTCGGCCTTTCGAGTTTTTCGATCCCTCTGGCACCGCATAAACACGTAACCAGAAACACTTACCGCGCTCCGTAAAGAACAACAACCAATTATGCATCGTCGCTGAGAACAAATGCTCTGTGTAATCATCGTCTTTCGTAGCCACCGCACGTGAACCTACCCCTCCTCTACTCTGCGCACGATATTCCGTTATCGGCGTACGCTTAATATATCCTTGCGCGGAAACGGTAATCAACATCTCATCATCCGCAATCATATCCTCTACCGAGAATTCTTCATCCGTCATGTTGATTTGCGTACGACGCTCATCGCCATAACGCTGTTTCATTTCTGTCAATTCATCTTTAATGATTTGCAATTGACGCTCTGGTTTTGCCAAAATGTCTTCCAAATCATCAATCAACTTCATGATTTCCGCAAATTCATTCATGATCTTCTCACGCTCCATGCCGGTAAGACGCTGTAAACGCATCTCCAAGATAGCCTTCGCTTGAATCTCTGATAAATTAAATTTACTCATTAATCCCTCCTGCGCTGCATTAGGGTCTTTTGATTCACGAATCAACTTAATGACTGCATCCAGATTATCCAATGCAATAATAAAGCCTTCCAAAATATGCGCACGCTTACGTGCTTCGCGCAAATCAAATTTCGTCCGACGAACAATTACCTCATTCCGGTGCTCTACAAAATGATGAATCAAATCTTTAAGATTCAACATCATCGGGCGACCTTTCACCAAAGCCACATTGTTCACACTGAATGAAGATTGCAAAGCCGAATGCTTATACAAATTGTTTAATACGACATTCGCAACTGCATCACGCTTCAAATCAAATACAATACGCATCCCTTGACGATCCGATTCATCACGAATCTCCGAAATACCTTCGATACGCTTATCGTTCACCAAATCAGCACATTGCTTGATTAAAGACGCTTTATTAACCATGTACGGAATCTCCGAAACAATGATCTGCTCCTTCCCTGTTTTTGTCGTATCAAATGTCGCATTTCCTCGAACTACAATACGACCTCTACCCGTTTCAAATGCATTCTTGATACCTTGAACACCATAAATAGTACCTCCCGTAGGGAAATCCGGCGCCTTGATGTATTGCATCAATTCCGTAATCGTGATATCACGATTATCAATGTATGCCGCAATACCATCAACTACCTCTGTCAAATTGTGCGGCGCCATATTCGTAGCCATACCTACCGCAATACCCGAAGTACCATTCAACAATAGATTGGGAATCTTCGCAGGCAATACCGTCGGCTCATCCAAGGAATCATCAAAGTTGGGCTGAAAATCAACCGTCTCCTTGTTCAAATCCGAAAGCATCTCATCCGCGATACGCTTCAAACGTGCCTCCGTATAACGCATGGCTGCCGGTGAATCACCATCGACCGAACCAAAGTTACCTTGTCCATCTACCAATGGATAACGCAAAGACCAATCTTGGGCCATACGCACCATCGTATCATAAACAGATGAATCACCATGTGGGTGATACTTACCAAGTACCTCCCCGACAATACGTGCCGATTTTTTGTACGATTTGTTGTAACTAACTCCTAACTCCTCCATCCCGTAAAGTACCCTACGATGCACCGGCTTTAAACCGTCACGCACATCTGGCAAGGCACGAGATACAATGACCGACATTGAATAATCAATGTACGCCCCTCTCATTTCATCTTCGATGTTGATTGGGATAATATTCGTGTGTAATGACATAAATAATGATTTGATTCGTTGAACAAACCGACTGTTAAAATTTCTCTTTTCAGAAAAACAAATCGGTTTTTCAATAGTTACAAATATCCTTAATTCTCCCTATTTTTCCAAGAAAAAATTCAGCAAATCTGGAGAAAATAAATCATTTCTCGAACGCTATATTTACCTTTGAAAAACGAATAAACAAGCAGGCTTTGAAAAACACACTGAACAACATCCTTTTAGGCATTTTATCCAGCATATTCTGCATGCTAGCACATCAAATAAAAGCCCAAAATATCACACGCGGGCCCTATTTGCAGCTACTTTCGACAAATTCAACCCACATTCGATTTCGCACCGATGTAGACAGCAAACCGAGTGTTTTAATCGGCAAATCACCTAGTTCACTAAATCGAACCATCAAGCAATCGATTTCCACGAAAGAGCATGAGATCACCGTCGACTCTTTAACAAGCAATACCCGCTATTATTATAAGATTGTTACACCCACGCAAACCCTAGGTGACTCGACTTATTTCTTTCAAACGGCTCCCGCCAAAGGGTCCAAATCAAAAATTAGTTTTTGGAGTACGGGTGATATGTTCCCCGGCCAACAGCAATTAGATGCATACGAGGGGTTCAAAAAGTATATTGGCAACAAATACACCAACCTATACCTGACCGTGGGCGACAACGTCTATTCAGGTGCTTCTGATGCTGATTTCCAAACCAATTTCTTTCAGGTTTATCAAAACGGCCCTATTTTAAAACAAAGTGGCATGTTCCCTTCCGTAGGGAACCATGACTATGATTACACTTCGCAAAAACAGGATGACCCAAATATTGCCTATTTCCAAAACTTTACTTTACCCACGAAAGGAGAATTAAACGGCGTACCGTCTAGCTCAGAGGCCTATTATTCATTTGACTATGCTAATGTACACTTCATATGCCTCGATTCATATGCCTGGGGAACTGATAACCAAAGACTATTCGATGGCCCTTCCGAACAACTAACTTGGCTAAAAAAAGATCTAGAGGCAAACAAACAGGACTGGACAGTGGTATACTTCCACTACCCTCCCTACACGAAAGGCAGCTATGATTCCGACGCCAAAAATCCTGATGCCACCTACAACAATCGGTACAACATCCCATTATTGAATCTTCGCAACATTTTAGTGCCCATTTTCGATAAATATAAAGTTGACCTAGTGCTAACGGGTCACAGCCATGTCTTCGAAAGAAGTAAGCCTCTAGTAGGTCACACGGGCACTTCAGACACCTTTGACCCCAAAATACACAACCCTTCCAGTTCCTCTGGAAAATACAATGGAGATGAAAATTCATGTCCCTACCTATTTGACAGTTCCAATCAAAATGGTACCATCTATGTAGTTAACGGCGTTGGTGGTGGAACGAAAAAACCGTTGAGCGACTTCCCACACAAGGCCATGTATTATTCCAATGCAAGTGTCAATGGATCTTTCTATGTGGAAATTGAAAATAATCGATTTGACGCGAAATTCCTCGATACGAATGGAGATGTTTTAGACAAATTCACCATTTTTAAGAATCTGAATCTCAAACCAAATAGCAACCTAACAATCGATTATGGCAAAACGGCCGATTTAGTCGCATCTTGGATTGGTCAATACAATTGGTCTACCAATCAGACGAGCAATAGCATTACCGTTAACCCAACAACCACGAGTACATTTCAAGTAAGCGATCCACAAAAATGCTTGGTTGAGAAATTCAATGTCACGGTAAATGCCCCACTCGGCACGCAAGAAACACGTGAAATTCCTTTTGATCATTTGACTATTTTCAATCTACAAGGTCAATTACTCAAAGAATACAATCAGGCCGGCCAAGTGAATGCTGAATTGATAAATGCATTACAACCCGGCGGATACATCCTGCGGGTTGTATATCTGCAACAAGAAAAAATATTGAAAATTATTAAACAGGATTGACAGAAGATTCGCGAACAACCAACTTCGTTTTCAAGACTTCGATTACCGGCTCTGCCCCATCAGCGCGTCCTTCTATTTGATCCAAAATCAGCTTCATCGCTAACTTTCCGATTTCTTCCAAAGGTTGTGCCACGGATGAAATTGTAGGTGATACCACAGAACAAATTGGCTCATTGTTGAAACTAACGATCTTAACCTGCTCAGGCACCGAAATCTTCAATTCACGCAATGCAACCAATACACCCAAGGCCAAGCGGTCAGAAACGACCAGAATTCCATCCGGCGGGTTTGGGCTTGCCATTAATTGGTGAGTCTGCGATGTTGCTGTATCTTGAAAATAATCGGAATGGATAATCAACGAATCATCTTCTTGTATACCAGCTTCTTCCAAGGCTCTTAAATAGCCTAATCGACGCTGATTACTAACCGACACATTCTTGGGGCCTGCCAAAAAAGCAATGCGCTTACATCCATTTTCTAGTAAATGCTTAACCGCCTCATAAGCGGATTGTTCATTATCGACCATGACCTTGGAGGCATGTATCTCATCGCTATCCCGATCGAAGAAAACCAATGGAATACCACGACGCTGCAAACGCGTAATATGATCTAAATTTACTGTCTCCCGAGACAAAGAGATGATAATCCCTTCTACTTGACTTCGTGATAAATTCTGAATATTAATTAATTCGCGTTCAAAAGACTCCTGAGTTTGCGTAATCAAAATACTGTAACCAGCTTTAATCGCCTCTAATTCAATCGCTTTCACAACAGTAGAGAAAAAATAGTAACCCAAATCAGGCACAATTAACCCAATCGTTTTTGTCTTACTTTTCACCAAACTGGCAGCTAATACATTGGGCTGATAATCCAATTCAGCAGCCAAATCCAATACGGCTTTTTTAGTATCCGGATGAATGTCCGGTAAATCACGTAAAGCACGCGAAACAGTAGCAACAGATACATTCAACTGCTTGGCAATGTCTTTGATCGTAACCTGATGACGCATAGTTTATTAGTTTATTCCGAATTTACACGCTTTTTTTGAGATTCTAACTGTTTATGGTTTCCTTCAGAGATACACATGAGCGCCCACCTAACATCCCTAAAGGTGGTTGTTCTTTCCACACATGAATCTCATAGCGCAACATGTCATGAAAAGTATTTTTTAATTGATCAGCTATTCGCTGAGCAACTGTCTCCAATAAATCAACAGGCTCCGCCATTATTGCTTCGCAAATCGTATATAATTTGCCGTAATCAAATGTTTCTTCGATTTGCTCGAACTTTATCCCTTGCACGTTCTTTGAAACACGCACGGTCAATAAAAACCAATTCCCTAAAATTCGCTCCTCTGGAAACAATCCATGATAAGCGAAAAAACGCACAGCTTCCAATCCAACCTGATATTCCTGCATATACTAATTGATTTCCCCTACCTTCCCTCGTGGACCAGTCGTCTTCGCATAGGCTTCCAATACCTTATTCAGGGTTGGTAAACCATCATCCTCAATAGTCGCTGCATCCAAATGCTTGCCTTTTTTTGTCGGCTGTTTTTTTACTGTCGTTTTAGGCGCAGGCTTAACCACAGCCTTTTTCGCAGGGGCGGCTTTTTTAATTGCCGGTTTTACGGTCACAACCTTGACTTCTTTGACTTCTGCTAGCTTTGACCACGCCTCAACGCTTGTTAAGGTTTGTCGGGCGAAATTCGCCAATTGACCAGCAATTTCAGCTTGAATGCTTTCCAAACGCTTTAATTCCCGCGTCTGTTCTTTTACTTCTTGCTCCACTTGGCCAATCAATTGTTTTCGCTCATTTTCAACCAATAATTTTGCCTTTTGAGCTTCCTTTTCAGCTGAGGCTAATACCGTTTCTGCTTGTTTCTTTGCACTTTCTAATACTTTCGCAGCCTCCTTTTCGACCTTTTCTTGCCAGTTCTTTTGAGCTTCTTCCGCTAATTTCATGGCACGAAACAACGAAGTTTCCACTTCACGCAAACGATTCACTTCTTGCTCTAGGGTTTGCACCTTTTCAATCAAAACAGCTTGTTGACGATTCATCTCATCTTCAAAAAGCGCAACCGATTGTACATAATCGCTTACCTCTTGAACATCAAAACCTCTAAAACTTTTCGAAAAAGACACCTCTGGAATTCGCATATGAAAAAGCATTTGGGTTAAAATTATAAAAAATTGTTAATCGATTTTCCAAACGGAAATATTTTTATCGTCCGAACCCGAAACCAAAAAGTCTTGATAAGTGCTCCATATCAGGCGATTAATCGAATTCTTATGTCCGCCATATCGAGCAAAATCCAACACCTTTAACAATTTCAAACTTGCTGGGTCCCAAATTTTAATCGTCTTATCCATACTTCCTGTGGCCAAATATTGACCATCAGGACTTTTAACAACCGAGTTAATTGTATAAATATGGGCAGGAACACCCGCACCTATCCCTTCTCCTTTCAAATTCCATTTTCGGATGTGCGCATCGCGACCCACACTAATAATATATTCATCTTGCTGTATAATTGAAAACACACTATTCGAATGCGCCAACCATGCTTTTTTGAGCGAAAAGTCAGCTTTGAAAATCCGAATATATCCATCACTTGAACCCACCGCCATTTCGGAATTGGGCAGCTGGCAAAAACATCGAATATTGTGCTCGCCAGATTTAATTCGTTTTTTTATCGCTTGTGCTTGTTGGTCAATCACGGTAATCAAACCGTCTTGATGACCAACCCAAACGTGTCCATCCAGGATTGCTAAGGAATAAATGGCCAATTGAGGTAATTGGATGGAAAAAACACGCGTTTGGTCAGCAACTAATATTCCATGGACACCTTCGAAATTTTGCCCAACCCATAAAATCCCTGCGTTTTCATCATAAACCATCGCATAAATCGACCCTGTAATTTGAGCTACAACCTTACCTATATCCGGTTTTTGTAAATCCCATTGAACAACCCAACCATCTGAACCCGCTGAATAAAACACATGCGATTCTTGCCCTTGACAAAGTGCATAAACGGCCCCTCGGTGACCGGCAAATGTATCTATACGTTCAATTTTCAATGGCTTCATGTATTATCACTACAAAATTGGTAATTTTACTAGCAATTCAATCGATATGCCCGAAATTTCATCACAGCTTTCTAATCCCAACCTTGATCTACATATCAAGCTTTGGAAAATTGATGAATCGGTTGATTTTTTTCAAATCTTCCCGGATTCTTGGTCGATGCCACCCATTCAAAAACAACAACAGGCGCATAAATACCTGGAATCTATTGCAGCACGCTATTGTTTATGGGAATTAATGAAATCATTGGGCTTAGAAGCATTGGAGTTCCAACAAGATTACCGACAAAGGCCTTATTTAAATCATCCTCATTGGCACATTTCCATCAGCCACTCCTACCCTTTTGCAGTTGCCTGCATAAGTAAAAAAAACTACACGGGAATTGATATCGAAAAAAGAGACCGAAACGTAAAAAAAATTGCCCCTCGCTTTCTCAATCCATCAGAATTAGCACAATGGCAAGAGGATTCGCTCAAATTAACGCTAGCATGGTCAGCGAAAGAATCTATTTACAAGGCATGGAAGAAACCAGGTTTATCGTTACAAAAAGAAATTGAATTGAATTTTATCGATGAACACCTCTTTGGCCGAGTAAACCAACAAGAACCTTTCCACGTAGCATGCGAACAATTTGATGATTTTGTGTTAACACTCGTCAATCACTAGTCCAAGGAATCAATCATATCTGTCAACTCATCTTTGTGTGAATCATCACCTGCTTTCTCATAAGCCATGATGAGATTGCGTAAGACTCGACGAATGATTTCCAAATTCGTGCAGGGTTGATAATATACCTCATTGGGCGTTAAATTCAATTGGGCCAAATAATTATCAATATCAACTTTATTAAAGATTAATCCTTTATTAAAGACATTGATGTAACATTGTACCTCATCTTTTTTATAGGTCAACACGAATAAATTTGGCAAGTTAACGCCATAGACAGGAAGACCCAATTTTTGGGCAATCCACATGTAAATCACACACAAGCTAATCGGATTCCCCTTTTTCGTCTCAAGAACAACATTTAAAAAGGAATTATTCGCGGCATGGAAATTCTTGGTATTGGCTCCAAATTTCAATTGATCAAACAAAACGCCGTTGATAATTTTTAATTGGTCCATTGGATGTAAATTCTCTCGAATCTGTGGCCAAACTTCAAAATACAATTGATCCATATCAGCTTTCAATTGCGCCAAGGTGTATTCCGGGAAGCGATAGGTTGCCACAATCCACATGCCTTCCAACAAATCCATACTCCCACTCTCCTTCCATTGAAGCAAACGTTGTTTCGTGGAATCAAGTTGGAAATCATGTATCATGTTCTCCAACTTACTCTGAACCAATGGATTAAGACTCAAATTCTCCCATTCATTTTCTAAAATTGGGATGATTTGGGGACCTAAGGAACGCATTTTTGCTTCAACCATTTCAACTACTTCCTGGTCGGAATCGTCTAATAATTGGATCATTGCCTTGATTGCGGGTTCTTCCATAACTGCGTTTTGATGCACAAAAATAGGCAATTTATTGCGTGTGTCAAGGGCAGCTAACATTATTCCCTTATTCACTTTTTTTAGCTGAAAAATGGGGCTAAATTTGTGATTGCATTCAAGTGAACAGGCTTAATATGAATATTTTAATAACGGGAGGCGCTGGATTTATCGGATCTCATACCTATGTTGCGCTAATCGAACATGGCTACACCCCGATTATTGTTGACAATTTCTCAAATTCAAAAGAATCTGTAATTAGTCAATTAGCCGATATCACAGGAAAATCCGTTGAAATTGTTCGTGGAGACCTGAATGACTCAGCCATTCTTGACCAAGTATTTACCCAATATAAAATCGAGGGCGTAATTCATTTTGCAGCGGCTAAAGCCGTAGGGGAATCGGTTGAAAATCCCTTGAAATATTACCGAAATAACGTTGGCGCAACGATTCTATTACTCGAGAAAATGCAAGCATATGGTGTCAAAAACCTTGTTTTCTCTTCATCTTGTACGGTTTATGGCCAACCCGAAACCTTGCCTGTAACAGAAGAATCACCTGTGTTGAAAGCCTTATCTCCGTATGGCAATACAAAACAAATGTGTGAAGAAATCATCGAGGAAAGTACACGTGCAAGCCAACAATTAAAATCGATTTCCTTGCGCTATTTCAACCCCATTGGGGCACATAAAAGTGCTAAAATTGGCGAATTACCATTAGGGCCACCGGCCAACTTAGTTCCATTTCTGACGCAATCCGTGGCAGGATTACGAGGCCCCTTACAAATTTGGGGTACAGACTACCCTACTCCCGACGGAACGGCCATTCGAGATTACATTCATGTATGTGATTTAGCTGAAGCACATGTAAAAGCCTTAGCCTACCTAATCGATCAAAATGAAGCGCCATTTTACGATTATTTTAATATTGGTTCCGGGGAAGGAAGTTCTGTCTTACAGGTAATACAGGCATTTGAAAAAGCAACTGGAAAAAAAGTACAGTATGAAATCCGCGAAAGACGAGCAGGTGATATTACCTCAGTCTATGCATCGACGGAAAAATCAAATAAAATATTAAATTGGAAAGCTACAAGAAGCCTTGATGAATCCCTCAAAGATGCTTGGGCGTGGCAGGAAGCTATTTTATAAGTTTATGAAAAAATTAGTTATTACCGGAGGTGCTGGATTCATTGGATCACATGTCGTTCGATTATTTGTCAACAAATATCCAAATTACCAGATTTATAACCTGGATGCATTGACCTATGCGGGCAATTTGGCTAACAATGAAGATGTTGCTGATAAGCCCAACTATCATTTCATCAAAGCTGATATAACAGATGCGGACCACATAGATGCGTTATTTGCGGAACACAAATTTGACGGGGTCTTGCATTTAGCTGCAGAATCGCATGTAGATCGGTCGATAACAGATCCGTTGGCTTTCGTTAAAACCAATGTCATCGGAACCGTTAATTTATTGCAAGCGGCTAAAAAACATTGGGCTGGCAATTTTGAAGGCAAAAAATTCTACCATATCTCTACAGATGAGGTATATGGCGAATTACACAACCCCGAAGAATTCTTCTTGGAAACAACGCCATATGATCCAAGATCACCCTATTCGGCTTCTAAAGCCTCATCAGATCATTTTGTTCGCGCTTTTCATGAAACCTATGGTTTACCTACGGTCATCACAAATTGCTCCAACAATTATGGCCCGAATCATTTTCCTGAGAAACTAATTCCTTTGATGATTCACAACATCATCAACAATAAACCCCTTCCTGTCTATGGAAAAGGAGAAAATGTACGGGATTGGTTGTTCGTAATCGACCACGCAAGAGCAATTGACACCGTTTTCCACGATGGAAAAATTGGTGATACCTATAATATTGGTGGATTCAATGAGTGGAAAAACATCGATCTTGTACATTTACTATGCAAGATTATGGATGAAAAATTAGGTCGGGCGGCAGGAACATCCGTTCAGTTAATCACCTATGTAACAGATCGTGCAGGACACGATTTACGCTATGCGATTGATGCCAATAAAATCATGAAAGAATTGGGATGGAAACCAAGCCTTCAGTTTGCAGAAGGTCTTGAGAAGACTGTCGACTGGTATTTATCAAATGAAAAGTGGCTAAATGATGTCACTTCAGGCGATTACCAAAAGTATTATACAAACATGTATCAAGGAAGATAAGATGAAAGGAATCATTTTAGCTGGTGGATCCGGCACCCGTTTACACCCATTAACTTTAGCGGTTAGCAAGCAATTAATGCCTGTTTATGACAAGCCCATGATTTACTATCCCCTATCCATCTTGATGCTTTCAGGGATACGTGAAATCTTAATCATATCGACACCACACGACCTTCCACATTTCGAGAAATTATTAGGTGATGGCTCCAGCATTGGATGTCATTTCGAATATGCGGTGCAACCCGAGCCGAATGGCCTCGCTCAAGCCTTTGTTATCGGCGAAAAGTTCATCGGGAAGGAAAAAGTAGCATTAGTCTTAGGAGATAATATTTTCCATGGTTCAGGCCTTAGTAAGTTGTTACAAGCCAACAATGATCCTGATGGTGGCGTGGTCTATGCGTATTCGGTTAATGACCCCGAGCGATATGGTGTTGTGGAATTTGATGAAACCAACAAAGTAATTTCGATTGAAGAAAAGCCCATAAAACCTAAATCGAATTATGCGGTTCCAGGCCTTTATTTCTATGACAATGATGTGGTTGAAATTGCCAAAAACATTGCCCCTTCCCCACGAGGCGAATATGAGATCACTGATGTTAATAAAGAATATTTAAAACGCGGAAAACTATCCGTTGGTATCCTTAATCGCGGTACGGCTTGGTTAGATACAGGCACATTTGCATCCTTGATGCAGGCAGGCCAATTCGTTCAAGTAATTGAAGAACGTCAAGGTATGAAAATCGGCTGTATCGAAGAAGTAGCTTATCGTATGGGCTACATCAATGCAGAACAATTAGCAACGATTGCAAAGCCTTTGGTTAAAAGCGGTTACGGCCAATACTTATTAAATCTTTTACGCTAAGAGATACCCAGCAAGTAAAGCGGCTGAGAATAAGGCAATCGCAGGAAATTTCCCCGACTGTGCCAATAAAAATGAACCCAATACAACGGCGATGGCAACCCCATCGCCGTTGACGATTAAGGGAGATACAAAGGTATACACAGCCACAATTGTTAAACCTACCGAAGAAGCTTGAATGCCCGCCAAAGATGCACGAATAAATCGATACTGTTTCAATTGGCCCCAGATGCGATAGACAAAAAAGATCAAAAAAGTTCCAGGTAAAAAGACCCCTAAGGCTCCAATGGCACTTCCCATTAATTTACCTAAAAAACCGTAATCACGCATCAACAAAACGCCTAAATAGGAAGTTAGCGCAAAAACAGGGCCCGGAAGCGACTGCGAAAGTGCCATGCCCGTCAAAAAATCATCCGAGCGAATCAAACCTTTAAATTCAACAAACTCCGTATATAGCACAGGTGCTAATACTTGCCCACCCCCAAAAACGATGCTCCCATTTCGATAGAAATTTTCGAACATCCGAATGGGGTAATAATCTGTCAAGTGTCCAAGTATGGCAAGACCCAACAAAAATCCCCAATACAAATTGAAATTTGCCCATGGGATGATCATTTTGTGCTTATTTTGGCGCGGAAATTCTTTAAAATTTAACGAAGAAATACCCCCACCCAAAACCAACACTAAAGGAAAAATATAAGGACTAGCGAAAGCTATGCCCAATCCAAGCGTCAACAGAAAGATCATTACATACATGGGACTTCGAATCACCTTTTGAGCCATCAACCAGCCAGCTTGTAAAATCAAGCCAATACCCACAGGCAGAACAAACTGCAAAATCGCACGATTCGCCAAATAGGTCATTCCGTAGGCGGCAAGCGTCATAATGAATACCGCGGGTGTAATCCAAACGATCAGTGTCAAATAGGCTAAACTCGCTCCTCCCCGCTTTAACCCGATCGCCGTAATCATTTGTGTCGATGTGGGGCCTGGCAACACGGAACAAAGGGCTTGAATTTCAAAAAGCTCCTCTTCAGTCAAATAGGCCTTTTGTTGAACTAGACGCTTCAAAAAAAGGGCCCAGTGTACCTGTGGCCCTCCAAATGACGTTGCAGCCAAGATAAATACATCCCATAAAAAACTCAGATGCTTTGGCTGTTTCAATTTATTTTTTCTTTAATCCCAATTCGATTAATCGCTCATTCAAAAACGCGCCAGCCGTCATATCCGTATATATTTTAGGATATTCTGTGGATACACAAGATTCTAAACAGGTCAAATCCATTTCCGAACGCGGATGCATGAAAAATGGAATGGAATAACGCGAAGTTCCCATCTTCTCCCGAGGAGGATTAACAACCCGGTGAATCGTCGACTTTAATTTATGATTCGTTAAACGATCCAACATATCGCCCACATTCACAACAACTTGGTCAGGTAAAGCGGTAATGGGAATCCATTTTCCATCCATACGCAATACCTCCAATCCTTCAGCTGATGCACCCATCAATAAAGTAATCAAATTGATATCGCCATGTGCAGCGGCGCGCACAGCTCCTTCTGGCAAACTATCCGGATCTGCAATTGGGAAATAGTGAATGGCACGTAAAATAGAATTTCCGTTCTTTACACGGGACTCAAAATAATCCTCTGGTAATTCTAAATAAAGCGCAATAGCAGCCAATAATGCCTTGCCTGCTGCCTCTAAGGTTTGAAACGCTTTCACCGTATTCATCCCAAACTCCGGATATTCCGCTGGAAATACATTAGCTGGATATTCATCCCAAACAGAATCTCCGTCCGCCTTATGTGGCTGGCCGACATGGTAAAACTCCTTTAAATCAGGCACTTTAAAGCCTTTAGCCGTTTCTTTTCCCTTCCCCACATAACCGCGCTGACCGGCAATACCCGGAATTTCATAGGCTTGCTTTAACGAATCTGGAGACTGAAAAAAAGTTTCAACCCCCTGATACAATGCTTTTGTAAAGTCATCGGTTAAACCGTGCCCTTTGATAGCCACGAAGCCAATCGTATTAAAAGCCGCGCCCAAAGCTTGGACAAAGGTTTGTTTTCGAACTGGGTCGCCCGACTGAAAATCAGCTAAATCCAATGAAGGAATTTCCTCTAATAACATATGCTCTATTTGATAAATTGTTGGGACACAAAATCCCAGTTAACGACATTCCAAAACGCTGCAATATAATCTGCACGTTTATTTTGATACTTTAAATAATAAGCATGCTCCCACACATCCAAGGCCAAAATAGGCTTTCCTTTAACCTCAGCCACATCCATTAAAGGATTATCTTGATTAGGCGTAGAAGAAATAACCAATTTGCCATCTTTCACGAGTAACCAAGCCCATCCCGAACCAAAGCGAGACGTTGCTGCCTTTCCGAATTCTGCCTTTAAATTATCCAATGAGCCAAAATCCTTTTGAATTTGAGCTAATAAAGCAGCACTTGGTTGCTTTCCCGTGGCTGGAGCCAATAATTGCCAGAAAAAGCTATGATTCCAATGCCCACCACCATTATTACGAACCGCGATAGCTTGCGTGGATATGGTAGCTAATAATTCTTCCAAAGACTTCGTGGAGCTACCTACAGCCTTGTTTAAATTATCTACATAAGCCTTGTGGTGACGATCATGGTGAATTTCCATGGTCATCTTATCTATATGTGGCTCTAATGCATCAAATGCATATGGTAGATCAGGAAGCGTAAAAGGCGCACTTTCCAAGGCCTGTGCAGAACGAAAACTTGATAAAAGCACACCGGCTCCCATCAATTGTAAAAATGTATTGCGTTTCATATTGAATATGTTAACTACTCGTAAATCACCCGACCTACGATACTTCTACCTAACGTAATCTCATCTGTATATTCCAAATCCCCGCCAATCGGGATACCACGTGCAATGGTGGATATTTTGATCGAATATTCCGCCAATTTCTTTGTCAAATAAAAGGCTGTTGTATCACCCTCCATGGTGGGACTCAAGCCTAATATCACTTCATCAAATTCACCCGATGCAATGCGTTGAATCAAGGAATCAATGTGTAAATCACTGGGAGAAACTCCTGCTAAAGGTGAAATGATTCCACCCAAAACATGGTACAAACCGGTATATTGGCCCGTATTCTCAATCGCCATCACATCCCTTAAATCCTCCACCACACATAAAATCTTCGCATCTCGCTTTGTACTGGCACAAATTCCACAAAGATCTCCATCAGAAATCATGTGACATTTCGGACAGAACTTCGTTTCGGTACGCAATTGAACGAGCGCATGCGCTAATTGCAAGGATTGCGTTTCCGGTCGCTTCAATAAATGCAAAGCCAAACGCAAAGCAGATTTCTTCCCGATACCTGGCAATTTGGAAATTTCTTCTACCGCCTGTTCGATAATCCGAGAAGGGTACGTGTGCATCATAGGTTAAATATCAACAGATTCAATTTCAGCCGAAATACCGCGGCGGCAAATTTCATTTCGCATGCTTAATAAATCCTCATAAAGGCCCGACTTAACACCGCATTTACCCCGAAAATGAATCATTAAGGTACATTGTTCCGCTTGCTCAGCTGTGTGCTCACACACTTCGATCAAGGTAATAATCACATATTCAAAGGAATTAACTTCATCGTTGTAGACCACTAACTGATGTCCAAATGAGGTCGATTCTTCCAACAAGACCTCAACATCCGTTTGTTCTTGCGCTTGTTCCGCAAAAGAAAAACCGTTTATCAAATCAATATCTTGGGAGAAATCCATATTTTTGAAAGAATTAAATCACCTCTTACAAATCTACTAAAAATCCGTTAAACCTCTATGTCTGTACAATTAGCCGGTGGAATTCTAGCCATCTATTTTGGACTTCTACTTGTCATCTCCTACATCACTTCGCGAGGCGCGGATACCAACGACTTTTTTACAGCAAATCGCCAATCTCCCTGGTGGCTCGTAGCTTTTGGGATGATTGGAACCTCCATATCAGGTTTAACCTTTATTTCGGTTCCGGGTGCTGTTGGCAAAACCTATTTCACCTATTACCAAGTCATTTTAGGGCATTCCTTGGGCTATTTAACAATTGCCTTGGTCTTGATGCCACTTTACTACCGACTGAACCTCATATCCATTTATGGCTACCTCGAGAAACGCTTCGGTTTCTGGGCCTATAAAACAGGATCGGCTTTTTTCTTATTATCTCGAACGATTGGATCCGCAGCACGCTTGTATTTAGCTGTAAATGTGCTACAAATCGCCATTTTCGAACCCATTGGCGTTCCTTTTGTCCTAACGGTATTCATTTCGATTGCACTTATCTGGTTGTACACACACCGGGGAGGCGTGAAAACGATTATCTGGACAGATACCTTGCAAACCTTGTTTTTATTGGTCGCCTTGTTCATTACAATTGTATTAGTAGGCCAACAAATGCATATGGGCATTGGGGAAATGATTGATACAATCCAAAAAAGCCCTTATTCTCACATGTTTGAATGGGATTGGAAGAATCCACATTTCTTTGGCAAAGACTTCTTGGCTGGCGTGTTTATCGCTATTGTAATGACGGGATTGGATCAAGACTTAATGCAGAAGAATTTGACTTGTAAATCCATTGGTGAAGCGCAGAAAAACATGTTTTGGTTTTACTGGGTGTTACTATTCATCAACTTGCTTTTCTTGGCTTTAGGTGCCCTTTTATATATTTATGCACAAGCGAATCAGATTGCGATACCTGCTAAAACGGATGAGTTATATCCATTATTGGCCTTAGGTGGCAACTTTGGAACCTTGGCAGCGGTGACCTTCTTGTTGGGAATTATCGCAGCATCTTATGCCAGTTCTGATTCAGCACTAACTGCCTTGACAACCTCTTTTTGCATCGATTTCTTACGTATTGAGAAGTTTCAAGAAGCCAAACGCGAGAAAATTAAGCACCGAGTTCACATCGGATTTTCTGTTCTATTTTTCATCGTAATAGGCTTGTTTCACGTATTTAACAACCAGGAATTAATTGGAGCGGTGTTCAATTTAGCGGGCTATACCTATGGGCCACTGTTAGGCCTTTTTGCCTTTGGTTTATTTACCAAAACAGCCATTAAAGACAAATATGTTCCATTTGTTTGCGTAGCCTCACCAATCATCACCTTTGTTCTAGAAACACAATCTCAAGCACTTTTTGGAGGTTTTGGATTTGCCAAACTGATCTTAAACGGAGCGATTTGCTATCTTTTATTATGGAGTATTCGCGAAAAATCTAAAATTTAATCGCATTACGAATCGCGAAATAGATCACATCTTTGCCGGATCCAGAATCTTTCAAATAGGTCCCGGCTTGACAAAAACCTAATTCTGCTTGAAAGAAATAATGTTTCGTAGGTACATAATTTACATCGAGTGCATAAATGTCACATACTTTCCAAGCATTCGATGTCATTTTCTGAAGGTCATAGGGACGTAATTGCGTCATATTTGGTGTATACAAGCCATCCTTTTTACTTGTACGTTGTACGAAAGAAGCACGGGCAGTTACGAGCCATTGAGTCCCTTTTTGATAACGGATGTAAGGACTTAGATTTAACGTGTTGGTAATATTCAAGGCGACCGTTTGACCAAAAGGAGGGCGAGCGAACAAAGTATTGAACGTATTCAGTTGACTATCGCTCGAAGATCGATCTCCGGGAACATAATTCCCACTAAACCCTATATATCGATATGGTTTAACAACTACATTCAAATCCCATACGGCCATGACTGCTTGGATATCCAAAGATTTGAAACGTCCAACCTGTTTCGACAACTCGAAATCATAATTAAAACGCTGGGGATTGGAATACGCATGGAGGCCAAGTGTATGCCTATTTTCAGCACCTATGGAAGAATAATATTCACGAGCATTAGATTCGAAATAATAGTAATAGGCATCTAGGTTAACCTGTTGCAGGATTCGATCGTATTTTACATGGAGCCCCCCCAATTTTTCCGTTGATTTCTCATCATCAAAAGCACCTTGATTCAACTTAACGGGATGAGTATAAAACAAATCCGTTCGCATGTTCTTTTGCTTGTGGATGAAATGAGCCCCTACAAAGCTTTGCCGATTATTCGGCCCCTCCCGCGAAGCAATAAAGCGCTCCTGACCAAATAGCAATTCTTGTCGGCCTACGCGCAATACCCATTTATCATTCAACTTCAAATCGGCGAACCACTGATGAAAACTTAATGTATTCTGATCAACTTGATTGGTGATGGGATTGGGGTTCAAATAACGTACCGTGTTGTTGATTTGTGCGAATACCCGAAACCTTGGACTAACTTGTAAATCGCCATGAATTAATAATCGGTGTAGCCACTGATGCGGATTTCCAGTAACATAGCTACTCGGGACTTGCCCAAAATTTACGTTGGTGTAATTCTGATAATGTTCTCGTAATTCGCCACCGATGCTAAGAGAAGCTTGACCGAATAGCGGAAGGTATTTTAATTTTTCATCCCAGGATTTCGAGGTAGAATCGGATTTTAGATACGTAAAATCGTCCTCAAATCGTAATCGGGCGATGTGTTGAGCTGATGATGTTAAACAATTCAGTAAGAACAAGAAAGGAACAAGAAATCTTCTCAACAAAAATCCGAATGGTGAATAGAATATCAAAGGTACCGAGGAATCAACAAAAATAAAAAATGTATACCCTGCCAGTCAGACCGACTTTTTGACGTAAATAAAAAAAATGAAAACAATCTTACAATGCTAATGTTTACTTACAATAATTTATAAAAATATTTATATTGAATAAGGCACTTGTTTATGATCTTGCAATAATTGGTGCCGGCGCGTCGGGCTTACAACTCCTTTATGAATACCTCCAACTCGCTGAGAATATTGATAAAAGGGTTTTATTAATTGATTCCGGTGATCGATCGAAAAAGAGCTGGTGCTTCTGGTCCACAGAAGCTCAAACATCTTTCCCCTTTCTGATTGAAAAATCATGGTCTAAAATACGATATCGCAGTTCAATAGGTATTTCTAGAACAGAGGAAATCGGAGATCATCGATATCATTACATCTCCTCTGAAGGATTTTTTGCCTATTTCTTCGATAAATACATCCCCGACCATTCCCAAATCACATGGGTGAAAGGATGGGTAAATGCAGTAAATCCTACTGATAAACAGATACAAATAGAACTAAACAATGGCGAGCTAATCCTGGCCAAACAGGTTGCCGATTCCCGAATTCCCGCAGCTACTACATCAACGAAACCCATGGTTTATCAGCATTTTTGGGGGAAATTCATCGAATTCGATTCGGATGTCCTAGATAATCAAGTGGTAACACTCATGGACTTTAGCCAAAAACAATCCAATTCTACATTTAGCGTTTTTCATTACATTCTTCCATTTTCACCAAGCAAGGCACTTATTGAGACAACGGTATTTAGTACTGAGGCTTATGATGAACAGGCATTCGAAATGCTTTGGAAAAAGTACATGCAAGAAAATTACGAAGGCAGAGCTTATCAAATTATTGGAGATGAGCGAGGTACAATTCCCATGGTCCAAATGCCCAATCAACAAAAAAATGGCCAAATATTCGCTATTGGAACAGCAGCAGGACGGGTAAAACCCTCGACAGGATATGCATTTACCCGCATGCATCAAGATGCAAAAGGTAAGGTAAACGAACTAAAAGGAATTGAGAAAGCGCGCTTCACCTTTTATGATTCAATTCTATTGCATATGATTCAAGAAGAAAATCAGGTAATTCCTATGGTGATGGACCGACTATTCAGCAAGATGCGATATGTAAATATCCTCCGATTTTTGGATGAAAAAACCTCCGTATGGGAGGAGTTGAAGCTGTTTAGCCAACTTCAAATACCTTTATTTTTGAAACACCTATTTACAATGAAGCGATGAAAATGGTATTCCGTTTTTCAGGGATAGCTTTAAGCTTAGCTTATTGGGGCATCATAAGCCTTTGGAAAACAATGCCTGTGGAGGTAGCGTGGGGATTTTGCTTGTTTTTATTGGCAACTTTGGGCATTCCACATGGCGCAGCAGATCATCTGGTAGCACAAAAACTAGCCTCCCGGGCAAATAAATCATTTGGAATTTTTTCATTTATCGGAAAGTATTTGTTGGTGATGTTTCTCTATGGAAGCCTTTGGTATATTTCCCCACTAATCTCCTTCCTGCTATTCATCGCTATTTCCGTCTTTCATTTTGGCGATTTGGAAACGAGTAATCAGCAAAATCCGCATCTATCCCGTATTCAATATTATCTTTCATTAGTACGTTCCATGATCTTAGGCACAGGAATATTAGGTTTTATTTTGTCACAACATGCAGAGGAAGTTTCTCCCATCTTACAAAATTTCGATTTAGGTGTAGTCATTTCATTGAATGCATTGCCTATGGGTTTTTACATCCTTTGTATTTTAGTAGGATACCAAAAAGATCACAAAACCTATTTTATTCATACGGCCATCACCTTATTAATTGGCATACATTTACCTATATTACCTGCATTCATGTGCTATTTTGCCGGTTGCCATGCCATGTACAGCCTGAAAATTTTGTCCACTTCACTAGAGACAAATCTAACGACACTTTATAAAAGACTGATTCCTTTCACTTGCCTCGCATTGTTCATGGGTATTATTTATGTTGGATTTGTAAGCGAGGAAAAATGGCTAGCGCATGCGTTTATATTTTTATCAATCCTGACAATGCCTCATTTTATTTTAATGCACCAAATCATCATCAAAAAGCCTGAATGACCATTTTTGTACAATTTTAATTTTTATTTTAATTTTTTTAACTGAAAACAAAACAATTACCTGATTTTCAGAGTTTTACATTTAATAGCCCAAATCAGACATTTCATTATCCCTATTTCTTTATCACTTTAAACATTTTCTATTATGGAAACATTAAACATTTTACTAAACGGCACATTAGCTGCCGGAGATTACATCGGATTTACCTTTTTTACAGGGTATATGTCCATGCTTGCTGCATCTATCTTCTTTATCGTTGAAAGAGGCACAGTTAATGACAAGTGGAAAACATCTTTATTGATTTCTGCTTTAATCACATTTATTGCTGCAGTACACTACTTCTACATGCGCGGTGTTTGGTTAGACACACATGAGTCCCCAACTCAATTCCGCTACATCGATTGGACCTTAACAGTTCCATTAATGTGTATTGAGTATTTCTTAATCTTAAAGCCAGCTGGTGCAAAAACAGGTATGCTTTCTCGCTTAATCTTCGGATCAGTCGTGATGTTAGTTGCAGGTTATATCGGTGAGGCGGTTGTTCCTGAGCAAAACGTAATGTGGGGTATCATTTCAACATTGGGATGGGCTGTGATTATCTATGAAATCTACATGGGCGAAGCTTCTAAATTAGCTGCAGCTTCAGATAATGAGCACGTAAAATCAGGATACAAAGTAATGCGTTGGTTCACATTAGTAGGTTGGGCTATCTATCCAATCGGCTACATGATGTTACCAGGTAACTTATTAAGCGGCATGTCAGGTAACATTGACTTAGCTTACAACATTGCGGATGCAATCAATAAGATCGGTTTCGGTTTAGTTGTTTACAGCATCGCAAAAGGAGCTTCAGCAGCGAAGGCATAATATTTATTATCCCTAGAACTGTTAAAAAGAAAGGCCTTTATGGCCTTTCTTTTTTTACATCTGATTAATTAAATCAAATTATATCTGAATGTATTAGTCAAAGAAATAAATACGAAAAGGATCAATTTAAAGAATTCCCTTAGCTCAATGGTTATATTTTTTAGGGTACAATACATAAATCACGATATCAATAACTCGCTAAAAAATCCCATTTATAACGATTGTTATTTTATTTCTAATAAAAGATTGTTGGAATTACTAGACATTAAATTATAATCGCTCACCTTTTAACAAACCTGTTTTAATCATTTCACTCAAATGATCCATATTGTGCAAAACTGTTAATGAAGGAAAGTCAGGTAAAAATTCAATGATGTTTAGATATGACCTTGCGCGCTTAGATTCTACATTGAATTCAGTTTCCAACCTTTCTGCATTAGCACAGGTATAAGGCCCTAAATGATACCCATTCGACATAAAAGGCAAAACAAACCAATGAAATGATTCTTGATTTGATTTTGAAGGCCTTGTGTAATTACCTTCTGTTTTACGAATATTCAATTTGATTTTCCTAACAATACTACTATCGAGATCACCTTCATATGCTAGTTTTTCAATTTTACCTCTACTATTAATTTTAAATATAAAAATACCATAATTATTCCGACATAATACGTCAGCAGGTATAGGTACATCAGCTACCAAATCATTTTCCAATATCTCAAAACAATGCGTATTGCCCTTTTTAATTTTGTTACCAAAATAATAAAATGGTTCTAATTTACTTTTTTTAGCAAATGATCTCTGAAACATTTTATTACTTTCACTAGTCGTTTGGCCATACAAGCTAATAAATGAAATCAAGCAAATAATTTTTACGATTAATATCCGTCTAATCACAGTAGGTTCCTTTTTGCTGTTATTAAAAATTGATGCTTTTAATACTTAACTGTTCCTTCATTAATTAATTCTGGTAAGTGATCCATATTATGCAAAATTGTAATATCTGAAAACTGGGGCAATAATTTTAGAAAGCCTAAATAGATCTGATGTTGATATAATTTAGCCTGAAATTCAGATTTCAATTTTTCTTCACCTTCACATTCATAAAAATTCCATTGCGATCCATTAGAAAAAAAAGGTAACACGAACCAATGATATTTTTGTTTAGACGTAGATTTAGGCAACGTATACAATCCTTTGCGAGTGAACTATATTATATCTTATCTTTTGGACAATCAATGAATCTAAATCACCCGCATATTCGATATTGTCTATTACTTCTTTGGAATTAACACGATATGCAAATAATCCAAAATTGTTCTTACAATAAACATCTTTGGGTATTGGTACATTTTTAACCAAATCATTTTCCAATTTAACGTAACAATGTACTTTATATTCAGGGTCTAGCCCTCCTTTATAATAAAAAGGCGATGAAATGTTTTTAGACTTAAAAGCATACAAAACTTCTTTATTAAGGGCGTTTGTATTTTGACAAATCAAAACATAGTACGACAAAAGACAATAAAATATTAATGGCAGAATTTTAATTACCCTATGTTCCATTTTTTCGATTTTCAATAATCAGATTTGAATACTTGATTAAAATGAAAATTATTTCAAATCCTATCCACCTAATCCTGTTACGAACGAATCTGTAATTAATACCAGTTTAAATCATATGAAAACATCAACCAAATAATCACATTTTATCGTACTTCAACATGCCTTTCTTAGACATTTCGATGAAATGTCCCATGTCTTGTAAGATAGTCAGGGATTTAAATTCTGGTAAGATTTTACGTAAATTTTGAGTTAATAAATATAATTTAAATTCATAATGAAGCTCAATTTCGAGTTTTTCAGCATTTGGACAACTACGATAATTTAACAGTCCTCCATTAGAGGAAAAGGGGAAAATAAACCAATGAAATTGCTCAGACGTTTCACTACTTGGTAAATTGTACATATGAGTGGTTTCCCGGATATTTTGTTTGATCTTTTGCTCCACTAAGGTATCTAAATCACCATTGTAGAATAATTCTGATATTTCGCTCTCGTTGTTAACTTTAAAAGCAAATATTCCCATATTATTCCGACATAAAATATCCTCAGGAATTGGTACGTTTTCAGCCAAATCATATTCGAGCGTTTCGAATCCATGCGTTTCATATTCGGAATTGCGCTTGCCTACATAGCTAAAAGGAGCCGTCCGATTTTGATCATTAAACTTAAATGCATGTAAGTTCTTTTCAGAATTAACTTCAAGCTTTTGACCCATCAAATTTGGCAAATATGCAAATAAGATAATGATGATTTTAAAGAATTCCCTTGGCTCCATGGTTTTATTATTTAGGGTACAAATTCATAAAACATAATTCAAATCACCACCTATCCACCTAATCCTATTACGAACGAATCAGAAATTGATACCAGTTTAAATCATAGGAAAACATCAACCTATATGATCACATTTTATCGTACTTCAACATGCTTTTTTTAGACATTTCAATAAAATGATCCATTTCTGGTAAGATAGTCAGGGATTTAAATTCAGGTAAGATTTTACGTAAATTTTGAGTTAATAAATATAATTTAAAACCAAAATTAAACTCAATCTTGAGTGTTTCAGCATTGGGACAGCTACGATAATTTAACATTCTTCCATCAGAGGAAAAAGGGAAAATAAACCAATGAAATTGCTCGGATGTTTCACTACTTGGTAAATTATACATGTGAGTAGTTTCACGGATATTTTGTTTGATCTTTTGCTCCACTAAGGTATCTAAATCACCATTGTAGATTAATTCTTCTATTTCGCTCTTGTTATTTACCTTAAAAATAAATATTCCCATATTACTCCGACATAAAATATCATCAGGAATCGGCACATTTTCTGCCAAATCATATACGAGCGTCTCAAAACCATGCGTTTCATATTCGGAATTACGTTTTCCTAGATAACTAAAAGGAGCCGTTCGATTCTTTTCATTAAATTTAAATGCATGCAAGTCTTTTTCAAGATTAACTTCAAGCTTTTGACCTTTTAAATACGGCATTACAGATATCAAAACAATACAAATTTTGATTATTCTGTTAATTACAATAGCTTCCATTTTTTCGATTCATTTTATAGTTCTTTTCAATATCTTCCATTTCAAATTTCAATCGTGTATTTAATTTAATTACTTCGTATTTGTAAAAATTCGTGTCTTTTAATCCAGCAAAAACTAATGCTTCCGCAGTAAATTCATTCATATAGGGGAATTGCTTTTGGAGCAAATTAACAGCCAAAGCCAAATATTGAGTCGCCATACGCTCATGATCTTGGGATTCTGTTTCATGAAATTTATATTCTAATTGTGCATGTAGTACTTCATGATAAATAACGGAAACAATGACCTCTCTCGAGTAATTCGGCAGAACATAATTATCCAAAATAATAGTATAAGCATTCTTAAACTTAGGCTTAAATTGTCCTAAATCAGAAGAATTAGAGCCTAAATTAGATTCTTCAAAATTAATTGTAATATTCGTACTAAATCCAAAATTCCTCAACATTTGAGTCATTTCATTTAAAATATCCGTATTGTGCAAAACCATATCCAAGGTAGCTTTCAAACAAGGATTTACAACGCCTTTGGTCGATACCATAGGAACCGGCCCCGCTAATTGTGCCATTAGTAAATCGCTAGGTGTACCACCTCCTCCACCACTTACCACATCCGAAGGCTGTAAATCGACATATCCAAAATTCTGCATGCGCGAAGTTGGAATGAGAAAATAGGCTCCACCACCCAACCTCGGTGAATAACAAAACACTTCCTCCAGCATTTCGGCCTCCAAGTTCATGAAATGCTTCGATTTAGCACTATTCTGTCCTTTTTTGAAGATACTCGGGCTAGAAATTTCCATGCCTTGATACATATTTTCAATCTCCTTTTCTTGTTCCGATTTATAACAGCCAACAAGCATGAGCCATAAAATAGCGTAGCTGGAATAATTCCTTATTCTTTTCATCTTGATTAGTGGGTTAGGTTAATCGAATTCAGCTGCCACACAGATCTTCATTCGATGACCTAAACCTAGAGACAAAAAATAACTCAAGCTATTCCAAAATCGAATAACAAGAATCCAAAAGAAAAAACTACCTCAGAAACGAATAAAAGAGAGAAATGAAGGATCGATCCTTATAAAATTATCAGTTAACTGATAAAATGAAAGGACCAAAAAACAAAAAAACCACTCGTCCTGAGTGGTTTTTTGCCTACCGAAGTAGTCCGTACGGGAATCGAACCCGTGTTTCATCCGTGAAAGGGACGTGTCCTAACCCCTAGACGAACGGACCATTATTTATTTTGGTGGCACAAAGGTAGGATTTTCCCTTTTAATTCCAAACCTACTCACTAAAAAAAAGCATATTTTTTTCTAATTAATTTTCGCTATTTTAGCCTAATCATTGAAACTGAACCCCTTATGGCAAACGTAAAACCCTATTCTAAACTGTCCGATTTTGATGTGGCACTTTTCTTAAATGGCAAGCACACACGTCTTTATGAAAAATTAGGTGCCTTCGAAGTGGAACATGAGGGTGAAATTGGAACCTTCTTTGCCGTTTGGGCCCCCAATGCCGAAGCGGTTCACGTGATCGGAAATTTCAATTTTTGGGATAAATTTTCACATACTCTCATGAAACGCTGGGATTCCTCCGGAATTTGGGAAGGATTTATTCCTGGCATTCGGAATGGAGAAACCTATAAATACGGCATTCAGGCTAAATCTGGAGATTATTTAGAAAAATTAGATCCCATGGGTCTATTTTGCGAGACGCCTCCCAAAACCGCAAGTATCGTTTGGACTACCTATAAAGAATGGAACGACGCCCCATGGATGCAAAAAAGAAAGGCAAATAACGCCTTAGATGCACCTATGTCGGTCTATGAAGTTCATTTAGGTTCTTGGCAAAAAACGCTTGACGATCAATACCTGACCTACGACGATTTTGCAGATAAATTGGTTTCCTATGTCAAAGAAATGAATTTCACCCACGTGGAATTTATGCCGGTCATGGAACACCCCTATGCTCCTTCATGGGGCTATCAAATCACAGGATACTTCGCTCCTTCCTCCCGTTTTGGTGACCCACAAGGCTTTATGCGCCTCGTGGAACGTTTCCACCAAGAAGGAATAGGCGTTATTTTGGACTGGGTTCCCTCCCACTTTCCTGGCGATGCCCATGGATTAAAAGATTTTGATGGAACACCAATCTATGAACATTCGGATCCGAGAAAAGGATATCACCCCGACTGGAAATCCTATATTTTCGATTACGGCAGAACGGAAGTTCGTAGTTTCTTGCTTTCTAATGCTGCTTTCTGGCTCGAACGCTATCACGTCGACGGATTGCGCGTAGATGCCGTTGCCTCCATGCTTTACCTCGATTATTCACGTAATGATGGTGAGTGGATTCCCAACGAATTTGGTGGAAATCATAACCTCGATACCATCTCATTCCTACAGGACCTTAATGTACACATGTACGGCGAATTCCCTGATATTCAAATCATTGCCGAAGAGTCCACCTCCTTTAATGGCGTCACCAAACCGGTGTTTATGGGGGGGTTAGGCTTTGGCCAAAAATGGATGATGGGTTGGATGAACGATACACTAGGTTTCTTCCAAAAGGATCCAATTTATCGCCAACATCACTTGAATGAATTAACATTCTCCTTGATTTATGCCTTCACAGAGAACTTCTGCCTACCCCTTTCTCACGATGAAGTGGTCTATGGCAAGAACTCCCTATTGAATAAAATGCCCGGCGATGATTGGCAGCAATTTGCCAACCTTCGTTTATTATTTTCCGAACAATTTACACACCCAGGTACCAAATTAATCTTCCAAGGAGGTGAATTTGGCCAAAGAGAAGAGTGGAATCACAGTGTTAGCCTCGACTGGCATTTGACCGAATATGCCCCGCATAAGGGGATTCAGGAGACCCTTAAAGCATTGAATAAATTGTATCGGAATGAGCCTGCCCTTTATAAAAAGCAATTTTCGCATGAGACCTTTGAATGGCTAGAATCCAATGACCAAGGGAATTCAGTTATCAGCTTCTTGCGCAAAGGCGAGACGAATAAAGATCAATTAATTATTATACTCAACTTAACTCCTGCCCCCCGGGAAGATTACCGGATCGGTGTTCCGTTGCCAGGTGTTTGGAAGGTATTATTCAATTCCGATAAAGGTGAATTTGGTGGGTCCGACTATCCTACTTCCCGCGCCGCAATGACCGAAGAATACGGGTGGCATGGTAAAGCTTTTTCGATAGCACTCAACCTTCCTCCGCTATCGTGCATGATCTTAAAGGCTTAATACAAAAAGGCGGAAACAATAAAGACTCAGAAAAATTCCGAGCCTTTATTCAATCCGCCTAAGTAGTATTTTTATAAATAAGCCTCACACAAGGCCATTTAAATCAAAAATGTACACAAAAATACTACTATATTTCAATTATTGAAATATTAGCGGGAAAATTTATACTATTCAAATATTTAATGTTTTTTGGCCAAGATATCTTCCATGTCGGAAAGCTCCAATTCCAGCGCTTTTGTGGAAATCGTAATCTCCCAAGCACTTAAACCAAGAGCTATACTCATGCCAAGTAAGGCAATACCAAAGAACCAGCGGGCAACTATTTGCATCTCAAAAAAGATGAAAAACATACAAATGACACTCAAAATTAGGCTCAAAATAGCAATGATTTGCATGTTTTGAATCAACTTCATTCGCAAACGTAAATTTTCAATTTGCTTTAAAATTGAATCATCTGGATTCAATTGAAATTTCTCATGAAGCCCGCGAATCAACGACGCCATCGACATGAATCGATTCGTAAATGCGATCATCAACAAAGAAACGGTTGAGAACAATAATGCCGGGGTACCTATGCCTAATTCCATCTTATTTGATATAATATTCGTCTAAATACATCGACATTTCTTCTTGAATCTTCTTTGCTTCCCTACGAGCATCCACCGCAGTATTCTCCCCAGCATATAAGATTCCACGCGAAGAATTAACCAGTAAACCTACGCGCGAGTTCATGGCATATTTCGCAACGTCTTCTAGACTCCCACCTTGAGCACCTACACCGGGTACCAAAAAGAAATTATCCGGTGCAATTTCCCTCACCTTTTGTAAGAAATCAGAGCGTGTAGCCCCTACCACAAACATCATTTCCTCCGGGGTTCCCCAAGATTGTGCCAAACGCATCACACGTTCATACAATGGAATGTAATCCTCCGACTTGGTCATTTGAAAGTCATGACTCCCTGGATTGGAGGTTAGGGCCAATAATATAACCCATTTATCTTCAAATCGAAGGAATGGCTCCACCGAATCATGCCCCATATAAGGTGCAACTGTTACCGAGTCAAAATTCAATCCAGCACATGCAGGATCAAAAAATGTCTGCGCATACATGTAAGCAGTATTGCCAATGTCTCCTCTTTTGGCATCTGCAATGGTAAATATATCCTTTGGAATATATTCCATGGTTTTCTGCAGACTCTCCCATCCTTTCGGACCAAAAGCTTCATAAAAGGCAATATTGGGTTTGTAGGCGACCGCATAATCAGCCGTAGCATCAATCACCGCCTTGTTAAAAGCAAAAACAGGATCCGCCTCATTTTTAAATGAGGAAGGGATTAATTTAGGATCCGTATCTAAGCCCACACATAAAAATGAGCGCTTATTTTCTATGTGCTTAACTAATTCGATTGAATTCATGGTGATTTAGGAAAAGGCATTGTATTAATGCCTAAATATCGATAATTTTGGCACAAATTAAGGCCTTTCCTAGGCAAAATCAAACAAAGGAATTTAAATTCTATGCAATTTATCCAACACGATCTACCGGGAGTTATTGAATATATACCAACTAAATTTCACGATGACCGGGGTCATTTTTACGAATCCTATAATCAAACACGTTTTGCAGCACATGGGATAACTGAAAATTTCGTACAAGACAATTATTCCTTTTCCAAAGCGGGTGTCATTCGTGGACTTCATTTTCAAAAAGATCCACACGCTCAAGGCAAGCTTGTTCGTTGCATGACAGGCAAAGTAATGGATGTGGTTGTTGATTTACGCAAGAGCTCTCCTACTTTTGGCCAGCATGGATCGTACGTACTAGACGCTGATTTAGGCAATATGCTGTATGTTCCCGTAGGTTTTGCACATGGATTTGTGGCTTTAACGGAAACGATTTTCGTATATAAATGCACTGATTTTTGGAACAAGGAAGCTGAGTCAGGCATTCGTTGGGACGACACGACCTTGAATATTCAATGGGGCGTTGAAAATCCCATTGTCTCAGATAAAGACCAAATTTTACCCCTATTTGATCCAAGCGAAACAATATTTAAGTAATTTTTATACCTTTGCATCAATGACTCGCAAGCTGATTTTATCAAGCCCATTATTGGAAATAACCATTTCAAGGTTATGCCAAGAGCTCATTGAAAATCAAATCAAAGATATTGAAACGGTTATTCTAGGCCTGCAGCCTCGCGGAATCTATTTCGCAGAACGCATCGCAGCCGAATTAGGCAAACAATTAAATACTTCTTTTCCATTTGGGCGTTTAGACGCAACCTTCTTTCGCGACGATTACCGCCGCCGTGATACAGTTGCTCCCAGTTCCACGGACATATCTTTTTTGATCGAAAACAAACGGGTTATCCTCGTGGATGATGTGTTAGCAACCGGTCGGATGGTCCGTGCCGCCTTGGATGCGATGAATTCCTTCGGCCGACCAGCTAAAGTTGAATTATGTGTCTTAATCGACCGAATTTATAACCGGGATCTTCCCATTAATGCCGATTACGTGGGTAAAAGTGTGAATACACTTCCTACTGAAAAAGTACTCGTAGAATGGAAAGAACAGGGACACGAAGCAGATAAAATTTGGTTAATCACCCAATAACAATATGTTGAAATCGCCACACTTATTAGGAATCAAAGATTTAGATGAAGAATCTATTCACCTAATCG
>JACCEA010970042.1_pt1 | contig 38334 bp, 21 predicted proteins | sample 7449851 | NCBI WGS metagenome assembly JACCEA01 (sample SAMN15323453, study PRJNA562643) | freshwater metagenome | isolation source: river surface water | place: USA:Blue River Watershed | collected 2017-08-18 | reverse complement strand
GATAGCTGAAAATAAAAAAATCATACAGAAGTTGAAAAAACGAATTTTATTTAAGTATACACTTTTTTAATACGTTAATTAATTAAACGTAAATTAAACGTCCGTTCGTTAATTAATTGTCAACTGCATTCAGAACACCAGCGCAAATGAAATCAGGGAAAAAATTAACGAAAAGCGAAATAGATCGGCAGACAGGGAGAAAAAAGACATTGCAATCCGAGACACCACACTCAACTGAGATGTAATTCAAATCGATAAATTATTGAACCACATATACATTAGCGCAAAATCGGTATGCAAAACGCGCTGAACCACTATTAGTAGTAAACGATAGGCAGAACAAGTATTATTGCTATATTGCAGCATTCTTTGTCCGATCCCGGGCACAAAATATCACAGCAAAACAGAGATGCTTAAAATAGGAGTTTTTGGCGCTGGCCACCTTGGAAAAATTCATATCGGACAATGGCAACAAATTGGCCACATTGATTTGGTGGGGTTCTATGACCCGGATGACAAACAAGCAAACTCAGTCGCTGCCGACTTCGGCATCAAAAGGTTCACTGATATTGAAGAATTGATCGCCGCCTGCGATGCATTGGATATTGTTTCAACAACCACTACCCATTACGAGATTGCAAAGAGGTGTATCCAGCACGGGCGACATGTCTTTGTTGAAAAACCGCTGGCAAACACGCTTGAAGAAGGACGTGAGTTGGTGAATCTTGTGAAAGAAGCGAACGTAAAGTGTCAGGTAGGTCACGTGGAGCGCTACAATCCGGCCTTTTTGGCGCTTGGTGAACAGAAACTGCAGCCGATGTTCATTGAAGCGCACAGGCTGGCGCAATTCAACCCGCGAGGAACCGACGTATCGGTGATACTGGACCTGATGATCCACGATATTGACATTGTTTTATGTCTGGTAAAATCACCGGTAAAACGAATCTCGGCGAGTGGTGTTGCAGTACTCAGCGAAACGGCAGACATTGCAAACGCCAGGATAGAGTTTGATAACGGCTGTGTCGCAAATCTCACCTCGAGCAGGATCTCGCTGAAAAAAATGCGGAAAATGCGGTTATTCCAACGAGACGCATATATCGGGGTAGATTTTCTTGAAAAGAAAACAGAGATCATCAAACTGAAGGACGGAGACGCCCCGGAAGAGTTGCTGGATCTACCGATTGAATTGGCAAACGGAGAAAGAAAGATTATCTCGGTTCAGTTGCCGGAAGTCGCTCAGATCAACGCGATAAAGACGGAATTGACCGAGTTTGCAAATGCCATTCTTGAAGATAAACCACCCCGTGTATCTGTTTATGATGGCTATCAGGCAATGGACGTAGCTCATCAAATACTTAAGAAGATGAGCTTACACAATGAGCAACACAATGTTTAACTTTTTTTTGCGTTTACTACATATACGGCACGAATATGCTTAAAACCTACTATCGAATTGTTGTCGGCATCATCCTTACTGCCTTTGTGGTGTGGAATTCGGGTTGTAACATCATAAACCCGTCTGAACCCATTGCAACGCATGTAAGGATAGACTCTTTCTCGTTTGAGAACGGCGCCCGACACGATATTAGATACGCCTGGGTGTACTACAACAACAATCCAGTTGGTGCGTTTGACCTTCCGGCTACGGTGCCGATCATAGCATCAGGCAAGGGAACACTACAAATTGCCCCCGGAATCCCGATTAATGGCCGGGGAGAACGACCAGTGGCCTACCCTTTTTTTAGGATCTATACTACAGAGCTGAACTATGAACCCGGTAAGATCCAAACAGTGTCTCCAACAACAGGATACTATGACTCGGTGAAATATACTGTCATCTCTGAATTTGAAGGCGGCATAACGAAATTCGCAAAGTATTTTGGTACTACTACGATCACCACAACATCAGTGGACTCATTGAAACTAGATGGCACAGGAACCGGTCTGGTAACGTTACCTTCATCAGCCGACAGTTCTCTTGACAGCACACGAACATCTTTCAAAGTGCCTGAAGGTGCCGCTTTCATAGAGTTTGAATACAGATCGTCAGTAAACCTGCAAATAGGCATACGTGGCGTTCTGGCAAACTCACTTATTACGGATATTGAAGGATGGGGCGTTCTACCGAGCTCGACCTGGAAAAAATTCTACATTAACATCACATCTTTCGTCAACAAGTATCCGGGCGGCGACTATTACCTTTATATCAAGACGTCGGTTCCATCGGGACAAACGAGCGGAAAGTTATTGATTGACAACATAAGACTCGTTACATTCTGATCTGATGCGCCTTGACCAACACAAAAAGAACGCCATCAGGCAACTGGCTGCGCTGGACTATCTGGCCGCAGCATTAGCATGGTTCTGTTTCTGGGTGTACAGACAACACTTCCTAACAGGGGCCGATTATCTCGCATGCCTCAAGAACTTTCATCCACGCGATTATTTTAACGTGTTAATAGTCGTACCGCTGGGCTGGCTGTTCGTTTATCTGCTTTCAGGTACCTACTTCGATCTGTACCGAAAATCGCGACTCAATGAGATAAACAGGACGCTTATCTCATGCATAATAGGCTGTATAACTGTTTCGATAATCGTTTTCGGAGATGATACCGGCAACTATTCCTACTTCATGAATACAATCAGCCGGTATCTGCTGATCCATACATCCTTTGCACTTACATTCAGGTTGGCTATCCTCTACAGGGTGAAACGCAATCTTGTGAACGGCAAAGTGGGATTTAATACACTCGTTATCGGAGGAAACCAACAGGCGATAAACATTTACAAACAGGTGCTGGAGAACCCCAAAGCACTGGGCAATATCTTCAAAGGTTTCATCTACTCTAACAAAGAGGCGAGCAACGGAATGAGCAAATACCTGCCGCAATTAGGAGACCTTTCCCAGCTTGAAGAAATTATTGACCGTCACAAGATAGAGGAAGTAATCGTAGCGGTTGACTCGTCAGAACACCATTTGCTTGAGAACATACTGACCCGCCTTTCTTACCGTCCGGTGGTGGTAAAAGTACAGCCTGACAACTATGACATCATCTCGGGATCAGTAAAGACAAGCAATGTGTATGATGCCGTACTGATCCATATTCACCCCGACCTTATGCCAGACTGGCAACGAGTATGCAAACGCATGCTGGATATAATAGTTTCTGCAGTGTCTCTTATAGCGTTGCTACCGTTTCTGATCTTTACTGCCATCATGGTTAAACTGTCATCGAAAGGCGGTGTGATCTACAAACAGGAACGTATAGGGCTATTCGGACGCCCGTTCTACATTTTCAAGTTCCGGTCAATGTATATGGAAGCCGAAAAAGCGGGACCAGCCCTATCCAGCAAGATGGACCCCAGAATAACGCCATGGGGGCGCACAATGCGCAAATGGCGTATTGATGAGTTGCCGCAGTTCATCAACATTCTTAAAGGCGATATGTCGCTTGTGGGTCCACGCCCTGAGCGAAAACACTACATAGACCTGATAAGCGAAAAATACCCCCACTACAAGTACCTGCATAAGGTAAAACCAGGACTGACATCATGGGGCATGGTTCAGTTCGGATACGCTGAGAACATCAATGAAATGATAGAGCGTATGAAATATGACCTCTTGTACATTGAGAACTGCTCTCTGGCATTGGATGTTAAGATCATCCTTTACACATTTATCGTTATTTTCCAGGGAAGAGGTAAATAATCCGGCTTATGGAGGCAAGACCACAAATTACTCTGACGTTAACCCCAACCGACAGATTGATCAACAAACTGGCGTGGTCCTTATTCGTAGCTACGTGGGTGCTACCGCTGGCCATGCTACCAAACCTGCCGGACATAATTCCATCTCATTTTAATGGTGCCGGTATGGCGGACGGCTACAGCGGAAAGATGTCCGTGTTGATACTGCCGGCAGTAGGAACGTTTGTGTTCTTCCTGTTGCATTTGGTGGCGAAGTATCCGGATAAACTCAACTACCCCGTAACAATAACAGAACAAAATGCAGAGAAACAGTACTCAAGTGCTGTTCGGACATTACGGACTTTGAAATTATCGGTTACGCTTTTACTGTTGTTTATTGAAGCAGAAGTGATCTTTCCATGGACTAGAGAGCATCTGGGAATGTGGGCACCGGGCGTGGGCATATTCATGCTGGTGGCACCGGTGAGTTACCAGATATTCGTATCAATGCGAAACAAATAGCAGTCGCTAGCCTTTTACTACAAATGTTGCTGTTGCCATTGGGAGGCCATTGATGGTAATTGTTATTTTATGCTCCCCTGCATAATGTTTACGGGTGGTCATATCGGCAAATGATTGTTTGCGGCTGTAAGTGGATACCTGCCCCGGCACATACACCCCTTCCGTTATCTGAAAGACCTTTTCGCTGAATTTGTTGTTTGCCTTTGCATAAGTGATGACATATTCCAGGCGAAGTGGACCTGAATGTTTATCACTGGTCCTGATACTGAACGAGAAATAGAGTGTATCTCCGATGCGGATGTGTCGCTCTTTTAATTGCAGGTCATGAACTGAGCACAGAGGCGTAGTAGTGAGCGCAAAGAGACCGAGAGCAGTAGGGTCTGCCTTTTTCAGAAGGTTGCGACACGCATGCCGGATAAGTCGATCGGTCTGATCACTAGTGCCTTTCCACCGACCTGCGATCTTGAGAACAACTTGAGGATTGTCTTTTGCGATGTCGTTCAGATTGTTTGCCACACTACGGCGAACAAATTCAGAAGGGTCGTCTTTCAGCCGTTCAAGAATTGGCAGTATCATTGACGGGTCTTTCTTAAACTGCGGTAAGGCAGCGCCCCAAGGCAACCGTGGACGACACCCCTCACTGGCCAACCTTCTTACCGATGGATGGACATGTTTGGTCCACTTTATCATTTCAGCGATCGTCCTATCAGGGTATTTCATCAGAAATGGACGGATAGCAAACTCACAGCTGCTCAATTGCGTTAGCACTTCCATAGCCCGGAGCGACTCTTCGGGATGATTAACACCAAACAATGCTACAAAACCCGGAAGGAAGATATACTCAAATGTATTCTCGCGCCCCGTGCGATCTATGACAGCATTTGCGAACGCTACGACATGAGGAATGTCTGCGCGAAAGTCTCCGGACAAAACATGATAGAGAGCGTTGCTTAGCCTGTCTACGCGTTGCTTCAATTCAAGATCGTCCCAACCGGCGGCCATAACTGCTGCCACAAAATCCTTCTCCCTGAAAGATGGCAAAACCTCTTTGGCGATACCAGCAAAATGGATTGCAAATTTGCGGTCGTACATGTATTTAAGTGGCTCCATTGTTAGCGTCTCTAAATGTCTTTATTTTCCGGCTTTGCGCCTGATCTTCGCCGCATAATCAGAAGCGACATTGTACCCCAATTTCTGCGCCTTTTCCATATAAAACAAAGCCAGGGAGGGGTCACGGAGTGAATCGTAGGCAACACTGAGATTGTAAGAGGCTGACTGCTGCACGTCTTTAGAATTCATTTTTACAGCCACTTCCCAGTCGCTAACAGCATCAGGCAAATGACCAATACCGAAATGAGCGCAACCTCTGAGAAAATAGTAGAATGGATTAGTGGTGTTCAGCTTCATAAGTAGGTTGTACTGCGATATCGCGCGCGCATACTGCTGCTTTTGAACGAGCTCGTCGCTTGCAGCGGCCAGAGTACGTTCTGCGTTTACAGGATCAGCAGCAAGAGCAAGTACATACTGCCGGAAAGCGGCAGTAGTATCTCCTGAAACAACCAGCGCCATGGCGGAATCAAGGTGAGACTTGTAGCTACCCGCAACCGATTGCAGCTGAACACCGGCAAGGTTGTTTTTCAGGGCACCGAGCACCGCGATCTTTTCCATATTAGCCTTCACCTTATTGTCAGCCGAGCGCAATGTCACCAGCACGTTGTAATCCTGCATGGCCTTGTCGTACTCCCCGATACTGAAATAGTGATGCCCGCGCCATTTGTAAGACAGAAGCGCGCGTAGAGGGTATTTTTCGATCGCATCTGTGTGCAGTGTTTCGGAATTGTGCCAAACCTTGGTCCGTGCGGCACACGCGACGGCATATCCGGCAGAAACAACAAGTAACACCGAAGTGACCGCTATACGCATAGATGGGACACGCTGTATGAGATCGGCCAGCAGATAAAAAACGGCAAAAAGCAGACCTATATAAGCGACGTAGGAATAGCGGTCGGCCATGATAGCCGAACCAACAGAAATAAACTGCAGGACCAACACCAGATTCACAACGAAAAAACCCAGACCGAAAATCACAATGGGCAGGTACCTACTCTTGATCCGTACCAAGACAACAACCGGCAAAACAACTATGAGAACACCCAGAAATGGCGCCAGGTAATAGATCATGGGGAGGGAGCCATCAATATACCTGTATGGATACGGATAAAAGGTAGAAAGGCCAACCGGCACAAAGAACTTTGCTACATACATCACAAACCCATACCCGGCATACATAATCCGCTCTGAAATGGACAATACACCAAAAGAAGCAACTGCGCCGGTTCGGTGCTGTGTGTAGAATGCGGCGGCACCAAACGCAAATGAAGTGAGCAGGAATAATGTCTTTGAACGCATTTCGGACAGCCCTACCTTACCTGTCATCAGATAATCTAACGCCAACAGAGCCAGAGGAAAAGTGACGGCCATGGGCTTGGACAAACACGACAAGAAAAACAACGAGTAAGTGATCCAAAGCCATTTTTTCGACCGGTCACCAAGATAGCGCAAGTATGTCATGAGACCCGAAATATAGAAGGCGGCGTACAAGACGTCTTTCCGTTCCGAGATCCAGGCAACTGACTCAACATGCATAGGGTGTACGGCAAACCACAGCGACCCGAAGAAGCTCAAAAACAGAGCGGCACTTTCCGACAACGACAAGCGCACTGCAAGCCTGAAGAACAGCAAGAAAACCAGCCATGCGTTAACGACGTGAATCAGTATGTTGGTGAGGTAATAACCCATTGGTTCCAAACCAGAAAGAAAATAATTGACCGCCAATGAGAGCATGCACAGTGGGTGGTAATTATTCCGGGTGATATCTTCCGTAAAAAGAACCCTGAAGTTGTGAGCGGAAAACTCTCGTATATACACATCATTCGTGACGTAAAAGTCATCGTCCCAATTAGTAAACTGGTTGTTCAATGTATACCGGAAACAAATAAATGTAATTACAGCGACAATTGCCGGCAACAGCACCTTTTGTACAGACAGTGAGAGTTTCATAGCTCAATCGAGTAAAAGCAACAGTCCAAAGTAACTACAAAATGCATAAAGTCCCCAACCGGATTGTATGCCGAAGAAATGTTAAAAGAACGGCCCGCTTAAACTCTGGCAATAAAATTGCATCAGACCAATACAACCAAATACAAAAAGACATGAATATCAAGATCATTATGGGTACACTGGCAGCAATAGTACTGACAGGACTCACCAACGATGGTGCCTATGCACATGGAAGACACCGCCACGTCCATCGCGTAACCGTTCGCAACCATTATCCTGTAAGATATTATGTTCCTCAACGCCGGCACTGTCCGCCACCGGTTGTATACTATAATGGTCCGAAATACCGGTCGAGATATGGCTATCCGCCGATTACTCATCCTTACCTATATAGACACCAACAACCACCCGTAGGATATTACAGGCACTGGAATTGTCGTTAATTTAATTAAAGTGAATAGTGCGAGGTGTGGTATGGCATGCTACACCTCCGCACTATTCATATATGTTGCATAGATATTACCGCATTAGTTTACTAACTTAGCAATTCTAATAACCACTATTATACATACAATATTATTTTATTGCATAAACATCACACGCTTAGTATAGAGGTAATCAGCTCATGAATACCGATCGCACAACTCCCACTAAGGACGCCACCAAGAGTGCAGACACCTGGGTACAGACACTTTTGTCTATCCCGGAAAAGGAGTTGTCGGTCGTCACAAAGTTGGCGACAATGATGTGTGGCGCAGTCAACTCTGCGATTGCGGTTCAAAATGGTCTGTATTATCATTTGATCGGGTGGCACGATCAACGTACACACGCGGGCAATATCCCGGCAAATGCAATGATGGTTCCAACAGGTGGGTCGAAGACTTTTAACGTTCCTGATCTTCGTACAAAATCTGGTTCAGAAGACATCCGACGGTTTCTCCCTGAGAACACAAGCGCACTTTCAGGAGTTGCGATAGAAGATGCTAATGGCCACAAGGTGGGATACCTTTTGGTCTTCTGGCCTGAAGAATATGAGATTAAAGATGACCAGACTACTGCGTTGGGATTACTTTCTTCGCAAGTAAGCAATCTACTACGGTTACACTACGCGGCACGATCAAGCATCATCTCTAACGCGCTTCACTCCGAAGAGATGATGAAGATAATATTTCAGAAAGCTATAGATGCTGTTGTGGTTACTGACAGCAACTGTGCTGTGCTGCTTATGAATCCGGAAGCGGAAATAATGCTCGGTTGGAAAGAAGAAGAAATATTAGGTCTGGACTTTTGCAACAACTGCCTGGCGGGCAATTGTTATGACGACCCCGCCATGGCTGAGCGTGCATCGGGAACTAATACAGTATCGGGGAAAATAGTAGAAACGATCATAAGCACCAAAGATCGGTCTGCAATAGAAGTAGAATTAAATTTTACATCGGCCACAGTAGATGGGCATGACTACCATATCTATCACATTGTAGACATTTCGGAACAAAAAAAAGCGCGGCTAAAACTCGATCAACAAAGGGAATTTTACGAAAACATCCTCAACAACATTCCGATCGACCTTGCTGTATTTGACCCTGAACACGTATACATATATGTGAATGCAACTGCAATAAAAAACGAAGAGCTCAGAAAATATATCATCGGGAAAGACGACTTTGAATACGCCCGTTACCGTGGCAGACCATCTGACGTAGCAGAATTGCGGAGGGCAAAGTTCCTTGAAGCAAAAAAAACCGGAAAGGAAATGAGATGGGAGGACAAGGCAATAGCTCCCGATGGCTCAATTGTCACCCACCTCAGGCGAATGTTCCCGGTTTTTAACGGCTCGGGTAAGCTGTTAATGATGATAGGGCTGGGCATGGATATTACTGACCGTAAAGAACTTGAAGACAAACAAACAATGTTGCTTGCTAAACTATCGCAACAGAATGTGCAATTGAGTGATTTCTGCAACATCGTTTCTCACAACCTGCGCGCACCATTAGTAAATATCGCGATGCTCTCTGAATTCATTGAGAACTATAGTGATAATGATGAAAGAAAGCAGCTGATCACAAGCCTGAATAATGTACTAGACAACCTGAACTCCACATTCAATGAACTGGTTGAATCCATACAGATACAGAAGGACCCGGAAGTAAAATCCGAACATCTACAGATACACAAGTACCTGCAAAGAATTTTGGAAAGTCTGGAACCTGAAATAATCAGATCTGGCGCAACATTCACTACGGACATTGACAATGCTCCGACCATCTTCTACCCTGCCACCTATTTCAACAGCATTCTTCATAATCTGATAAGCAACGCCCTGAAATACAGGTCACCCGATCGGAAACCTGAAATAATAATATCTTCTCATCGAAAAGGAAGCAATATATATCTTTCCGTTACCGACAACGGACTCGGCATAGACATGCAGAAGCATAAGAACAATTTCTTCAAGATCGGGAAGGTATTTCACCACCATCCCGATGCAAAGGGATTCGGTCTCTATATGATCAAAGCGCACATCGAAGCGCTGGGCGGAAAAATATGGGTCGAAAGCGCACCCGACAAGGGAGCCACATTTTTTATCGAATTCACTAACCAGAACCAATGAGCACCATAAAAAATATCTTTCTCATAGATGACGACAAACTTTTCACATTCCTGTTGAGGAAAACTATAGGTTTGACGAGCATCCCGACGGCAATAACCGACTTTCTGGACGGCAACAAGGCACTCACCTATTTAAGAGAGCATTCAGGGTCACCGGAACTATTGCCGGATGTTATTTTTCTGGACCTCAGAATGCCCATAATGGATGGGTGGGAATTTCTTGAAGAGTACAGGAACATTGCACCGATCCTCTCAAAACCCAACCGCCTATACGTGTTCTCATCGTCCATATCGTCCTACGATATTGAACGGGCAAAAACTAACCCGAACGTGACAGACTTTATCATAAAACCAATTCTCAAGGAGAAGTTCGTTGAGATACTAAGTGCCTGATCTTACCTGTTCCACAGGTCAAATTTACCCTCCTTTCTGCACAACTTTTAACTTAACGTCATGTTCGAACACTCCTCAATAGATCTTGGCATACTAAAAAAAAGAGCCTACAATCTGCGCTGGGCAACCGTTCCGGAAGGCGTGATACCCTTGACGGCCGCCGACCCCGATTTCCCGTGTGCACCCGAGATCGCAGACGCTGTCATGGCCTACACGCATGACCGGTATCTGTGCTATACGCCCTCCACGGGCATGCCTGAGTTCAGGAAAGCAATGGCAGAGTTCTTCACAACACGTCGCGCTATTCATTGCGACCCGAGTCGCATTTTTCCGGTGGACAGTGCTGCTTCCGGTATCTATATCACTTGCAGGGCATTTTTGGCACCCGGGGATGAAGCAATAATCTTTGACCCGGTAGATTTCCTGTTCCGTTATTCTGTTGAAGCTGTAGGGGCGACTGCAATTCCATTTGCGATACCACAACATTGTGATGCTGTTGATTTTGAGAAACTTGAAACGCTTATCACTCCGGCCACGCGTATGCTGTGTCTTTGTAACCCGCTAAATCCTACAGGAAAAGTGTTTACAAGGCAGGAACTGATGCAATTTGCTGCAATTGCCGACAAACATGATCTGATAATACTATCTGATGAAATATGGAGCGATATCATCTTTGCACCGTCTTCATTTACCAGTATAGCATCTATATCACCTGAAATTGCAAAACGCACCGTAACCGTAACTGGTTTCAGCAAGTCATATGGTCTGGCCGGACTTCGGATAGGTGCGGTGATGGCAGGGACTAACGCTCACTTCGACAGACTTATGGAGGCTTCCCTTCATAATTCTACCATACATGGCGCCAATGTACTGGGCCAGGTAGCAGCAACTGCTGCACTTACAAAATGCACCCCATGGCTCAACGAATTTGTCAGCCATCTCTCGTCTATGAGAGACATATGCGTGTCTGGCCTTAACCAGGTGCCAGGGGTTACTTGTATAGCGCCGGAAGGCTGCTATGTCGCATTCGCAAACATATCGGGAACCGGCAAAACAAGCAAGGAAGTGGCTGATCATTTACTTGAACATGCAAAAGTAGCCGTAGTTCCTGGGTTGCCACAGTGGTTTGGCAATGGTGCCGAAGGATTCATCAGGCTCAGTTTCGCCACGTCTGCCACAATTCTGCAAGACGCACTGACCCGGATAAAAAATAGTACCCCCTAATTTTAGGGAAGTCGGAATGAATTTATATTTTTACAAATAACAAATCAGATCGTTAACAGACACTCAGAAAGCCCGGGAATGAAAGCAGTCATAATTGGAGGTGGTATAGCAGGGTTATCAATGGGTATCTTCTTGGAAAAGAAGAAGATAGAAGTAGTGATCTGTGAACGGTCGGAAGGACTTAATGTAAAGGGGCATGCCTTTCTGATACATAAAGACGGTATTGGGCCTTTGAAAGACCTGAACGAAAAAAGCAGGATCTTGCTCCCGGCCCGAAAAGTTGACGAGTTTATACTGCGCCGACCTGATGACAGCGAGGTTAAAGATCAGCGACTAAGCCAGTGGTACTGTATAAAAAGAGCTGACCTGCTGGGTTTTCAACGGTCGTTAGTCAATGCCACCAGCATAAAGGAAGGTCGCAAGTTTATGAATTTTGTGTTCCATGAAGGCAAGGCCATTGCGGCAGTGTTTGACAATGGAGACATTGAATACGGCGACATTTTTATTGCAGCAGACGGGGGAAACTCGAGAGTGCGGAATCTGCTGTTCAACGACGTTAAGTACACGCCTGTACAGGTCAAGGAAATCGTTGGGATAGCTACCAACCTGGAAATAGCCCGAAAACATCCAAATGTATTTTCAAAATTTCAGGATAAGAACAATGGCCGCGCATTCGGCTTCATCCCGACATCTGACAGTGAACTGGTTTGGTTCATGCAGTATGACCCGACGATCTCTGATGTTACAGGTGATACGCCTGAAGCATTGCGCGCTTTCTGTTTCCGTTTCATGTACGACTTCCCTGAGGTGGTGCAGGAGATACTGAGGTCGAATGACTTTTCGACAAGCTATATATGGGAGACCAAGGATTTTGACATGCTCCCAGCGTTTCACAAATCGAATGTGGTACTTATAGGCGATGCGGCGCACCAGATGCTACCATTCACTAGTGCAGGCACTACCAATGCGATACTTGATGCACGGACACTTGCTGACTGCCTGGGCGAATACCCTGATTACGAAGCCGCATTCAACAACTATTACCAAAAACGGATACAAGACCTTGCCGAACACCTGAAGAAAGGACGTGAACTGAAAAAGCAGTTCCTGGAACCGGCACTTCAGAATGATGATGACATCCCTCTGCCACTTGCATTGGACGATTCGCCCAAACCATATGTTGTTGGCAAGAACAAGCAGATACAGGTCTTGTACTTTACAGACCCCATCTGCTCAACTTGCTGGATCATACAACCCACGCTACGCAAGCTGAAACTGGAATATGACAACTATGTCAATATTGAGTATTGTATGGGTGGATTGCTCCCATCGTGGCAAAAATACAATGGCAAGGCAATTGTTAAACCTGCGGACGCGGCAAAACACTGGGACGAAGTAGGTGCTGCCTATGACATGCCCCTTGACGGCGACATTTGGCGCGAGGACCCACTGACTTCATCTTATCCTCCATCCATCGCGTTTAAAGCCGCCCAACTGCAGGACCCTGAGCGGGCGATACACTTCCTGCGCAGGATAAAAGAGATGGTGTTCACCCAAAAGAAGAACATCATAAAATGGGAACATCTGCGCATGGCTGCTTTTGAAGTGGGGCTGGACGCAGCAAGGCTACTACGTGATTATGAAGGCAAGGCAAAAGAACTTTTCCGTCAGGACCTGGCATTGTCGCAGCAATTAGGCGTGAAAGGCTTCCCTACCCTGTTTTTCTCTAATGGAGACAAGACAAAACATGTGATTCGCGGACTTCAACCTTACGAACGCTTTGAAGAGATCATTAGAACGATGATACCGGGCGCTCAGAAAGAATCCTACCTACGCACGCCCGAGCAATTATTCTCTTATTTCCCAACCATGACCGAGAAAGAATTTGTCTTTCTTGGCAACATGTCGAGGGAGGAAGCACTGATAGAACTGAACAGGATGTATAGACAGGGTACCATAGACAAGTTCGAAAGCAAGAATGGTACTATTTGGATAAGCAAACTGAAGGCAGCCTGATGGCTGACGTTCCTTTTCTCCTTTTTGCGTTGACGTGTTAAAAGACAATGTCTTTTGCAGCATATTTTTAATACATTTGTATAAAGCGAAACCAAAAAAGATGAAAAGCAAACTACTTGTTGCGTGTTCGGTGTTGATGCTATGCCTTTGGGCAGGCGAGGTGCAGGCGCAGGAAAAACAAAAAGTAAAAATGAGCCTGCTCAAGCAAGCGGGCCCAAATGTAACCCTCACAATAACATCGCCCAACGAGTTCTATATTGGCGGTAACACCCATGTACTCTACATTGGCAACAAACACTTCCTGCTTCATGACCAGGACAATGAAAACGGAAAAGGCATATTGAAATTCTACATACCGTCAGAAGACTTCAAAAAAATATCTGATGGTTCCCGTGTGTATCTTTCCTACGGTCTGTTGGAAGCAGAATCTGAACAGGAACTTCAGGACATGTGCAAGCAGAAATTCTGCCCCTGCTGGGAGCTTGGCAAACTGAAAAAAAGTCAGCTACGCTAAATATTTTACGGCCTTCATCTTCATCGTCTTAACAACATTATCCAATGAGGAAAAACATTTTCCCCTCCCTTTTCAGCGCGTTGCTGATTTTACTCGCAGGCGCGTTTGCATCTGAAGCACAAACAACTCCTGATCCGGGCATCGCAGGAACACTGGCTGTAACAAAGGCAGAATATAACCTCGGCGATGCCGCTGCGTCGCTTACAACGTTCACTGCCGGTCCGGTAGAAATGAGGGCTTCAGTACACTACCCTACGGGTCTGCCCGGCGGGCCGTACCCGGTGATAGTATTGCTTCATGGCAGGCACTCAACATGTTATAATGCCTCTCCCCCATACTCATCGTCTTTGGCCTGGCCATGTCCAACGGGCCGCTTGCCTATTGAGAGCTTTCAGGGATATGACTACCACGCACGCTTTATGGCAAGTCACGGGTATATAGTGATCTCAGTTTCCTGCAACGGCATAAATGCACGAGATGCTAGTACCGCCGACGCCGGCATGAACGGTCGTGGCGAACTTGTGCAAAAACATCTGGACCTATGGAAAACATGGAGCACTACCGGCGGAGCGCCATCAACGCTGGGAGCCACAGGAATGTTCATCGGCAAGGTTGACCTGACGCGTGTTGGCACTATGGGTCATTCTCGCGGCGGAGAAGGTGTTGTATTCAACGCACTATATAACAAGTCGCTTGGCAGTCCCTATGGCATAAAAGCCGTTATCACGCTTGCCCCGGTAGATTTTCAGCGTCGTTGGCTGAACGGCATCCCATTGATGAACATTGCCCCTTACTGCGATGGCGACGTTTCAGACCTGCAGGGTGTTCACTTCTATGATGACGTTCGCTATACTGATACGACAGACGAAGCTCCAAAGTACAACGTACTGATGATGGGAGCCAACCACAATTTCTATAACACAGTCTGGACTCCGGGCTCATACATTGCGGGTACAGCAGACGATTGGGGTGCAACAAGTACCGACCCGCATTGTGGACCGGCATCACCCACGAACAAACGCTTTGATACAACAAAACAAAAGAACGCATACAACACTTACGCTGCCGCATTCTTCCGTCAGCATGTGGGCGGAGAGCAGCAATTTGCGCCTATTCTTGAAACGCGTGACATTATCCCGCCGGCAACGTCACAACTGGACACAACCAACGTTTTTGTTTCTTACCACCCCGGACGTACGGAACGTCTTGATATCAACAGGACCGATACCGTATATAACGAAACAACCAACACAATGGGCGGAGCAGTTACCTGGGCAGGCCTTGTCACTTCGGGTGTAGGAATATGCGGCGGCGGACTTGCGATACCGATGTGCAACGTAGCGACACAACAAGCTAAAGAACCACACAGGGGCACAACATCAAGAAAAGGCCTTGCACAAATGGGTATGCGCTGGGACGATACGCTTGACTATTATCAGAACGACATCCCTGCCGCCCAACAAGATCTGTCGCTTATTGACGCAGTTCAGTTCAGGGCCGCACAGCGATTCAATCAGGTGACAGCCGGGCAGAACCTCGACTTCACAGTGCAACTGATAGACTCGGCCGGTGCCGTAGCGAGTAAACGTGTTCATGACTATAGTTACGCCCTTTTCTACCAGCCGGGGACAAGCGCCAGCTTGCTGCCAAAAGTGATGTTCAACAACATCAGGATTCCGATCAGCGACTTTACCGGTATCAACGTAAAGAAAGTCCGTAAGGTTAAATTCCTTTTCAATAAGTCTTCATCAGGTTCTGTGTTGGTGAGCGATATCGCCTTTGTTAATTCAAAATGCGGAAAGCTTAACAGCACATATGGCTTCTCCTACGACACAGTGGGCTATGACGTTACGTTCTATGACACAATTGTATCAAATACGGGCGATACGGTATCTCGCTTATGGAATTTCGGCAACCCGGCATCCGGAACTGCCGATACAAGCACACTGCACAACCCGACGCATGTATTCACAGGAGCAGGAAACTATACGGTATGCCTTTACACACGCGCGAAACGTCGGAACCAGTGGGTGTGTACCGACACAACCTGCTCGGTTATTAAAGTAGTGTTCGCCCTTGCTGTTACAGATCTGCATCCGGAAACATCTATCACGATTGTGCCCAATCCGGCAAGAGACTACATTCAGATCTTTGGTGCTCAGCCAAATGATGAGCTTCGTCTTATTAACGCGATGGGACAAGTAGTATTAACCACAAAGATCAGTGAGCCTACTATCTATCTGCCATCATTCCTTGCAAATGGCATTTACTATGCGATAGTCACTTCAGAGAAACAGCAGTCAACGACAAGGCTGCTGATAGCGAGGTAATAAGGGATAAAATTCAGGTATAGAAATGCCGGTCTAAGGATCGGCATTTTTTATTGATATGGATCATAAACGTACGCTACTTCGTAACGTGCGTTCACCAGTTCTTTCGATATCCGTCCTATCGGAACGTCCTGTTTCTGTGGCGTTGGTTCGCAAATTGTGTACTTCTGTCCGTTGTAAAGTATAGGCTTACCAACAGGCTTATCAAATCTCACGGCAACAGTCACGTGCTCAGGGTACGCAAGAACGATCATCGGCAATTGATATATCTCCTTTACCAGGTAAAAAAACAATGCTGCTCTGTCTTCGCAATCACTACCATCATAAAGCAATGTCTGTTCGGCAAACATTCTCTTTTCTTTACCAAAGTGCTCTCTGTCAGTCTGATAATTGAACGCATACCTTGTAAAGCGCATGAGGTAATCTACCCCTTGTCTCACGCCCATGTCTGACGTTGCCTCTTTAAGCTGCGGGATCAAAGAAGCATAAGTCTGACTGCTCAATGGCATACTAAAATATAGCTGATAATCTGCCACCGGGTAATTAGCAAAAATGTTCTTTACGTCAGGATTTAATTTTACCCTGAAATTGTAATGATTGTCCTGATAACTGAACTGCAACTCCTTTTCCTCATATTTCTTCGGGGCAAAATCGGGGATCCTGGACAACTTATATGAGAATCCCCGGCTCGCATCAGGCACGTTGATCAGAACCGACTCAAAACGAGTATTTGGGATATCGATCCTGGCATAGTCATGGTAATTCAAACAAACGTACTGCCGCCCTCCATCAGTGTAACACGGGATATCATAGATATTCTCATCGCATTGTACATAGAACATCAACTTATCGCCTGCAATCCTTAGTGTTGCATCAAAACCGGAACGAGTGAGGAAGAACCATTTATAGAGTGTATACCGATAGTAATTTTCGGATTTGGGGCTAAGAACCTGAGCCGTGCGGCGAATGAGTTGATAGTACATCCAGTCATCGGGGCGGTGACGATCTCTATATTCACGAAGAGCGGCCACGACGGGAGCAAATCCACCGGAATCGATTGAATGAGAAAAGGAAATGATGTTATCCGCAGTCAACTCATCGGCAAAATCGGGACAATTGAGGTGTAGCCCCCCAATTTTGATAGAATCTCCGTAAAAGTCAAAAGTAATTTCTTCCACCAGGGACGTGTATTGTGCCCTGACGCCAAATGAACCAACTACCAATAACCACACCACTAATACCGCCCTCATATCTATTTGATTCTATCATAAATTTACGAAAAGGTAACAATTTAGTAATGTTAAGTTTTGCCATCATCAAAACCATTCTCCGATAAGTGGGCTTTCAGTTACTCCACACAAGCCAAAAACATGATTACCTTTAGACCTCAAATACAAGATCTATGTTGCCTGATCATATTCGCCGGCGTGCCGATGAGCTATATGCAGACGTACTGACTATTCGCCGACACCTTCATGCACACCCCGAACTATCTTTTCGTGAATTCAACACTGTTTCCTTTGTGGAGGAGCAGTTGCAGAAGATCGGCATCACTGACATAAAACGCATAGCAGGCACCGGACTGGTGGCTCATATTCAGGGGCGCGAACCGGCATCAAAATGCATCGCATTAAGGGCCGATATGGATGCGCTACCTATCTCAGAAGAAAATGACATACCGTACGTTTCACAGAACGCGGGCGTAATGCATGCGTGCGGCCACGATGTGCACACTTCGTGCCTGCTTGGAGCAGCCCGGATACTGCACGAAATGCGGGATCAGTTCACAGGAACGATAAAATTGCTGTTTCAGCCTGGAGAGGAAAGCCACCCCGGCGGTGCAAGCATTATGATTGAAGAAGGCGCACTTAAAGCCCCTGTTCCTCAGGCAATATTCGGACTACATGTCTTCCCCAATCTGCCATCAGGCACAGTAGGGTTCCGGCCGGGCAGATACATGGCCAGTGCCGACGAGATATACATCACTATTCACGGCAAAGGAGGGCATGCTGCGCAGCCACATCAGACGGTTGACCCAATTGCCATTGCAGCATTGGTAATAACCGGACTACAGCAGATAATAGCGCGGAAATGTGACCCGATGAGTCCATCAGTACTTACTTTCGGAAAGATCGCAGGGGGATTTGCCACCAATGTGATCCCGGAAAAGGTGGAGTTGCTGGGCACTTTCCGCGCAATGGACGAAAAATGGAGATATGAAGCGCATAAATGGATCAAAGACTTCACTGAGCAGACATGCGCCGCCTATGGAGCTACCGCCACTGTGGAGATCCCTATTGGCTATCCGGTGCTATTCAACGACCCTCCGCTTACTGATAAAGCCACAAGTTGGGCGGCCATATATGCAGGTGCCGGAAACGTGCATCCACTGGAAATGCGCATGGGCGCTGAAGACTTCGCATTCTACACACATCATGTACCCGGCTGTTTCTTCCGCATAGGCACCAACAGGAACAATACGGAATATACTACTCCTGTTCACAATCCCCGCTTCAATGTGGATGAAGAATCACTTAAGACAGGCATGGGTATGATGGCGTGGCTGGCACTGAACGCCATTGCCGAATGACAGAAAAAACCGCTACTAACTTTTTGATGCTGTACTCATCAACGCCATCAGTTTAGCGTCACGCTCGTATATGTCGCGTGTAAAAAGTACGTGTTCTGTACCTGCATCTTCAAATGCAGTCAGGTAGGTTATGTAAACAGGGATCTTGTTTTTGAGGTTCTCCCACTTGGTCTTGTGACCCGATATCAAGGTATCCAACCTGCCCTGAGTATACTGTTTCTTGTTCTCCATTTCAGCAAGAATATACAAAGCCAGTTCACGCGGCTCATGGACACGCACACAACCACTGCTCTGCGCGCGGTCACGCTTACCAAAATCCTCTCGGTGTGGGGTATCGTGCATGTATATGTCCCACTTGTTGGGCATATTGAATTTCACATTACCCAACGAATTGTCCTCACCAGGTGCTTGCCTGAATGAATACCTTCGGTAGTTGCGGGCGTTCACTGCACTCACTTTTACAGCCTTGCCATCGCTGTCATATATCTTCAGCCCTTTCTTAGCGAGATACTCGTTTCCACTACGCTGGATCCCCGGCAAAACATCCTTCTTAAGAATGGTGGGCGGTACAGCCCACGGGGGATTGATCACCACATTGGTCATATTGGCGAACAAAGATGGAGTCTGTCTCGCCGGCTTTCCCACCACAACCCGCTTATGCATCACATTAGTACCATCCTTACGGAAGTACATTTCCATCAGGGGAACGTCAACAACTATGTACGTGTTTCCCGGTGAATGTTTCATCCAGCGCAGCCGCTCCATGTTCGCGTTCAACCTTGCCATGTACACTTCAGGTGGTGTTGCCAGCTCGGCCATAGTAGCGCTATCAAACTTTCTGGTGGGGCGCAGCGACCTATAAGCCTGATAGGTCACCATCATACGCGCTCTGTCGCTTAGCGAATCGTCTGGCATGCTCTCGGCCCATGGCAACTCAGAAAGAATGATGTAATCTGCACTCATTCGCAGAATACTGTCCGTTTGCCCTGGTTGAATATTGAATTTAGCATTCAGATAAGAGCTGTCCTGCTGCAACATGGAGAATCGCATGTATTCGTTGCGTAGCAGTCTGTACGTAGGCCATTCACTCCTGAACTTGTCGAGGGAAGGATACTCACCTTCCTGATTCACCAATACTTCCGGCCCATCCCACACAGTGTCATTTACATGATGCCACAAAGAATCGGCCTTGCGTGGATTTATTGTACCGAAGCGAAGAAATTTCGCCGCAGCAAGATAATTCCGGGTAAGCATAGTATCGAAAGCGATCGCGTCATCCACGCTGTTCAACTTCGATGTATCCAGACGTATTTTCAGCAACTTCAACTCATCAAGCCGATATTGCCCTATTTCCGCACCATCCCATTGCATATCCTCCAGTTCCTCCAATAAACGAGTTGCAGCCTCATTTGATGCGTAATTCTCCTTCACCCATATTGGCTGATAGTCGTCAAGTGCGTAAACGAGCCGTACATCATTAACTACTTTCCTTTTTAAAGCGCCACCGGAGGTATCTGGCGAGGGCATCAAACCACTCAATCTGTCGGCAAATGATTCGTCAGCAAAACCTGTTGGGCCGGGTTTAAGCCGATGCTGATTGCAGGCAGCAAACAAAAAAACGATGAATATACCGGAAAAGGCAAGGGAGAATGTAATGGAACGGGACGATCTGGAATACATACGGTACGGCTAATGCCGCAATTTTAATTTTACTTTCATGGCATCAAAAAACGTTCCGATTCCATAACCGAGCGCTCAGTGAAACCCTATGACAACGTTAAAATACCTCATAATTTAACGTACACCCACCAAAAGTAGGGAAATGATATTGCTTTAGTGTGATTTTCACATGATTATTAGGTATTACCTTTGCATCTCACAAAAATGAAGCTGCCGTTGTGCAGATTTTGAAGATATGCTTGATACAATTGAAGCGGCACTCGAAGACCTCAGACAAGGAAAATTGCTAATAGTTGTAGATGATGAAGACCGCGAGAACGAAGGCGATTTCGTTACTGCTGCCCGTAATGTTACACCTGAGATCATCAACTTCATGTCCAAACATGGCAGAGGGCTTATTTGCGCACCTCTTACCGAACAGCGGTGCGAGGAATTGCGTCTCAACCTGATGGTGGAGAACAATACTGTACTTCACCAGACACAATTCACTGTATCAGTAGACCTTATTGGCAATGGCTGCACAACCGGCATTTCGGCGCACGACAGGGCGAAAACTGTACAGGCACTCATTGACCCAAATACAAAAGCCGAAGATTTGGGCCGGCCGGGGCACATATTCCCGCTTCGCGCAAAAAACGAAGGTGTTCTGCGTCGCACAGGCCACACCGAAGCGACAGTTGACCTTGCACGTCTTGCAGGCTTCGAACCTGCCGGCGTACTGGTGGAGATCATGAACGATGACGGGACAATGGCACGCCTGCCTGAGCTGATGGAAATAGCCAGAAAATTTGACCTTAAGATCATTTCGATAAAAGACCTTATTTCTTACCGCTTGCAGAAAGAAACACTGATACAGGAAGAAGTACGGGTACAATTACCTACCAAATTCGGCAATTTTGAATTGGTAGCTTTCCGCCAGACGAATACCGGAGAGAACCACCTGGCCCTTGTGAAAGGAACATGGGAAAAAGACGAACCTGTACTCGTTAGGGTGCACAGTTCATGTGTAACTGGCGATATCCTTCATTCACTTCGTTGCGACTGTGGCGACCAACTTGAATCTGCGATGCAAATGGTCGAGAATGCGGGCAAGGGCGTGATACTTTACATGAACCAGGAAGGTCGCGGCATAGGCCTAATGAATAAACTGAAAGCCTATAAGTTGCAGGAACAAGGAAAAGACACTGTCGAAGCCAATCTCGCACTCGGATTCAAAAACGACCAGCGCGACTATGGTGTAGGTGCTCAGATCCTTCGCCACCTCGGTGTTTCTAAGATGAAACTGATGAGCAACAACCCGCGCAAGCGTGCAGGTATGCTTGGATACGGTTTGGAGATCGTTGAAAATGTCGCGATCGAGATCGCCCCGAATCAGCATAACGAGTTCTATCTTAAGACCAAGCGCGACAAACTTGGCCACGATATAATGAAATAGTTGCGGAATGTGATTCCTGAAAAAGACAAAGGCCGCAAATGCGGCCTTTGTCTTTTTATGCATTTTGTGCATCACTACGCTATCTGATGAGCGTAATATTGCCCTGTCGTTTTTCTATCTGTCCATCAACGAAGGTTGCGTCTATTGTGTAGACATAAACCCCTTCAGGCTGATCTATGCCATTCAAACGACCATCCCAGCCACGCCCCTCAATCTTTTCCGTTTCAAATATCAATTGCCCCCACCTGTTATAAATATTCAATTTAAAGGTAGCCAACCCCTTCGCCAGCAATGGCCGTGGAAGGAAATAATCGTTGATACCATCGGCATTCGGTGTAAATGCGTTTGGAACGTCCAAATAACAATCTTGTTTTACTTCTATAGTATCTGTTGCAGTGCAGCCATCTACTATCACCCTCGCCCAATAACTACCGGGCGTGGTCACCTTAATAGCGTTTGTTTTCTCACCGGTACTCCACAACCACCTCAAGCCCGGAACACCGTCATATTTACCGTCAGCAAGTATAATTGGATTTCCGCCGGGACAGATGGTAGTGTCTGCTCCTAAGTAGGTCTGCGGATGTGAGAATACCCATATCTTTTTAGTGGTAAATGTGTCGGGGCACGCCCTGTAAAATGCATCGAACCTCACCGTGAGACTACCCTCTGCATCAAACCCATGTGTCACAGGATTCTGATTAGCTATCTGCGAGCCATCACCAAAAGTCCAACGTATTCCTGTGTTACCAATACCTGCATAAATGCCCGTGAAAGTCACCACCTTGCCGTCACATAAAACCGAGTCTGTAAGTTTAATGCTCACGTCGCTTATTGAATCGACGGTCATCACTGCCGTTGCGGTGTCGCGACAAGGAACATAGTTGGAGAGCGCCATTACTATCTTGTACGTGCCGGTACGATTATATACATGCACAGGATCTGCAACAGTATCTGTCTTTCCGTCTCCGAATGTCCAAGCATATTTGAGTTGCACACCCAACGAAGTGTTGGTGAAAGTCACAGGCGCTCCTGTACAAACAAAACTGTCAGGCACATTCGTAAAGCCCGCCTTCACAATGTTAGTGATAGCAATATTCTTTGAGATACTATCCACACAACGGGTATTGGTTATTACGAGTGTCACATTGTAGTTTCCCGGCAATGTGTAAATGTGTTGCGGACCAATGGCCGTAGAAACCGATCCGTCCCCGAATGCCCATGTATAGGTTAGATCTGCTGCAGGTGTGGATGTATTGGTAAAGAGCACCGTATCCGCCTTACAGTTTTCACGTACCACAAAATTAAAACCAGGCGTTATTGGCGGATCGACGAGTGTCACCGGCCCCAACACATTGGATACGCATACACCACCGGTGCGTGCAACAAAATCTGAATAGACTCCATCACACAGTCCGTTAATATAAACGGTACTATCTGCCCCAATGGTCACGATAACCGGTGGCTGTGCAACTCCGTTTCTCCTGTAAGTGATTGTATCAGTCTGCCCGGGATGTAGTCCAAGCAATCTGATCTTACCATCACACCAACCACATTTAGTGGCATTCGTAAATGTAATGGCGCGCATTGTGAACGGTGGCACCGTGAGGTTGGCAGGGCCCAAAGTATTGGAAACACATACACCTCCGGTGCGGGCCACAAAATTGTCGTACAGGCCTGCACATAGCCCCGTGATCGTGATGGTGCTATCGGCCGCCACTGTTTGTACAACAGCAGGATATGGTGCGGCATCCTTGGTGAACGTAACTGTATCTGTTTGCCCCGGATACAAGCCTCTTAAAGTAACGGTACCCGTGCAGATCCCGCAATACGGAGGATTGGTAAATGTAAGCGAGCTCATGGTAAATGGTGGCACAGTTAGGTTGGCCGGGCCGAGTGTGTTTGAAACACACACGCCACCTGTCCGGGCAATAAAATTGTCATACAGGCCGGCGCAGAGCCCTGTGATAGTGATCATACTGTCAGGTCCCACAAACTGTATCTTGGGTGGTTGGGGCACACCGTCCTTGGTGTAGCTGACTGTATCGGTCATGCCCGGGTGCAGACCATATAAAGTGATCGTGCCCGTGCAGATGCCGCAGTACGGCGGATTGGTAAAAGAAAGCGCACGCATAGTAAACGGCGGCACTGTAAGTGTTACCGGCCCGAGCGTGTTTGATACACAGACCCCTGCTGTTCGCGCAACGAAATTGTCGTACACACCTGCACAAAGTCCTGTGATGGTGATAATGCTATCGGGCCCTACCAATTGAATTTTCGGCGGCTGAGGCACACCGTCTTTGGTGTAATTCACAGTGTCAGTCTGCCCGGGATACAATCCATATAGTCTTATCACTCCGTTACATATCCCGCAATAGTCCGGATCCACTTTATCGATGGCCCGCATGGTGAATGGCGGCACGGTGAGGTTTGCTGGTCCTATAGAATTGGATACGCATACGCCACCCGTGCGGGCAACAAAATTATCATACAGTCCTGCACAAAGACCGGTGATCGTTATAGTGCTATCAGCACCCACTAACTGTATTCTAGGCGGTTGCGGCACACCTCCCTTAGTATAATTGACGGTGTCGGTCTGCCCGGGAAAAAGCCCATATAGCGTAATGGTTCCGGTGCATATACCGCAATAAGGAGGATTGGTGAAAGTAAGCGCGCGAATATTCAATGGCGCAGCAGTAAGCGTATCCGGCCCCAAAACATTTGAAACACAAACACCGCCGGTGCGCACAACAATATTTGAATAAATACCCGCACAAAGTCCGGTAAGAACTGCTGTACTATCTGCACCAATAGTGCGCACCACAGGTGGCTGCGCCACGCCGTCTTTCAGATAAGTGACTGTATCAGTCATACCCGGATGCAAGCCATAAATGGTCAACGTACCCGTACACATACCACAATAAGGCGGATTGGTATGGCTTGTGGCACGTGCAGTAAATGGCGGCACAGCCAATGTTACAGGACCCAGTGTATTTGACACGCAGACACCTGCTGTGCGCGCAACAAAATTGTGGTAGAATCCGGAACACAGCCCGGTTATAGTCACCATGCTATCGGGGCCTATAAATGCTACAACCGGTGGCTGCAATACACTGCTTCTGTAGTAGGTGATTGTATCAATTTGGCCGGGCTGCAGTCCGTATAAACGAATCACACCGTTGCAAACACCACAGTATGCAGGATCGGTCTTGTCAATCGCGCGCATTGTAAACGGCGGATTCACAAGCGTGAGTGGCCCCACTGCAGGCGTTAAGCAATACCGACCCGAGCTCACAATGAAGTTTCCGTAAACCGCTGCAGTCAGACCGGTTATCGTAATAGTACCATCGGTAGCAACTGTTGTTACGACCGGCGTCTGCGCCACAGCATTCCTTGTATACTTTACAGTGTCTATTATGCCTGGCAATAACCCCGACAATCTTATACTTCCGTTATTATTACCACAATAGGAAGGATTGATTCCACTTAGCGTTGGTGTAGGAAAAGCAGGTGCAACCAGCGTGATACTTGTGGACGACCGGCACCCAACACCCAAAGTATATATAGTAAACGTGTAACCACCTGGTGTTAGACTATCAACAAATGTCGACGACACTCCGGTGAATGTTTGTATCGTATCAAACGGAGCTACCGACCGCGACACCTTCACGGTCCATGGTGCGCCAGTTCCACCGGGCACAACAGATACCGCTGCCTTGTTGGTACAGGTTGCGGCGGAGAGCAACGTTGCAGAAATGGTGGGTTGGGGCAGCACAGTTATTGTGTAAGCAATGGTCTGTGTGCCGGACAATGGACAGTTGTTATCAGTATAGGTTACGTAGAAAGTGTATGCACCCGGAGCAACACCCGTAGTGGTCCACGATATGACGCACGCCGGATCCGGTGTACCATTACCGGTTGTAGTAAACGTCATTCCCGACGGCAGGCCCGATGTTGTAACAAAGATATTATTGGTCGTGTCCGTCTGATAAGGGTTGATATTGATCGTATAAGCACCCACACCCTTGCAGATATTGAAGTGTGTATTATCAACAATGGTACCGGCGGTTGCCCCTGAGAAATCTCCGTTCGGCGGTGCATCGGTGCAGGTCTGGACAAGGAAAGTCATTTCACGCTGACAGGAGCCTACAAAAACGCCGCCGCGATATTCCCGGATGTTATACACCACCAGCGACCGTTGCAGCGCACTTGGCGTAAAGGATATCTGTCCCGTTTGCTGATCGAATGACAGGGCAGATACCGCAAGCGGGGCCGCTCCTGAATAAGGTGCGATATAAGTCGCCGACCCACCAGGCACCGACGTTGTGGTGCCAGCCGCACCGTTTACCAATGCAAACCTCAGACTGTCACCGTTCGGATCTACTGCTCCCGGATTATAATTATTAGGCGTCGAAAGGCAGAAAAACGGTGTCGGCACATTGGTCAATGCAGGGCTGCTGTTCGGAGACACTGTATTGTTCAGCGTATCCACCAACTGAATGTAGGACACAGGCGTGGTAGAAATATTAGTGATGGATAGCGCCCTGCCTGCGATAGAGCCCACTAACTGACCCGTGAATATAAAGCGCCAAACAGGTGATGTGCCCGGCAGCGTATAATTGGCACTGTAAACAAATTTCTTGATCCCCGGCGTCGGAAAGCTCAGACTGGTACACTGCGTCATGGAAAGGAATGCAGGACATACCGGCGTTATCTCCACACCCGCTGTGGGTGGTTGAATGGCAAGATTTATTGTTGAAATAAGTGTGCCCCCATTGTATATGTGTACCTCCGGAGTGTTGGTAGGCAATGCTCCGAAAGAAGTAGATGAGCCTGCTGAGCCGCAATCGCCATAGGCCACTAGTGTTATCTTATAAGTATTGCCCGAAACATGCGTATAGAAAAGATCCATCCCTACGAGATGGTTCGCTTTTGCTGCGACGCCCGCAAGAAGGAGCAACCACACAAGCAACAGTTTCCGGAATTGTGTTAATGAACCAAGGCTCATAAAATTTTAGTATCAGGGTGATAGATAGGGTCCTTGTTAATAAAGTCAGATGTGGTTATGCGCTCGATCAAATTTATTTTTTGCCAAAAAAGCCGCTTCGGGTCACGAAGCGGCTTTAGAAGATCTGTTCATCTATTTTAATAGTGTCACGTTTCCTTGATGTTTCTCGATCATGCCATCTTTAAAGGTAACATCGATCGAATAAACATATACACCTTGTGGTTGCGGCTCACCATTCATTGCGCCATCCCATCCCTGACCTTCGGTCTTGGATGTTTCATAGATCAACTGTCCCCACCTGTTGAAGATAGACATGTGGAATGATGTTACACCCTTGGTTAGTATTCCGCGAGGGAAGAAGTAATCATTCACGCCGTCGGCGTTTGGAGTGAACACATTCGGCACATCCACGTAACAATCTTTGCGTACAACGATCGTATCCGTTGAAGAGCAACCATCAACAGTGATTGTCGCTACATAGGTGCCTGGCTTGGTAACAGTCAGTTTCGGAGAACGGTTTGTCTCGTCAGTGCTCCAGCGCCAGCGTGCCTTAGGATTACCGATATTACGATCGTCTGTGAGCACTATAGGATTACTGCCTGGACACATTGCCGTATCCGCACCCAAATATAAACCCGGAACATCATACACATTCAACTTCACGTTTGCTTTCTTTTCAGGACACGCCCTGAACTTCGCATCGAAGTTTACGGTCACCGGTCCACTTCCTTCAAATGCATGGGTCAGCGGATTGATATTGTTCATCGCAAAACCATCGCTTACAGACCAACTGTTGCTTACTTCGCCACTGGTCGTGTAGATAGCAGTTACAGTAACCGCCTGGCCACGACACAACGCAGTTGATTCGCCTGAAACTAACAATGACAGCTCGCTGTTAGAGTCAACAACTATCGTACGCCTAACGGTGTCGTAGCAGTGCAGGCCCAACGTGTTATTGTGCGCCACCAGCATCGTAGAGAAGGTCCCCACGTTGGAATAGGTATGAGACACATCGGTGGTAGTAGCAGTAGCACCATCACCAAAGTACCACTGGTAGTCAGGGTTTGTTCCCGTTGAGGTATTTGTGAAATTCACCGGATCTATCTGACAGACAAAGTTGGTCGGACTTTGCGTAAAGCCTGCTTTGAGGTAGTGATTCAGATTCAATATCAGACTATCACCAACTAAACATTTTGTATTGGTAGCAAACAACTTGATAAGATAGCTCGTACCCACCGTGTTAGTATATACATGAACAGGGTTGATCTCTGTAGATGTTCCGCCATCCCCAAAGTCCCACTGATAGGTAAGGTCAGATGCCGGTGCTGAGAGGTTAACTAGTTTCAATGTATCGCCCTTACACCCACGACTGATAATAGTATCGAAATCTGCCGTAATCGGTGGAGCAACCAAGGTCAAGACATCAAGCAAAGTCGCAGTACAATTTCCGGCCGTGCGCACATTAAATGTCGTATAAGTTCCTTCACATTGCCCCGGCAAATAAATGGTACTATCACTGGTTACAAAGAAAGCCACAGCCGGTTGAGGCACTCCGTTCTTATTGTAAGTTACAGTATCTAACTGATCAGGATGGAGACCATACAGTTTGATCCAGCCGTCACAGAAACCACATTTTGTAGGATTCTGTGATGCAACAGCCCTGAGTGTGAACGGCGGATCTACCAGAGTTATCGGCCCAACTGGCAACGAAGTACAATATCCGTAGCGAACAACAATGTTCGAATATGTACCCGACCTCAGGTTAGGAATAGTCAATGAGCCGGCAGCCGACACAGGTAATATTAACGGTGGCTGTGGAATACCCTCCCGGTCATACGTTATAGTGTCAATACCCCCGGGATTGAGATCATCCAGGACAATCGCTCCGTCATTCTTGCCACAATAAGTTGGATCGAATTTCGAAAGAACAGGAACAAGACGCGGCGGCCGCGTAATTCTTATCGAATCCATTAATGCACAATTTGTTGACACTGACGTATAAATAACGTAATAAAACTTGCCGGGATACCGCGAGTCAAGTACAGGAACACCTGTCGTGTACGAAGCGACTGTATCGGTGGGGGCCGTCAATGCAGAATCAACAACCTTGATCGTCCAGGGAGCCCCCTGACCACCTGGCGTCACTGTAACCAAAGCATTCGTTGTGCATTGCAAAGGAGCAGTTAGTGTTGCAGTGATTGCTGGTACCGGAAGAACTGTTATTGTGTATGCGATGGTGTTCGTTCCATTGATGGGACAGGCATCATCTCTGATAACCAGGAAGAAAGTGTACACCCCGGGAGGCATCAAACTTGCATCACCGTTGAACCTACAAACTGGCGTTGCCGTTCCGTTTCCGGTAACTGAGAATGTAATACCAGTAGGTAATCCGGTCGCCGAACACGTGATCTTCAACAATGGGTTTGTAGAAGTTGGGCGATTGGTAATAGAAAACGTCCCGGCGTTTCCACATACGTGGTAGGTAGTCGGACCTTCGGGAACGAGCACCCCGGTATCTAGTGCTACACCCGGACTAGGTGTTGGCGTTGGGCAATCCTGAACAAGAAATGTCATTTCTCTTTGAAACGTGCCAACAAGCAGACCATCTCGATACTCACTGATATTGTAGACTACCACAGCACGTTGCAGGAAATTCGGATTGAAACAAACCTGACCGTTGATAGTACTGAATGTGTAGCTACCTGTTGTCGTGCGTAACGGTGTTGTCGCAGAAATTGGCGTTGTACCATAGGCCATCACACCTGTCGTGTAAGTCACTGGCGTTCCCGGCGCCGTACAATTCGTCGATCCATTCTGTGCCGCGACCAGATCAAATCGCAAACTGTCTCCCTCTGGGTCAATCGCACCGGGCGTGTAACAAATTGCCCTGTTTATACAGAAAAACGGAGTGGGCACAACTGTCAGATTTGCGCAAGTATTTGTGTAAACTGTATTATTAAGTGTCGCCTCGAGCTGAATGATGGTCCCGCCTGCAATGTTTGAAATTGCAGCAGCTCTACCTGCCAATCCACTCGCACCAAGATTTCCATTGAATACAAAACGCCAGTTGGTAGATGTGTTCGGCAGGGTCATAATGGTATCGTAGACAAACCTCTTGATACCCGGTATTGCAAAAGAAGGATTCGTACACTGAGTTCTCGCGGCAGAGTCAGGGCAAACGGGCGTGATCTCTACTCCGGCACTTGGTGCCTTTATTCGAAGGTCAAAAGAATTCCAGAGGGTGGCACCATCGTACACACACACCTGAGGACGTGCCGTAGGGAGACCCGCAAATGCGCCGGCACTTGAAGGACCACAGTCACCGTAAAGCACCACCGTCACTCGGTATTGTAAACCGCCTACTGAGGTGTAGTAGATGTCAGCTCCCACAATGTGCGATGCAAAGGCCTTTTGCCCACCTAAAAAGAGAGCAATGAATAAAAATAAACTGCGAAAAACGACAGGTAGTGTTCTCTTCATACAAGCAATTCTATAATAAAATTCAAATAGTTACGTACAACAACAAACCATATAGACGGGTTTGCCCCGAAAACAGTTTGCCAAGGGTAAAAATAAATTATTTCACTGAATAAAAAAGTCTAAAGGGTAGTTTTTTGACCAATTAAAGACACGACCGATAGTATAAAGCACTACCTCAATTGACAGAATTGATAATGTATAGAAGTGATTCCCTGACGAATTGGTCTACAGCAATCAAAATAATTAAAAATTACATACAATTAGCTTTCTTAAAGTACTTCATTTTCGCATGTTTAATTTCAGTTTTTATCTCAGAATCGGTAATTTCGCCACCTCTTAAATTGCATTTAACACTCTGATATGGCATTTGATATTGAAATGATCCGTAAGATCTACGGACAATTACCTGGAAAGGTAGCTGCCGCCCGCACAATGCTGGGCCGCCCCCTGACACTTGCAGAAAAGGTATTATACGCCCATGCGTACGAAACACCATCTGCTCCTTACACCCGTGGTAAGGACTATGTGAACTTCTCACCCGACCGCGTAGCTATGCAGGATGCAACCGCTCAAATGGCGTTGTTGCAGTTCTCTACTTGCGGCCGCGACAAAGTAGCTGTCCCAAGTACGGTTCACTGCGATCACCTGATACAGGCTAAAGTTGGTGCTGATGCCGACCTCGCAACTGCAGTTGACGTAAACAAAGAAGTGTACGACTTCCTCGCTTCTATATCTAATAAATACGGAATCGGTTTCTGGCGTGCAGGCGCTGGTATCATTCACCAGGTTGTGCTGGAGAACTACGCATTCCCCGGTGGCATGATGATCGGTACAGACAGCCACACACCTAATGCGGGCGGTCTGGGCATGATCGCTATCGGAGTGGGTGGTGCTGACGCAGTTGACGTGATGGCCGGCCTTCCATGGGAGCTTAAAATGCCTAAACTGATAGGTGTAAAACTGACAGGAAAAATGAGCGGCTGGACATCGGCCAAGGACATTATCCTTAAAGTTGCAGGTATCCTTACTGTAAAAGGTGGAACCGGAGCAATCGTTGAGTACTTCGGCGAAGGCGCTGAAAGCCTTAGCTGTACAGGTAAAGCTACCATTTGTAACATGGGTGCCGAAATAGGTGCAACATGCTCTATGTTCGCTTACGACGAGAAAATGGGCGACTACCTGCGTGGCACCAACCGTGCAGACGTTGCAGATCTGGCAAAAGGCGTTGCAGAGCACCTGCGTCCTGATGCTGACGTATATGCAGACCCTGCTAAATACTATGATCAGCTCATTGAGATCAACCTCAGCGAACTGGAACCATATGTAAACGGTCCGTTCACACCTGACTTGGCTACACCTATTAGCGAAATGGCTGCTGCGGTGAAAGCTAACGGCTGGCCTGATGCGGTTGAAGTAGCCCTCATAGGTTCTTGCACCAACTCTTCTTACGAGGACATCTCCCGTTCTGCATTCATTGCGAAGAACGCTATGGATAAAGGATTGAAAGCCAAGAGCGAATTCACTATTACACCGGGTTCTGAAATGGTTCGTTACACGATCGAGCGCGACGGATTTCTCGGCACTTTCGACAAAATGGGTGGCGTGGTACTCGCAAATGCATGCGGTCCATGCATCGGTCAGTGGTCTCGCCACGTAGCAGACCCCAACAAGAAAAACACGATTGTTACTTCATTCAACCGCAACTTCGCGAAACGTAATGATGGCTTGGCTTCTACGCACGCGTTCGTAGCGTCTCCTGAGATCGTTACGGCTTTTGCGATATCAGGTAGCCTGTCTTTCAACCCATTGAAAGACAAACTGAAAAACGAAAATGGCGAAGAAGTAATGCTGGATGAACCACAAGGATTCGAAATGCCTCCTAAAGGCTTCTCTGTGGAAGATCCGGGTTATGTTGCTCCTGCTGCTGATGGCTCAGGCGTTCAGGTAATTGTTAGCCCGTCAAGCGACCGTCTGCAATTGCTGGAACCATTTACTCCATGGGGTGGTTCTGATTATATCGGCCTGAAACTCCTTATTAAAGCATTCGGCAAGTGTACCACAGACCATATCTCTATGGCGGGTCCTTGGTTGAAATACCGTGGTCACCTCGATAATATCTCGAACAACATGCTTATTGGGGCCGTTAACGCTTTCAACATGGACACCAACAAGGTGAAAAACCAGTTGAACGGCGACTACGACGAAGTTCCAAAGGTGCAGCGCGCATATAAAGCGGCAGGCATCGGTAGCATTGTTGTAGGCGACGAAAACTACGGTGAGGGCAGCAGCCGCGAGCACGCAGCTATGGAGCCTCGCCACCTGGGCGTGAACGTGATCCTCGTTAAGAGCTTCGCGCGCATCCACGAGACCAACCTGAAAAAGCAGGGTATGCTGGCTATCACGTTCGCTGACAAGGCTGACTACGACCGCATTCAGGAAGACGATAGCATCGACATAGTTGGTTTAACAACTTTCGCACCTGGCACACCGCTCACTGTGGTTCTTAACCATAAAGACGGCAGCAAAGAAGAGTTCAAAGTGAATCACACTTATAACGAGCAGCAGATCGAATGGTTCAAAGCCGGCGGTGCGCTCAACGTTATCAGGAGCGAATTCGCCGGTAAGTAATAATTACCGACAATTACTTTCAGGAGCCCGCCGCATGGCGGGCTCCTCCTTTTTTGGCGGTCCAGGTGTTGTTTTTTGCGTTCACGGGAACAAGCGAAATAATTGAAAGGAGGGGACTATGTTTTTTAGCAAAGTCCGGCTTCTATACCCTTCCAATTCCAAATTCCCAACTCCTAATTCCCAATTCCCAACTCCGTCCTATCACACTACACAAAACGCACTATCACAGATTTCCCTTTTGCTCCATTGCCATCCCGGTAGTACCTTGTGGGGAGGTCGCAGAAAATAGGCGCAAAGGAGATGTAAAATTGTTTTGTCATCGTCGCTTGCCGCGAAAACATCTGGCTGAATACGCTTCTCACCCTGCGCAGAGGTGCGCAGTTTTTGCGCAGTTTTGGGAAGCAGCGAGCAGCAAAACTTCCCACATACCCATTGATAATCAATAAAAATACTCCGAACTGCGCAGAAACAAAAAAATGCTCACTTGTGGGAAATTTTGCGGTGGATAGGCCGGTAGCTTGTGCCGAGTATTCGTCGACTACAACCCTGATTTTAGGTCGGACACCTGAACCGGTATATTGCCAAAACAAGAAATTATCGCCGCGCTGCTCTTATTGAGTAGTTTTCAATGAAAGGAGCAGGCGAAATTATTACCATCGGTTATTCTGCTATTCCCAGGAGACACTGATTCCAAAACTTCCCTACCTTCTCCTTCACACGCATGGGTTTTATATTCTCATTACTTTTATCTAACTTCAACTCCAAATAAGAGGACCATAAAATGAAGAAAATCTTTACATGTATCGCATTGTCGTTGTTCATCGGCAATGCCGACCTGAGCGCAAAAGCACCTGCTGCATGGACAAGCGTACCACTGAGTCAGGCGCCATCAAAAAGCCTGCTGCGCATGCCTCCGTCTGAATACCTCGTGTATCAGGTGAATGTGCCGGCATTGAAAGCACAACTGTGGGCACTACCACAGGCATACGCCGATGCGCAGGTGATGTCGTTGCCTATGCCCGATGGTTCTTTCCGCGAATTCCGCGTATGGGAAACTCCAATGATGCCGGCAAGCCTCGCCGCGCAATATCCCGACATCCGCACATTCACAGCAGAAGCAGTGAACGATAAACGTGTCACTGCAAAACTCGACTTTACAGAATTCGGCTTCCATGCGGCCATCTTCAATGGTGAATCAGTTTCATTCGTTGATCCTTATGACAACCTGAACGACGGATATTACATTGTGCACGACAAACGCAATGAAGAGCGCGCGATGGCGCACCGTATGTTGTGCGAGATCACGTCACAAGATCAGGCGGCACCTGCAGGCGCACAGATGGAATCGCTGAAGACACTTCTTCCGCCAACAAATCTGGGCAAACTGAAGATATATGATCCGTCAGGCTCCACAGCAACAGGAGCGGTGGAACCAACACCGGCAACACCAATGGCGCTTACTGTTAATGGCAGCAACATTCGCACTTACCGCCTTGCGCTGTCAGCAAACAACTTCTATTGTCAGGCCGCAACCGGAATGGGATCACCCACCATCGGCCAGTGTTTCAGCGCTATGACCACCAGCATGAACCGTGTCAACGGAGTGTTTAACCGCGAAATAGCCGTGCAGCTCAACTTTGTGGCGACACAAAACACGATCATTTGGCCTACCGCTACCGGTAGCGCAAACGGAGCAGATCCATTTAACGCGATTAATACAAATGCGGGGGCCTGTATCTCAACAAACCAAACCACCTGCGATACACGCATTGGAAATGCCAACTACGATATCGGACACGTATTCACTACGGGAGCTGGTGGCCTTGCAGGGCTGGGCGTCGTGTGCAACAATACACAAAAAGCACGTGGCGTTACCGGTTCATCCTCGCCGGTTGGTGACGCTTTTGACATTGACTATGTAAGTCACGAAATGGGCCATCAGTTTGGTTCGTCACATACGTTCAACAACAATCAGGATGGATCCTGCAATGGCAATGCCTCATCGGCAAACGCTTACGAGCCAGCAAGCGGTGCCACTATCATGGACTACGCAGGCATTTGCAACCCCGACAACGTGCAGGCGAACAGCAACCCCTACTTCAGTATAAACAGTCTGGAGCAGATCCAGACCTATATGTCCGGTACAGGGGGTACATGCGCGGTCACATCTGCATCAGGTCACGCACCGGTTACAGTCGCTACTTTCACGGCCACCTACAACATCCCCTACAAAACACCGTTTGAATTGCGCGGCAGAACTGCAACAGGAAGCGGCGGAGATACAGCAATTACCTACTGCTGGTCTCAATACAATAGGGGTGATTTCGGTCGCCGTCTCAACCAAACATTCGTGAGCGGCCCCATCTTCCGCAGCTACCAACCGGTTTACACTCCCGACCGTATCTTCCCCCGCCTCGCCAATGTGCTATCAGGTGTTCTTTCGAACACAGGAGAAAAAGCACCTGACACTGCACGTTTCCTGACTTTCAGACAGGTTTTCCGCAATATTCAGGCAGGATACGGATGTTTCCGCATTCCTGACGACTCGATCCATATCAACGTTAGCTCAACCGGATCTGGAAACGGATTTGCAGGTTTTAGAGTTACAAGTCAAAATACCACAGGAATAGTCTATACTGGTGGCAGTACACAGACCGTTACGTGGAACGTCGTAGGCACGAATCTGCCGCCGGTAAACACTCCGAATGTTGACATCTTCATGTCTGTTGACGGAGGAGTTACATGGGCTTACACCGTGGCCACTTCAGTGCCAAATTCCGGGTCGGCAAGCGTCGCTATACCTAATCCCGGTACGTCTACAACGCAGGCCCGCATCAAAGTAAAGGGCACCAATAACATCTTCTTCAACATCAATTCGAATAACTTTACCGTGAATCCCGGCGCTACTACTGCACCGATAACCGGTACATTCACGGTGTGTGTAACCGGAACCACGACGCTGGCTGACGCCACACCCGGAGGCACGTGGTCGTCAAGTACCCCGGCTGTTGCTACCATTGGTTCATCAACCGGAATTGTGACCGGTGTTTCTGCCGGTACTACAACCATCACTTACAACGTTGCGTCAGGCCCCGTTACCGCGGTAGTTACGGTAACAGCGACACCCGCACCTGCACCCATAACAGGAAGCGGCGTTATTTGCGTAGGCACTCCTGGCACACTCAGCAATGCAACCCCGGGAGGTGTTTGGTCAAGTACCACGCCGGCGGTGGCCACGATCGGCACTTCTACGGGTGTAGTGACAGGGCTTACAAATGGAACAAGCACCATTTCTTATAGTGTTACCAATGCATGCGGAACAGGTGCCGCCACAACTGTAGTCACAGTTAGCGCACCAACGGCTGTTGCTCCTATCTCGGGCACTCTGGCTATATGCAACGGATCCGGCACCACACTATCCAGCACTACCCCGGGCGGTGTTTGGTCTAGCTCGTCACCTGCTGTGGCTACAATAGGTACCGGAACAGGAATAGTAACTTCTATTGCCGCCGGCACGGCAACAATCAGCTACACAGTAACTAACGCATTTGGTTGCACTTCTTTTGCGACAGCCACAGTTACAGTGAATACGGCACCTGCGGCAACAACATCACCGGCCGGAAGTCTTGTGCTTTGTTCAGGTGGCTCCGCGCCGGTTAATGCAGCTCCTGTATCCGCCGGCTTCACTTACCAGTGGCAGGATGGCGGCATCAATATACCGGGCGCTACTTCATCGTCCTACACGGTATCCGGTGCTGGTAATATCCGCGTACTTGTTACCAACACAGCAGGCTGCACAGGTACATCTGCCGTTCTTGCAGTTTCGGTTAGCGGTGCGGGCTCTGTTGTCCCTACTATTTCTGTGTCTGCTACTCCCGGCACCAATATATGCTCAAGTGTAGGCACGGTAAGCTATAATACAACGATCACCAATGGCGGCTCCACACCGGGCTACCTTTGGTATGTAAACAGCATCTCTACAGGTATCACTACTGCTTCATTCTCTTACACACCGGCAAATGGCGATGTAGTTCGTTGCGAACTCACCAGCAGCCTGCCATGTGCAACCCCTGCAATAGTTGCAGATAGTGTGACTATGACTGTAGCGCCAACAGTAACGCCTGCTGTGAGCATAAGCCCTTCGCCCAATGACACAGTTTGCACGGGCCAGTCAGCAACTTATACTGCGGTACCATTTGGTGGCGGCACTGCTCCCGCTTATCAGTGGAGCGTGAATGGCATTACAGTGGCCACCGGACCAACTTACAGCCATACGCCTTCAAACGGCGACGTGATCACTTGCCGGATGACAAGTAATGAAACTTGCCGCACAACAACTGTGGTAAACAGTGCACCGATGACCATCACCGTTCAGGCACCGGTTACAAACACTGTACTGATCAGTGCTAGTTCTGCAAGTATAGTAGCTGGTGAAAATGTTACGTTCGTGGCAATTGCAGCCAATGCCGGACCATCGGCCACCTATCAGTGGTTCATAGACGGAGTTGCAGTTGTCGGTGCTACAAATATCACGTTCACAACCAACCTCCTCACAAACGGACAAACAGTGCACTGCAAGGTTACTACTTCCGAGCCATGTGTGCTGCCGCATACTGCTATGAGCGGCGGGTTCAAAATGACAGTGACGACAGGAGTATGGGAAGTGGCTGGTAGTGGTAATGCATTCACCCTCAATCCGAACCCTAACAACGGAACATTTGTGATAAACGGGAAAGTTCAAACAAACGAAGCTATTCAGATCAATGTGACCAATGTGTTGGGACAAACCGTATATACACGCGAAACAAAAGGAACGAACGGTATGCTTACCGAACAGATCTCATTGCCTGCGGGGCTTCCTAAGGGCAACTACTTTGTGATTGCTAACTGCAACGGCGAGCGTGTTGTATTCAGAATGACACTCGATTAATTGTTACTATAATAATGATATTTTCAGACAAAAAGCACGCTCAATATCATTTTATAAAAACCCACATTAATTGTTGTTGTTTTATAAAAAAAATGTAGATTTGCTTATTATTAATTTTTTATTCCAAACAAAATGCAAGAAGGTACAGTAAAATTCTTCAATGAAACTAAAGGATTTGGTTTCATTACGCCATCAAACGGCGGTCAGGACATCTTCGTTCACGTGTCAGG
>JACCEA011057899.1_pt1 | contig 38461 bp, 33 predicted proteins | sample 7449851 | NCBI WGS metagenome assembly JACCEA01 (sample SAMN15323453, study PRJNA562643) | freshwater metagenome | isolation source: river surface water | place: USA:Blue River Watershed | collected 2017-08-18 | reverse complement strand
TTTAATGCAAGAGTTAAAATATTTTTTATTCCATTTTTGGTATTGATTAATTGTGTATTAATAAATTTGATATTAATAATATTTGATATTAATTTGGTAAAGAATTATATTATAATATTAATAATAAGTGTTTTAATTAGCGTTACAGAAATTTTTGGTTTTGTTTTACAAGATGATAAATACATTGATTATCAAAAAAAATTTTATAAAGATAAGAAGTATAGTATGCCTATATTAACTATAATTTTTATTGTTTCAATGTTTTGTTTATGGATATGGACATTAGTTGAAGGTAGTGTATCAAATGGGTAGTGTATCAAATGGGTAGTGTATCAAATGTGTTGATGAAAGTTGAAACCCCCACGCTGCGCAAAGTCTCTCGACTTTGAGCTAAATTTTAAAAAACACAGTTATATCATTGCATCTTTACTTGTTAAAAATATTGATTGATTATATTTGATAATTATTTAATTTAGAAGTAGCTCAAAGTCGGGAGACTTTGCGCAGCGGGGTAGAAAGTTATGATATTAAGTATAACAGAAAAAATATAGGTAAATCACAATATACTCTTAATAATGAAGAATAGTTTAATTGTTTTAATCGTGGTACTGTTTTTTAGTTGTAATTCGAAAGAAAATCAATCAAATGATCTACAAAATTTTTTTACAGATCTTAAAGGCGATGAGTATTGGGGTATTTATTCTGCATATCATAATTTTAAATTTAATGGTAATTACGTAAAATTTTATAATAATGGTACTTATAAAAATTATAAATGGGATAAATATGGAAGAAAATTTGAGGCAGATACTATCGAAATAAAGAAGTGGAGTGTAACAAAAGATAGTATTTTAAGCTATAATTTTCGATTCAGATACAAGATCGTTTTAATAAATGAAGGTGCAATTTTAATATCTTCTGGAGGTAAAGAAACAACATTTATGTTTATTAAGGAGAGTGAAAAACACCGGAGAAAATTGGATTGGCATTTACATACAGATTCCTTGAAGCTAAACAATCCCACGCTGCGCAAAGTTTGCAACTTTGAGCAACAATAAACAATAAAAAATGAAAGAAGGTTATATCATAAAAGACCAAGAAAAACCTCACTTTATTACTTGTACTGTAGTAGATTGGGTAGATATATTCACAAGAAAGGTTTATAAAGATATAGTAATTTCATCATTAGAATATTGTATAAAAGAAAAAGGTATGATTTTGTATGGTTATGTGATAATGAGCAATCATATTCATTTAATTGTACAATCCAAAGAGGGAAAACTATCAGACTTAATAAGAGATTTTAAAAAATTTACAGCAAAATATATTTTAGAAGCTATACAAACTGAACCAGAAAGTAGAAGAGAGTGGATGCTAGATTTATTTAAAAAAGCAACAGAAAGCCATACAAGAAATAAGAATTATCAGTTTTGGCAATATGGCAATCATGCAGAAGAAATTTATACCTTGCGTTTTATGTGGGACAAATTAAATTACATACACTTAAATCCAATAAGAGCAGGTATTGTAGAAAAAGCCCAACATTACATTTATTCCTCTGCTAATAATTATGTTTCAGGGAAAGGGTTGTTATTGGTAGAATTAGCAGATAACCCAGTAATTGATACAAGCAACACAAATGAATTTTGGAAATATAATAATTTTGATGAGTAAGTTGGCTCAAAGTCGGGAGACTTTGCGCAGCGGGGGGGAAATGGGATAGCTCCTCAAAGACATATGAATGTGGATTTGTATCCAAATAAAAAAGTTTTACCTAATAGCGGACACAGAATATTAGAATGATGAATAATGAACATAATAATTTTTTAGTTGATATATTAAGTATTTTACCAAATGAGGTCGAATGTTTAATACAAGCTCCAAGTCTTGAAAATTCAACTATTCAAAAAATGACAAAAAAAAGTAAATATGATTATTATAATTTAATAAATTTAACAGAAGAGAATAAAAAAGATTTTATAGATGAAGAATTAACTAATTCAATTGGAAATTTTATTCAAAATATCCAAATCAGAAAAGGAGATAGTCTACTATTTGAAGGATATGATGGAGTTGAATACGGAGTAATCTCTAAATATCTTATTATTCCCGATTGGTTTATAAAGAAATATGTCCCTGATACTTGTACTATATCTAATGAATGGTAATGTTCCAAAGTTAGTGATATTAATAAAAAAATGTTTACCCGATCGCCCCCGAGCTGGTGCGAGCATCTTGCTCGTGCAAAAAAAACAAAGAAGCCGTCTCACAACTAGAGACGGTTTTTTTTGGTAATGTATCAAATGTGTTGATGAAAGTTGAAACCCTTGTAAAATGTAGCTTTATAAGCTTTAAATGAAATTTTTTATAAAAATAAACGTACCCACGCTGCGCAAAGTCTCTCGACTTTGAGCTAAATTTAAAAAAACACAGTTATATCATTGTATCTTTACTTGTTAAAAATATTGATTGATTATATTTGATAATAATTTAATTTAGAAGTAGCTCAAAGTCGGGAGACTTTGCGCAGCGTGTAGAATTAGCAGATAACCCAGTAATTGATACAAGCAACACAAATGAATTTTGGAAATATAATAATTTTGATGAGTAAGTTGGCTCAAAGTCGGGAGACTTTGCGCAGCGGGGAAAATTTTTCCGAGTGTTAATGTATCTGGCAATTGGCAAAACACAAAAGGAGATGGAAGCGGTACTACTCCTGTAATATTCCATCCTGTAGCTCCAATTCCTCGAACGTATGAACATAAATATCCAGCTTCAAGTCCAATTGTAAATTAATAATATGATTTTTTTAAATAATAAGATGAAAGTTTCAATCCAACTTTTTTTTCTAACAATTCTGTTAAATAGTTGTCACGGTCAAAAAGGTGCTAGCTTAGAAGAATGTAAATCACATGTGGTAAATGCGTCCAAAATGGTTAATTCTTTTTATTCAGAGAAAAAACAAAATTTGCTTTCAGATGCTTTAAAAGAAGTTGAATTTTCTATGAATTGTCCTGAAACAAAAGCTAAATCAATTGAAATAAAAATATCAATTTTATCTCTTCAATTGCAGTATGATAAAGCAAGTGCATTTATTAATTCGTTGAACGAAAATGATTTTTCTAAATCATACAAAAAGAATATGCAGTATTATCTTTTTAAAGCATTTAGTTTTGAATTAAAATCTGACATTAAAAATAGAGATATAAACTTTAAACAATCAATTGAATCAATAAATCAGTTTATTGGAAAAAGTAAATCTATTGATCAAGAAGCGTACTATGATTTGTATTTTGTGAAATCAAAGATGCTAAACAAAGAAGAGATTAGTCAGGAACTAGATGATTTAAAGAAGACTTACCCTTCTGATGCCGAGTTTTTTGAGCTTTTGAAAGAATCATTTAATGAAACTGTGAAACAAGGAACTCTTCAAAAAGTAGGGTAGTGTATCAAATGTGTTGATGAAATTTGAAACCCTTGAAAACTGTAGCTTTTTAAGCTTTAAATGAAATTTTTTATAAAAATAAAGACGAACATTTGTTCGTCTTTATTAATTTAAGTGTCTTAAAACAGCTAAAAATGGTAAATAGCAATACCCACGCTGCGCAAAGTCTCCCGACTTTGAGCTAAATTTTAAAAACACAGTTATATCATTGCATCTTTACTTGTTAAAAATATTGATTGATTATATTTGATAATTATTTAATTTAGAAGTAGCTCAAAGTCGGGAGACTTTGCGCAACCAAAAAAAAAAAATAGAACCTAAAGTTCTATTTTTTTATTTATGTAAAATCATTGAAATTTCAATATTTACGTTGCGTGGTAATTTTTCAACCTGTACACATTCACGTGCAGGAGCTGTTTCGGCATTAAAATAGCTAGCATAAACTTCGTTTATTAACGCAAAATGATCCATATTTCTAATAAAAATAGTTGCTTTAACAACATTTTCAAAAGTTAAACCAGCTTCATCAATAATATACTGTAAGTTTTGCATTACTTGTTTAGTTTCGTCTTGAATACCTGTTGTAACCAATGTTTCGGTTGCTTGGTTAAAAGGTATTTGACCCGATATAAACAATAAATCACCCACCATTACCGAATGGTTGTAAGGGCCAATAGGTGCGGGTGCTTTTGCAGAATTAATTATTTTTTTCATTTAATATAGTGTAAAGTAAATTATCTGTTTCTAAAACGGCGTTCGGCTGCGTTTCGTTTTTCGTACTTAATATCTTGTAAAATAGATGATTTAATACCAATAAAAAAGTTCCATTGTTTGTAATATCCATTCGGAATCCAAGAAAAATCCATTCGCCATGATTTTAAATCGCGCTCAAAACGCAATTGTGTATAAGTTACACCCTTATTTTTAAAATCGTAACCTGTAGAAAATCCTGTAACCCAACCTGGTGAAAGTGTTACATTACCTGAAACCATTAACGAATTATTGGTTATTTCTGATGTTCTTCGGGCGTTATTATAAGTTAAGCTCCATGCTAACGTTAAATCCCAAGGAATATCGGTATTGTAAAAGCTTGTTTTAGATTCTTTTCTTTTATCTTCATCAAACATTGATTTTTGTCTATCGGCTAAATCAACCGATTGACCAAATAAATCATCACCTCTTCCGCCATTTTGCATGTTTTTATTAATTTCATCGCTATCGTTATTTGGTTTTGCACTTCCACCAAATAAAGGATCAGTACTTGCTAACGCATAATTTACAGTAACATTTGCACTTGTTAAACGCATTAAACTTCCACCATTTGCAATATTAAATTTATCAATACGGTTTCCAGCATTATCAATTGCTAACGGATCTAAGGAAGTGCCTAAATTTAAACGCAATTTATCCTTTAATAAATTGGTGTTTGCGTTTAAACGTAAAGGTTGTAGTTTTAACGAGTCGGCCGAAAAATTATATGAAGTACTAAAATTCAACGAATTTAAAAGCGCAATTTTTTTAGGTTCGCCCGTTGTTGATTCATCATCACGTACTTTCGCTTCAAAATTATTACCCAAAGAAAAACTCATGATATTAGACATAGATTGATTGGGTGCACCAAACAAAGTACCGTTAAAACGCGAATACTCTTCCATAGTTGTACCTAAAGCATCAATTGCATAAGTATCGTAATATTGATTAAAACTTGGGGTGTATGTATATGCAACCGCCGGACGCATTACGTGTCTAATTGCTTGAATTTTTGCGTTTTTGTTAAAATTGAATGTTCCGTAAATGGTGGTTCCAATGTTAGTACTAAAATTATATGTTCGGTAACTATCAAAACCATTATCACGTTCAGTTTCAACTTTATTAGTTGCTAAACTGTAATATTTATTAAAAGTATTTAGTACCCATGTTTCGGTAAAATTACCCGACATAGATACCGATAAGTATTTTAAAACTTTAAAATTAGTTGCCAAAGGAATGGAATGTTGCACACCAGCATCCATTTCGTTAAACATTTCCGATTTAAAGAAAAGGGAATCTGTGGTTTGAATTTGATTTCGACCACTTAAATTATATTGCAAATTTAAATTTTGAATAAACCCTTTTTTAGAACCGTTTTTAGGTGCAAAAGGATATACACGATCTACACTAGCTTGCAAATTAGGTAACGACATGGTTATTTGCTTTGTATTGGTATTTTGGGTGTGATTTGCCGATACCGTTACGTTTGCCTGTGGTGTTGATTGAAATGTTTTTGAATAACTTACCGATGACGATAACGTGTTATTCATATTTGAACCAATGTTTTGAGTGTTTAACGAGTTGCGAAAATAATTACTACTACCCAAGTTTACCGATGCAGCAAAACGCGAATTGGGGTTTGATTTTGCATCTTGTGAATGGCTCCATTGTATATTGTAAATTTTAGCTTTTTGATAATTATCAAAACCTTTTTCACCATCAATTAAGGTTTCGTATCTAAAATTAAAATTACCGTTGTATTTGTATCTTTTTCTATACTGCGATTGTGCATTTAAGGCATTACTACCGTTTGAATATACATCGCCTAATAAAGTTAAATCAATTTTATCGCTAAAAGCAAAATAATACCCACCGTTTTGTAAGTAATACCCACGTAAATTGGTATCGCCAAAAGAAGGTATTATAAAGCCTGAAACTGCTTTTTGCGATAGTGGAAAAAATGCAAATGGAAGTCCAATTGGTGTTGGCACATCTTCAATTACCAAATTGGTAACACCTGTTACAATTTTTTTGTTTGGTACAAATTTAGCTTTACTTGTTTTAAAGTAATATTCAGGGTTATCAATGTCTTCGGCAGTTGTAAACTTAACACCTTTCATAAAGTAAACAGAATCGTTTACTTTTTTAGTCTTTTCGGCTTTAACATTAAAATCGTTATACTTTGTTCGTGTATTCCAAACAATAGCTTTTTTTGTTTTAGTATTGAAACGAATAGAGTCTGGTTCAACTACCTGATTACCTTGTTTAAAAACCGGATGTTGCACCAAATTACCTACCGAATCTTTAATTCTACCAGCATAAACCTCTTCTTTATCGTAATCGTAAATAATAATTCCGGCAGTTAATTCGTAATCCTGATACTTAAAAACAGCTTGGTTATACAAGGTTACCTTTTTATTTTTTTGATCTAGTTTTTCGTAATCTTTTGCCTTGCGCAACATAGGCGCTTCTAATTTTTGTCCTTGTTTTGGCTTAATAGTATCGGTAACAACAGGTTTTAAAGTTGTTGGTGTTGTTGGTGTTGTTGTAACGGTATCTTTCTTGTTTTCAATGTTTAAGCGCCTGTTGACATGCGGAAATTCTTGAGCCGATGCCTGTGTAAAAGCACTCGGAATCAAAATCAAATTAAAAACGATATATATTACTTTTGTATGCAATTTTTATATGCTATTTTTGTAAAATTGTAGGTTTGTTTTTTCGACTTCAAACTTACTAATATTTTTTTTTAATTTTAGACTTTTAAATAAGAAACGAAAATTTTAAATATACTATGTTTATAAATAAGTTTAAAGCTGTATGTATAGCTGCAATTTTATGTGCTGGATATACAGTTAATGCCCAAAATTTTAAAGTAGTTTTAGATGCTGGGCATGGTGGGCACGACTTTGGAGCAGTTCGTGGAAATTATGTAGAAAAAAAGATTGTTTTAGATGTAACTTTAAAAGTAGGTGAACTACTTAAAAAAGATAAAAATATAGAGTTGGTTTTTACACGCAGAAATGATGTTTTTGTTGAATTAAGAGAGCGTACCGAAATTGCCAACCGCGAAAAGGCCGATGTGTTTGTATCAATACATGCTAATGCTGTTGCTAATGCACCAGCTGCATCGGGTACAGAAACGTATGTAATGGGAACCAGTAAAAATGCTTCGAATTTAGAAGTAGCTAAACGCGAGAATGCCGTTATTACTTTAGAAGACGATTATCAAAAGAATTATGCGGGTTATGATCCAAGCAGACCCGAATCGTTAATTGGTTTAACTTTAATTCAAGAACAATTTGTTACGCAAAGTATAGAGTTGGCTTCAAAAATTCAAACTCGTTTTACAAACGATGCCGAACGAAAAAATCGCGGTGTAAAACAAGGTCCTTTTTGGGTATTACACGGTGCTTTTATGCCAAGTATTTTAATTGAATTAGGTTTTATTTCAAATAGCGAAGAAGGTGCTTATTTAAATAGCGAAGAAGGTAAAAATGAAATGGCACTTTCTATTGCCAATGCAATTCTTGACTATAAACGCCAGTATCATTCTGCTAGTGAAACATTGCAAACTTTGCCTAAAGAAACTAATACACGACCTGTAAAAGTTGAAAACAAAAAAGTAGATAGTGTACAGGAAAAAGTTACTCCAACTCCGCCTGCACAAAAATCAACCGTTACAGAATTAAAACCAGAAACAGTTACAACAACAGGTGTATCTTTTAAAGTACAAATTGCTGCAAGTAGTAAAAATGTTGATTTAGAACCTAGTAATTTTAAAGGTTTAAACAATATTACTGTTGTAAAAGAAGGCAGCATGTATAAATATTTTTATAACGAAACAACTGACTACGATCACGCACGTAAAGCATTAGAGGTTGCTAAAAACAAAGGATACAATTCGGCATTTTTAGTTGCATATAAAAACGGAAAAAAAATAAGCATACAACAAGCAATAAATAAATAATAATTTAAAAATTTAAAATTGAAAATAGCTTTAACACGCGAGATAAAAACAGCCATTTTGGTACTTTTATCTATAGGAATGTTAATTTGGGGATACACTTTTTTAAACGGTAAAAACCTATTTAATAATTCACGTACTTTTTTTGTGGAGTATGATAATGTAGAAGGATTAACAACAGCTTCATCGGTAACAGTAAATGGAATGGTAGTAGGTAAAGTACATCATATATCGTTACAAGAGCAAGGTAAATTATTGGTAGAATTAATGATGACTGAAAAGGTTGATATACCAAAATCTACAAAAGCAGTAATTTATTCACCAGATTTAATTGGTGGCAAACAAATTTCATTGCAAATAAATTACAACGATAAAAATTTTGCTCAAAGCGGTGATTATTTACAACCAGGAATTTTAAATGGTATTGTTGATGAATTAGGTGCTAAAGTAGATCCAATTGCTAAAAAATTAGATTCGGTTTTATACAATGTTAACATTTTGGTGCAATCTTTAAATAAAACGTTAGATCCAGCAACACAAAAAAATTTACAAGAAGCCCTTGCACAACTTAATGCAACCATGCACAATGCAAACGGTATTACTGGTAAATTTGATAAAATTGTTACCAATAACGAAGCTAAAATAAACAACATGGTAACCGATTTTAACAATACATCAAAAAACTTATCGGCTTTTTCAAACGATTTAGATAAAATACAACTTCAAAAATTACAAGATATTTTAACTAAATTTGATAACGCCGCAGGTAATTTAGACAACATGTTAAACGATGCCAATAATGGTAAAGGGAATATTGGTAAGTTAATGAAAGAAGAACAATTGTATAACAATTTAGAACAAACAACTAAAGAATTAAACCAATTGTTAGAAGACGTTAAATTAAACCCAAGCCGTTACATAAATATTTCGGTATTTGGCAAAAAAACACAGCCATACCAAGCACCCGTACAACAATAGCATACACAATAAAACAATAATTAATTTAGGAACAAATGCATATTTTAAGCAGTTTATTATTCATAACTTTAACAGTAGTTGGGTTTGGTTTTTTTGCAATTAATGCTAAAAAAATCTACCGCAACATTAATTTAGGGCAACCTGTAGATAGAACAGATAACCCACAAAACCGTTGGCGCAACATGCTTTTGGTTGCTTTTGGTCAAAAAAAGATGTTTGCCAGACCTATTCCAGCCTTATTGCACCTTGCAATTTATGTAGCCTTTATGATTACCCAAATTGAATTAATAGAAATTTTTATTGATGGTATTTTTGGTACGCATAGAATTTTTAAAGATTCGTTAGGTGGTTTTTACACATTTATGATAAGTTTAATTGAAATACTTTCTTTAGCAGCATTGTTTGCAACTTTAGTATTTTTATCAAGAAGAAATCTATTAAAATTACCACGTTTAAACATGCACGATCTTTTAGGTTGGCCTAAAAAAGATGCAAACTTAATTTTAATGATGGAAATTATTTTAGTGCTTTGCATTTTCACCATGAACGGTACCGATGAGGTTTTGTTCAACATGGGCAAATCACATTTTGCAGGTCAAGGTTCGTTTAACTTTTCAGTTTCACAATACTTAGGTCCAGCTGTTTTTGGTTCTTTAAGCGAAGGTGCTTTACATGTTTTAGAGCGCATAGGGTGGTGGGGACACTTTATAATGGTTTTATGTTTCTTAAATTATTTATATTATTCAAAACATTTACATATACTTTTAGCGTTTCCAAACACTTATTTTGCCAATTTAAAACCTTTAGGTGCATTTGATAATTTAGAATCGGTTACTAACGAAGTTAAATTAATGATGGATCCTAACGCTGATCCTTTTGCAGCACCTGCGCCTGATGAAAATGCAGTGCCTGTTAAATTTGGCGCACAAGACGTGCAAGATTTAAATTGGGTACAGCTTTTAAATGCTTATTCATGTACAGAATGTGGACGTTGTACATCATCTTGTCCTGCAAATATTACAGGTAAAAAATTATCACCTCGTGCCATTATGATGAAGACCCGCGACCGTTTAGAAGAGGTAGGTAAAAACATCGATGCTAACAAAGGAACTTTTGTTCCCGATGGTAAAACGCTTTTAAACGATTACATTACTACCGAAGAATTATGGGCGTGTACAACTTGTAATGCATGTGTTGAAGAATGTCCAATAGAAATTAGTCCCGTATCAATTATTATGGATATGCGTCGCTATTTAGTAATGGAACAAAGCGCAGCTCCTATGGAATTAAACGCTATGATGACCAATATCGAAAACAATGCGGCTCCTTGGCAATACAGCCAAATGGATCGTTTAAATTGGAAAGACGAGAATTAGTAACGATACAAAATATCAATAAAATATATAAAAATGTCAGAAAATTTAGTAGTGCCTACAATGGCAGAAATGATGGCAAAGGGTGAACAACCAGAAGTTTTATTTTGGGTTGGTTGTTCAGGAAGTTTTGACGACAGAGCAAAAAAAATAACAAAAGCGTTTGTACGCATTTTAAATAAAGCAAATGTAAAATTTGCAGTGTTAGGAACTGAAGAAGGTTGTACGGGTGACCCTGCGAAACGTGCCGGTAACGAATTTTTGTTTCAAATGCAAGCAATGATGAATATTCAAGTGTTCGATGGTTACGAGGTTAAGAAAATTGTAACTGCTTGCCCGCATTGTTTTAATACCATTAAAAACGAATATCCTGAGTTAGGTGGAACGTACGAAGTAGTGCATCATACCGAATTTTTAAAATCGTTGTTAGATGAAGGCCGTTTAACTATTGAAGGAGGAAAATTTAAAGGGAAACGTATTACTTTTCACGACCCTTGTTATTTGGGACGTGCGAACAAAGTGTATGAAGCTCCACGTGAATTAATTCAAAAATTAGATGCTGAATTGGTTGAAATGAAACGCTCTAAAGCAAACGGTTTATGTTGTGGTGCAGGTGGTGCACAAATGTTTAAAGAACCTGAAAAAGGTAATAAAGACGTAAACATGGAACGTACCGATGATGCTTTAGAAGTAAAACCAAATATTATTGCCGCTGGTTGCCCTTTTTGTAACACCATGTTAACCGATGGTGTAAAGTTTAACCACAAAGAAGGCGATGTTCAGGTTTTAGACGTAGCCGAATTAATTGCAAATGCACAAGATTTGTAACATGAAAAAAAGTTTATTTTTTCTGTTTTTTATAAGTCAAATAGCAGCTGCTCAAAAACTTTCAAAAATAGATTTACTTTCTGCAGTTGCCGATAATATTTGTAGCGAAGTAATAGAAAAGAAAGTAGAAATAAAGTCAGAATTTACAATGGGCGTTTATATGCTTAAAGCTGTAAATTTATATAAAGACGATATTGAACATTATTATGGTAAAAATTACGTTGCTAATAAAGAAGTAATGCATACCATGGGCGAAGAAATTGGGATGTATTTAGGTTTAAAATGCCCTGAAATTTTTGAATATTTTGCGTTAAACCAAGAAGATGAAACGTTTGAAGAAACGGCATACTTGCAAGTAACAGGTAAATTTCATAAAACAATTAAAAACCAATTTTTATCGTTTGTTGTTAAGGAAGATTCAGGCAAAACACACGAATTTTTATTTTTACACAGTTTTGATACCTCTTTTTTATTAACAGATAATTTGTTAAATGCAAACGATAAAATTGAAGTAACGTATTACGTTTCCGAAATTTATGATGCCAAAATTGGTAAATTCGTTAATTATAACATTGTTTCTTACATAGAAAAAAAATAAAATATGTTGATACCCTTTGATGAAATGCCAAAATCGGCACGTATTTGGATTTACCAATCGAATAGAAAAATGACCGATGAAGAGGTGGCAACAGCACACCAATTGTTAACCAATTTTGTTGAGAATTGGGTGGCGCATAGCACGCCTTTAAAAGCATCGTACCTAATAAAATACAACCGATTTATTGTTTTAGCTGTTGATAATGAATACCATCCGGCTTCTGGTTGCGCTATCGATTCTTCTGTAAGAATCATTCAAGATTTAGAACAAAAATTTGGTGTTGATTTACTTGATAAAATGAACGTTACCTATAAAACAGGCGAGTTTATTGCTCATAAATCATTAATCGATTTTAAAAAAATGGCTAAAGAAAAAGCCGTAAACGCAAATACCATTGTTTTTAATAACTTAGTAAATACCATTGAAGAGTTTGAAGAATTTTGGGAAGTGCCCGCTGGCGAGAGTTGGCACAGCCGTTTTTTTTAATAACAAAGAGGCTGTCCGAAAAGGATCTGCTTGTCAAGCTGAACTTGATTCAGCTTCTCATAATATTTTATAAATCAAAAGCATGCGATTTCGCATCAAGTGCGAAATGACAAAGAGGCTGTCTGAAAAGGCAACCTCTTTTTTTTAACGGAAAATTCCCAATTATAATTATAAAAATAGTAGTTAAAACCTTATTTTTGAAAATCTATATATTTAAAATTTGTTATGAAAAAAATTTGGGTATTATTTATACTTACACCTTTACTGTTTTTTGCACAATCGCATCAAAAATATCAAAGTGCAGAAAAATGGGTCGATAGCGTTTACAACCAAATGTTGTTTAACGAAAAAGTAGGTCAGCTTTTTATGGTAGCTGCCTATTCAAATCGCGATAGCAAGCACCTACAAGATTTGTTAGATTTGGTTAAAACAAAAAACATAGGTGGTGTTATTTTTTTTCAGGGCGGTCCGGGCAGGCAAGCTAGCATGACAAATAAATTAAATGCAGTTTCAAAAGTACCTTTATTTGTTGGTATCGATGCCGAATGGGGGCTAGGTATGCGTTTAGATTCTACCCATGTTTATCCTTGGAATTTAAATTTAGGTGCTATTCAAAATAACAATTTAGTAAAACAAATGGGGCAACAAATGGGCGAACAAGCCAAGCGTTTAGGCGTTCATTTTATGTTTGCACCAGTTGTTGATATCAATACAAATCCATTAAATCCTATTATAAGCAATAGATCGTTTGGCGAATCAAAAGATAATGTTGCTAATAAAGCTACTGCCTTAATGCATGGTTTGCAAAGCGAAAATGTTTTTGCAACTGCAAAGCATTTCCCTGGACACGGCGATACAGCTACCGACTCGCATCATTCGTTACCAAAAATTGATTTCGATAAAAAAAGACTTGATTATATTGAATTGTATCCCTATAAAAAATTAATTAAAGACGGATTGGCTTCAGTTATGGTAGCGCATTTGTCGGTTCCTGCTTTAGAATCGCAGCCGGGCGTACCTACATCTTTATCGTACAACACCATTACAAATGTTCTTAAAAACGATTTAAATTTTAAAGGATTGATTTTTACCGATGCCTTAAACATGAAAGGTGTTGCAAATCATAAATCACCGGGCGAAGTAGATTTAGCTGCATTTTTAGCAGGTAACGATGTGTTGCTTTTTGCCGAAAACGTTCCGCTTGCCGTTGATAAATTTAACGAAGCTTTTAAAAACGGTTTGTTTACAGAGGAGCGTTTGGCTCATTCAGTAAAAAAAATATTGTTGTATAAATTTAAAGCGGGCTTAAACAAGTATCAGTACATAAATACACAAAATATTTATGCCGATTTAAATAAACCTGAATATACCAGTTTAACGTACAAATTGTTCGAAAACATGGTAACAGTTGTTAAAAATGATCAAAAAATAGTACCGTTAAATCCAACAAAACCTCAGAACATTGCCTATGTAAAGTTAGGCGATGATACAAACGATACTTTTATTGATGCATTACAGGCAAATCAGCCAATAACAATTTTTAATCAGTACCAAATAGAAGAACATTTAACCGATTTAACCGCTTTTGATTTAGTAATTGTTGGTTATCATAAGGCCGATGGTGTTTGGAAAAAACACGATATGAACGCTACCGAAATTGATTTACTCGATAAAATTTCTAAAAATAACAAAACTATTTTTGTGTCGTTTGTAAAACCTTATGCTTTAAGCGAAATTAAAAGTTTTGCAAATATGCAAGCGGTTGTTTTAGGGTATCAAAACAATATAATTGCACACCGTAAGGTAGCCGATGTATTATTTGGTATGCAAGCTGCAAATGGTAAGCTTTCGGTTTCTGTTGGCAAACATTTTAATGAAGGAGATGGAATTGATACAAAACCTAATAAAAATTTACGTTACAGCCGCGCAATTGAACAAGGTTTTAACGAAACAAAACTTAAAGAAATAGATGTTTTAGTAAACAAAGCAATTAAAAACGGATACATGCCTGGTGCACAGGTATTAGTAGCGCGCAATGGCAATATTGTTTACAACAAATCGTTTGGAAATTTAACTTATAACGAAAAAGACGCAGTTACCAATCAAACCATTTACGATTTAGCATCGCTTTCTAAAATGTTGGGAACATTGCCAATGGTTATGAAAATGTATAATGATGGGAAGTTGCGCTTTGATCAAAAATTAGGCGATTTATTGCCTGAATTTAAACGTACTGATAAAGCAAACATCACCGTAAAAGAAATGTTAACACATAATTCGGGTTTAACAGCTTGGATTCCTTTTTACAAAGAAACATTAGACGCTAACGGAAAACCTTTAACCGATTTGTACAAACCTACGCAATCAGCCGAATTTAACTTACAAGTAAATGATAATTTGTATTTAAAAAGTGATTATAAAAAAACAATTTTAGAAACCATTGCCTCATCAAAACTAGGTAAAAAGGAATACAAATACAGCGATTTGAACTTTATTTTGCTGGCAGAAATTGTTGAAAGAACTTATAAAAAGCCTTTGAACGAATTGGTAACTCAAAATTTTTACAATAAAATAAATGCCAATAACTTAACCTATTTACCGTTAACAAAATTTGATGTATCGCAAATTGCTCCAACCGAAAAAGATAATTATTTTAGATATACCACTGTGCAAGGTTACGTACACGATATGGGTGCTGCCATGATGGGTGGTGTAGCTGGGCATGCAGGTTTGTTTGGTAATGCACTTGATGTTGCTAAAATGATGCAACTATTTTTAGATAATGGTGCTTTTAATGGCGAGCAATTAGTAAATACTAAAACAATTAAAGATTTTAATACTTGCTATTATTGCCAACACGGAAATAGACGTGGGGCAGGGTTTGATAAACCACAATTGGGTACAAGTGGTCCAACGTGTGGTTGTGCATCAATGCAAAGTTTTGGGCACACAGGTTTTACAGGAACTATGGCTTGGGCCGATCCTGAAAAGAATTTAATTTACGTGTTTTTATCAAACAGAACCTATCCAAATGCCGATGATAATAAATTATCAAAATCAAACACACGTGAAGATATTCAGCAAATTATTTACGACGCGTTAATTCAATAAACTAAAATTGTAATTATGAAAATAGCCATTGTTTGCTATCCAACATTTGGTGGTAGTGGTGTTGTAGCAACCGAATTAGGAATAGAGCTTGCAAAACGCAACCACGAAGTACATTTTATAACGTATAGTCAACCGGTACGTTTGGCACTTTTAAATAAAAACATACATTATCACGAAGTGGTAGTGCCCGAATACCCTTTGTTTCATTACCAACCCTATGAATTGGCTTTATCAAGCAAAATTGTTGATACCGTAAAAGAATTTGGTATTGATTTGTTGCACGTACATTATGCCATTCCACACGCTTTTGCAGGGTATATGGCAAAACAAATGTTGGCCGATCAAGGTATAAAATTACCTATGGTTACTACGTTGCACGGAACTGATATTACACTTGTGGGGAATCATCCGTTTTATAAAACAGCAGTTAGTTTCAGTATTAATCAATCCGATTTTGTAACATCGGTTTCTGAGGATTTAAAAAAATCAACGTACGAGTTGTTTGATACTACAAAGGATATTTATGTAATTCCGAATTTTATCGAAGAAAAAAATACGTACGATGCGCATTTTCAATGTAAACGCAGTTTGTTTGCTAACGAAAACGAACGTATTGTAACTCACGTAAGTAATTTTAGAAAAGTAAAACGAATTTTAGATGTTGTGAAAGTTTTTCATGGCATACAACAACAAATTCCTGCTAAATTAATGATGGTGGGCGATGGACCTGAACGATTAGGTGCCGAAGAATTAGTAAAAGAATTAGGTATTGAAAATAAAGTGATTTTCTTTGGAAATTCTTCAGAGATTGATAGTATTTTACGTTATTCTGATTTGTTTATTTTGCCATCGGAAACTGAAAGTTTTGGCTTAGCTGCCTTAGAAGCCATGGCAAACAAAGTACCTGTTATTTCATCGAACACAGGTGGTTTACCCGAAGTGAATTTGGAAGGTGTTTCGGGCTTTTTAAATAATATTGGCGATATAAACGGTATGGTTACCAACGCACTTAAAATATTACAAACTGATGTTTCTTTAACTCAATTTAAAGAAAAAGCGTTTCAACATTCTAAAAACTTTAGTGTTGAAAAAATAGTGCCTTTGTACGAAACTATTTACAATAAAGCATTAAAAAACACGCTGTAAAGCGTGTTTTTTTAAATTATAAGTATTAATAATCATTAGAATTACGTTTAGGCTCTTTTATTGTTGGCCATTCGGTATTTGTAGGTAAAATTCTTTTTTCGTTTGATATTTCGTTGGGGTCATTAGCAGCTTCTAACGTTAAAATAGTGGTTGTAATTACATTTTTTCTCAACTCTTCAAAAACAATTTTATCGTACGTATCGCGGTTGGTGTGCCAAGTGTACTGCCCATAATCCCAGTTTTGAGTACTTAAATTAAAAGCGGGGATATCTGCAGCAATAAAACTAGCGTTATCGGTTCCACCGTTTTGTGGCATTCCAGGAAAATCGGTTTTAATGTGTTTTCTAATTTCTTCGGGTACGTTTTGTAACCAAGTTCCTAGAAAATTATAAGCGTGTGTAAAACCTTGTCCGTTTATATAATTGATTCTTCCTGTACCGCTGTCTTGGTTAAAAAGGACTTTAATTTTTTGAACTTCGGTTGGGTTGTTCATCACATACGCACGTGAACCGTTTAAGCCTTGTTCTTCGCTGCCCCAATGCCCAATTACAATGGTTCTGTCGTTATTGGGCGCATATTTTTGAATTAAACGGGCAACTTCCATCATTAAAATAGTACCGGTGCCGTTATCGGTTGCGCCTTGTGCACCATCCCAAGAGTCTAAATGTGCCGATAACATTACGTATTCGTTAGGTTTTGTTTTACCTGGAATAGTTGCAATGGTATTGTACGTTTTACTTGTACCTAATTTTTTAGATTTTGTATTGATTTTTAATTTAGGATTTTTACCATTTACAGCCAAACGATACAATAAACCATAATCTTCTAAGCTTACATCAACCATTGGTGTATTTTTAGCAAAACTGTAAAAAATACGATTGCTGCCCATAGTACCTGTAAAGTAACTTTGTACAAAGCCTACAGCTCCTTTTTTTTCTAAAAATTGAACCATTTCGCGCGTGTTTTTACCAGTAGCTTTTAGGCTGTTATTCCATGCGGTATTTGTTTTTTCTTTTGCAGCTTTGTAATCAAAAAAATCTTCTTCGGTAGCGTGTTCTTTCCACTGACTTTCAGGTCGACCTGAATTTTGATATGCAGAAATTAAAACTATTTTTCCTTTTACTGTTTCGCTCCAATTTTCAAAATCGACTTTTGTTTCAAAAAATGGCATTGCTACAATTTCAGCTTCTATAGGCTTTTTTGTAACTGCGTTCCAAGCCAATTGCATGCCATCAATCGTTTTAATACGTGGTGCTGTTAAGGTAATTTCGGTTGTTCCACGTTGCCATGATTTCCATTCACCGTAAGCTACATTTTCGGCTTTAATATTCCATTTTTTATAAGTGTTGACTACCCAGTTGTGTGCTTGATTCATTTCGGGCGATCCAACCAAACGAGGACCAATAACGTCTAAAAGTTCAAATGCAAGTTGATCTAAATTATTATTGTTTTGAACTTCTTTAGAAATATCGTTGTAAATTTTTTGTTTGTTTTGGTGAAAGTTTTGTGCACTACTAACCAAACTAACCATTCCAAGGGCAAATAAGAATAAATTTTGTTTGTTATTTTTCATTGTTTGTATTGATTTTAAAAAGGAAAGAGGCATTTAAGCCTCTTTAAAATTATTTGGTAATATGTAATTCAAAAATTAAATTAGTGTTAGGTGGTATTACATCACCGGCACCTCTTTCGCCATAAGCTAAATGCGATGGTATAAAAATATACGCTTTATCGCCAATGTTTAATTGTTCAATTCCTTCAATAAAACCAGGAATTAACCCTGTTTTTTGACCGTATTCAAAAGGAATTGGAATGTATTGGTTGGCTTGTTTTCTGGCAGCATCAAGCATATTGTATTTTGTAGCAATTGGCTCTATACTTGTATCAAACAAACGTCCGTTTTCAAAATAACCTGCGTAAGCAACATTAATTTTATCGCCTTGTTTAGGTTTGCCACCGTTGCCTTTTTCAAACACAAAATATGCTAAACCCGAGTTTGTAGTTTTAGCTTTCGTTTTAGCATTCATTAAAGCGGTTTTAGTTTCATTTGCAACACCTTCGGTAGCTTTCATAGCTTCAGCTTTAGCTTTTTCAGCTTCTTGTTGCTTTTTTAAATTAATTTCTTGTTTTTCTTTAAATACTTTTACAGCATCAAAACTTTTTGCTTTATCGCCCGAACGAACAATATCAATATGTTCTATTTTATCGCCTTGAGCTATAGTGTTTACAATGTTTTGACCTTCAATAACATGACCAAAAACACTGTGCATACCATCTAAATGAGGAGTAGGGACGTGGGTAATGAAAAACTGAGATCCATTTGTACCTGGCCCTGCGTTTGCCATTGATAATACACCTGGTTTATCGTGTTTTAACTCATGGTTAAATTCGTCTTCAAATTTATAACCTGGTCCGCCTTCGCCTGTACCCGTTGGGTCACCACCTTGAATCATAAAATCGGCAATTACACGGTGAAAGGTTAATCCATCATAAAAAGGTTTGTTTTTGTATTGATTTTCAACATAAGGATTGGTTCCTTCTGCCAAACTCACAAAATTAGCAACCGTTAAAGGAGCTTTTTCAAAATCAAGTTGAGCAACAATTTTACCTTTATTTGTATAAATTTCGGCATACAGCCCGTCTGGTAAATTGGTTTCGTTTTCTTTTTTACACGAAACAAATAGGGTAGCTACAATTGCAGCTACAGCAAATAGTTTTTTCATTAATTATAGATGATTATGGTTTAACAGCAACGTAAAAAATTAAGTTTGAATTTGCAGGAATTGGTCCCATAGCTCTTTCGCCATAACCCAAATGTGGTGGGATAAAAATATACGCTTTATCGCCTTTATTCAATTGCAATAAACCTTCGGTCATACCAGGAATAAAGCTACCTTTTTCGCCAAATGTATAGTCTAACGGTTGGTAAGCATTTGCAGCTTTACGTTGTGGGTTAAAAATACCGTTTTTAGTTGCTAATTCTTCAATACCTGAATCAAACAAAGTACCATCGGCTAAATAACCTGCGTAATCAAAAGCAATTTTTTCACCTTCGGTTGGTTTAATACCTGAACCTTTTTGTTCAACATAAATTTTTATACCCGACGGATAATCTGTAGCTTTAGAAAGGTAATTGTCTAAAAACTTTTTATTTTCGTTTTTTAATAAATCAGCTTGTTGCTTTTTAACTTCTTCTTCTTTTTTAAATTTTTCTAAAACGGTTGAGAAAGTTTTAGGAGCATTAAAGTTTTTGGCATCTTTACCAACACGAATAATTTCTACTTTTTCAATAACATCGTTTTGTTGAATGGTATTAACAACATCTTGCCCGGTTACAACTTTTCCAAAAACGGTATGACGACCATCTAAATGTGGGGTTGCAACGTGTGTAATAAAAAACTGAGACCCATTAGTAGCTGGCCCGCGGTTAGCCATTGATAATACACCAGGAGCATCGTGTTTTAAAGTTGGAATAATTTCATCGGGAAATAAATAGCCTGGTTCACCTGAGCCATCTCCTTTAGGATCGCCACCTTGAATCATAAAGCTAGCAATAACGCGGTGAAATTTTAAACCGTTATAGTAAGGTTTATTTTTATAATCAGCTTTAACAAGCGGATGGTTCCCTTCTGCCAATGCAACAAAATTTGCAACAGTTAAAGGAGTTTGGTTGTAATACAATTGTGTGGTAATAGTACCTTTTTTAGTTACAAAATTGGCGTATAAACCATCGGCTAATTTACTTTGTGCAAATGCTTGTACAGAAATTAAAGCAAAAATTAATAATAGTTTTCTCATTTTTATTCTTGTTTTATATCATTTAGGGTTACTTTACAAATTAAGGGTACGTTTGTACCAATTTTTTCTTTATCGCCCAAATAACCATAGGCCATGTGCGATGGAAATATAAATGAAACAGTTTCGCCTTTATGCATTAATTTAATGGCATGGCGTAAGCCAATCATAATTTCTTGCTTATCAACAGCGTACACTTTTGGGTTTGTTTCGGCTTTAGTGTAAATTAATTGGTTGTTGATGTCGTAAATTTCAAAATCTAATTTTACAATATCACCTTTTTTAGGAAATAAACTATCGGTAGGTACGGCTACATCGTATTTATACCAAAAACCTAAATCTGATTGGTAATATTTGTGAGCGGTATCTTTTTTAATAAGATTTTGAATGATTTTTTCCTCGTCTTGTACAATGTTCTTATTGCGCTGAACCGATTCTTTTAAGAATGTTCCAGAGCTGTAGCTAATAGGTTTTCTGGGTTCGGGCTGTTTACAAGCAAAAAGTGCCAAAGCGCCTGTTAAGCAAAAAAGTATTTTTTTCATACTTATTGTTTGTTTATGTCTTTTAAAATGGTTTCAAATTTTAAAATGGTATCTTGTAAATTATCAAACGATTTTCCGCCTGCAGCGTTAATATGTCCGCCGCCGTTGAAATAATTTCGAGCAAATTCGTTCACATTAAAATCACCTTCAGATCTAAACGATATTTTAATAATACCTTCTTCTTTATGTTCAATAAAAATTGCTGCAAAATTTATACCTTTTATCGATAAGCCGTAGTTTACAATACCTTCGGTATCGCCTTTTTGATAGTTGCAATCGTTTAAATCGATTTGGCTTAAATAGGTATAAGCAGTACTGTGGTTAGGTATAACTTTTAATTGTTGCAATGCTTTACCAACCAATTGTAGCTGATTATACGAAGATGTATTAAATAAAGAGCTGTGTACTTTAGGATTATCAACTCCTAAATCAATTAAATTTGCAACTACACGGTGTGTATCACTAGTAGTTTTTATAAATTTAAACGAACCAGAGTCGGTTACAATTCCGGTATATATGCACGTGGCAGCATTGCTGTTGATGTATGATTGTAAATTTAATTCGGTTAAAAAGTTGTAAAGTAATTCACAAGTTGAACCATAATTAGTGTTTGAAACCGTAATTTTTGCATAATCATCGGGCATTTGGTGATGATCGATCATTACAAAAGGTTTACGCAATTTTTCTAGATAAGAACCCATTTGATCGCCTGCGCGATGTAAAGCATTAAAGTCTAGTGTAAAAACTAAATCGCTTCCTTGTAAAAAAGTTGCGCACGTATCAAAATTTTTCTCAAATATAAGTATTTCTTCAGATGCAGGTAACCAAGCAATAAATTCAGGAAATTCGTTAGGAGCGATAACTTTTACCGTATGATTTAATTGTATTAAAACATGGTAAAGTGCTAAACAAGAACCTAAAGCGTCGCCATCGGGGTTACGGTGTGGAATAATTGCAATTTGTTTAGGCGATTTTAAAAAATCGTTTAAAAACGCCTTATCGTTTAAATTCATCATAATGCGAAAATACACAAAATCGCATTTAAATGATACAGCTATTAAAAATTATTGTGCTAAAGTTTTTAAATCGTTTAGCTTTAAAATTTTAATTTTTTTAGCTTGTAAGTCAATAATGCCTAATTTTTTAAATTCTGCCAATAAACGAATGCAACTTTCAGTTGCAGTACCTACCATACTAGCAATTTCTTCTCGACTAAGTTGAAGGTTTAGATACCCTTTTTCATCAACACCACCCGATTCTAAAATGCTAATTAAGGCATGTGCCAAGCGTTCTTTTACACTTTTTGTAGTGTTGTTTAGTGCAAAATCGGTAGCGTAATTTAAATTTTGACAAACGTCTTGAGTTACTTGTAACGAAAACTTTTTGTTAGTATCTATTAAGTTTAATATTTCAGATTTAGGAATAAAACAAATTTGCATATCTTCAACAGCAATAGCGCTTAATGTGCTTTTTTCTTGAGTTAAAATAGCTGTTTGTCCTAAAATTTCGCCTTTAGTTATAAGTTTTAAAATAGAATCCTTACCACTAGATGCCATGCGCACCAATTTACATGCACCTGATTTAATGCAGTAAACACCGTTTACATGATCACCTTCGTTAAAAATTACATCGCCTTTTTTAACGCTAATACTGTCTTTACAGTGTGATAAATGAATTAATTCGTTTTTTGTTAACGCCTTTAAAGTGCTTAATTCACGTACAATACATTGTTCACATTTACTCATCTAAAGGTAGTTTTTACAAAGATACAACTTATATGATAATTATCATTTTTTTTAACTGAATGGTTTCGTAATATTGTACTAGGTATAAAGCAAAAATAAAATGTTAAATTGTTATCATTGTGGAAACGATGTGGTTAAAAATGAAGCTATTTTTTTTAACGACCACACGTTTTGTTGCAAAGGTTGTAAAACGGTTTACGATCTGTTTGAAAGTAATGGGTTAACTAACTATTACAATTTTGAAAAAAATCCGGGAGCTGCTCCAAAAGATGTAACTTCTAAATACAATTATCTTGATAATGAAGCGATAGCAGATAAATTATTAGATTTTAAAGAAGAATCTACTTCAATAATTAGGTTGTACATTCCTCATATTCATTGTAGTTCGTGTATTTGGATTTTAGAAAATTTAAATACATTAAATACTGCTATTACACATTCTCAAGTTGTTTTTTCGCAAAAAAAGGTGAGTATAACATTTAATAGTACGCAACTTTCATTAAAAAATTTAGTATTGCTTTTAGCATCAATTGGTTACGAACCTTACATAAGTTTGGAACAATACGATGCTAAACCAAAATTAATTGATAGAAGTTTGTTGTATAAAATAGGCGTTGCATTTTTTGGTTTTGGAAACATTATGCTATTATCGTTTCCAGAATATTTTAACGTGAACGATTTATGGATGCAACAATACCGTGACTTTTTTAGATATGTAAATATATTTTTAGCACTGCCTGTATTTTTATATTCAGCAACGCCATATTACAAATCGGCTTATCACAGCATTAAAACCAAAGCGTATAATATTGATATCCCTATGGCTTTAGGTATAATAGTTATGTTTGTACGCAGTATGGTTGATATTTTTGTGCAAGACGGCGCTGGATTTTTAGACAGTATGTGTGGACTTGTATTTTTTATGTTATCGGGTAAATTAATACAACAAACAACTTATAATTTTTTATCGTTTGAGCGTGATTATAAATCGTACTTTCCAATTGCAGTAACAAAAATTCAAAATACTACCGAAATTCCGATTCAGGTTTACGAAATTGAAAAAGGCAATCAATTACTTATCAGAAACGAAGAATTAATACCTGTAGACGCAATTTTAATTTCAGACACTGCTTTTATTGATTACAGTTTTGTAACAGGAGAGGCCGTGCCTGTTGAAAAAAAATCGGGCGATAAAATTTATGCAGGCGGTAAACAAGTTGGTAACGCTGTGGTAATTGAAGCAATTAATACAGTTTCGCAAAGTTATTTAACTCAATTATGGAGCAACGATGTGTTTCAGAAAAAAGTATCTCAAAAAATTCAAACCATTACTGATAAAGCCAGCAGAATTTTTACTCCAGTTTTACTTGCAATTGCGTTGTTAGGTTTTATATTTTGGAGTTTCACAAGCTTTAACGATGCTTTTAACGTGTTAACTGCCGTTTTAATAGTTGCTTGTCCTTGTGCATTGGCATTAACGGCACCTTACACTTGGGGAAACGTTATTAGATTAATGGGTAAGCGTAAATTGTATTTAAAAAATACGGCTGTTATTGAACAATTAGCTAAAGTTGATACCATTGTTTTTGATAAAACGGGTACATTAACATCAACCAATAACCAACAAATTAAGTATTATGGCGATGTTTTATTGAAGAGTGATTTAATGGCCGTGAAAAATATTGTTCGTGGATCAAACCACCCGCTAAGCAGACGTTTGTATATGATTTTGCCAGAAGTATCTATTGAAAAACCTTTGTTTTATAACGAAGTTGCTGGTAAAGGTATTGAAGGATCTTTTCAAAATCAAAATATTAAAATAGGTTCTTCAAGTTGGGTTGGGGCTACAGAAAGTTCCGAAATTAACCAAACCAAAGTATATATAAGCATAAACAATGTTGTAAAAGGATATTATGTTTTTGAAAACGAATACCGCGAAGGTATTAAGGAACTTTTTAAAACATTAAAACATAAAAATTACAAGCTTTTTGTACTTTCTGGTGATAACAATGGCGAACAAAAAATGTTAGAACGTTTGGTTCCTGAACATACTCAACTTGTTTTTAACCAAAAACCTGAAGATAAGTTACATTTTATTAAAAAGTTACAAGAACAAAATAATAATGTGTTAATGATTGGCGATGGTTTAAATGATGCAGGTGCTTTGGCACAAAGTAATATTGGAATTTCAATATCTGAAAATGTAAATGTTTTTACACCTGCCAGTGATGCAATTCTTGATGCAACATCGTTTAACAGATTACCTTATTTTTTACAATTTGCTAAAAACGCTATGAAAACTATTAAAATGAGTTATTGTTTGGCAATTGCTTATAACATAGTTGGTATAAGTTTTGCCTTGTCTAATAACTTATCGCCTTTAGTAGCAGCAATTATAATGCCTTTAAGTACAGCAACAATTATTAGTTTTGTAACAATAATGAGTAACTTTTATGCAAAAAAGTAACTAAGCTCGTAAATAAAAAAATAGTCTTTGCAAAAGCAAAGACTATTTTTTTTTCATAGCAATTTTAAAATTAGATTTTGTACATAATTTGTTACATTCAATATACAAACATGTTGTTAGCATAAAAAAGGCAAACAAACTAAAAAGTACCATAAGCGTATTGTAAAAATATTTTGTGTTTTTGGGTAAACTCATTTTTAAAATCTATACAAAAAATTAATTGATTTTAATTTTTGTAAAAATACTATAACTATTTGATTTTTAGTGTAGAATTTTTTAAACGAGGTTGTAGTATTTTTACTACGAATAGGTTTTAAAGAACAATATTGTTTTTAGGTGTTATTGGTAATGGCAAGTTTTCTTCGTTTAACATATCGCGCATATCAATTTCAATGGTTCTGCTAATTTGAGTTATTGGAACATCGTTTGCGCTACCTTCAAATGGATTCATTGAACTTTCGCCAACAGTATCTAATGTTATAAATACCCATGTTAAAATCATTGAAAAAGGTAAATTTAACCATACCGAATAACCTTCTATTATAGTATTATGCCCAAGTTTATCAAACTCATTTAATAAGCCAAATGGTACTGAAAGTACAAATAAAAATAATAAATAAGTAGTAATTGAACCAAAGTTTCTTGGATAGGGAAAATTCTTAATACGCTCTGCTTTCCCTTGGTTATCTGTAAATTTCATTAGTGATTGTTGTAATAAACTCCATTGGAAATCGTTCAAAAAACCTTCGTTGTACAACTTTGCTAAATGGTTAGATTGTAAAGCCGCAAGCTGTGTTGCCTTATTTTTCTTTTGTAAAATATACGTGTATTCTTCGTTAGTTAATAACGGTTTAAGTTCGTTTTCTAAAGTTGAAATACGTTCGGGAATATCATATTTTAATAAATATTCCTTGTTTGCTTTTTGTTCCATGTTTTCCCAAGTGCGTGATTCTCTTAATTGAAAACGCATTGCGGTAAGCCAAGCAAAATGACGATAAAAAATGGAGTTAATATCTTTATTTTGGTTTTTTAAAGCGTCTTTAATAGTGTAAGCAAACGATCTGCTATCGTTAATAATTGCACCGTAAATTTGGCGCGCTTCCCATAAACGGGTATAGCTGGCATTGTTTTTAAAACCTACAATAAAAGCAACAGCTGTACCTAAAATTGTTATGGGTTGCCAAGGTAATGCAATAAATTTTACACCTAAAAAGTAAAATAAAGTGGGTATAAGTGATAATATAAAAATTTTATATATGGTTCTTCGTGTCCATAAAATAAATTCTAATGGACTAAATCTTCTGCCTGCATTCATTTTTTCTAAATTTAATTACTTTTTTTCTGTATTATTTGTGAATTTACTAATTAATATACCTACTAAGACTACCGAGTAAAATTGACCTATAATGCCTATTAATGATGTTATTAATTTTGTTTGATACGTATTTGGGGTAATGTCACCATAACCAATTGTAGTTAATGAAATGGAACAATAATAAACTAAATCCATATAAACATGCGCGGGACTTGTGTAATTAATACCTTTAAAAGATAGGTTATTGCTGTATGCATAAATTTGAAACATAAACACAAATACTTCAATTAAAAGGAAAAAGCCACAAGCTGCAGCCGATATAATATCGACATTAATATAACTTGGCTTTACTAAAAACTTAAAAACTTCAATAAAAATAAATAAGTAAAACAATACATAGCTTATGTTTAAAATAAACATAATTTCTGGAATGTTTTTAAAGAATGTTAAAATTATTGGAAGTAAGATAACCCATATGGTTAATATATTTTTAATTATGTTTTTAAGTTTGCCCTTTTCAATAAACACTCCAATACTTGCAAAACCTAAGATCAGCATATTTATTGGCCACAAAACTTCGGTGTAAAAAGGAATGTCTTTTACAAAAATTCCAATATATAAATGTTGAATGAGTGCTAATAAAAGCAGCTCATACTTTCGGTGGTTTAAAATTTTTTTAATAGAATTCATAAATGTTTTACGCTATAGTTTTTTTTAGAAAAAAGTATTTTTGATATCTAAATTTTGGTCTAAAACAGTGGCTAAAAATAATTATTAATTTTTAAATAGTGTGATAATTAGTAATTTTCTTAAAACTTTTATTGATTTTTACATTTCAGGTTTTATATTTGTTTACTTATAAAACTTTTTATGAAAAAATTATACCTTTTAGTTTTAATGCTTTTGAGTACTGCTTGTTTTGCTCAGTATTATCAACAGCATTATATTGCACCAGCTCCATGGCAATATTGGAACGATGCAAACGAGATTGTAATTGGAACAATAGAACCAGGTGTAACTGTTAATGTTGATGTAAAACGAAGCGATGGTACACTTGTAACTACCTTAAATGTTACTGAAAACAACCCTGTTTCATACAGATTTACTGGTACATTCACAACAACTCCTAAAAATGCATTAAATACCCTTTTAACAGACAGAGGGTTGCTTATTGAAGCCAGTCATCCTGTAATTGTAAACGTAAGAAATATAGCGTCAGATACTGCGGGTAGTAACGTTAACAATATAAAAGGAAATGCTTCATTAGTAAGTTTTGGTTCAGAAGGTTTAGGTTTAGAATTTAGAATAGGGTACTACCGTAATTCTGTGTTAGGTTTAAACATGGGGGCGCCAATATATTCGGTAATGGCAACGGAAGATGCTACTACTGTTACACTTCCTTCAGGAACAATAAATTTAGATAAAGGTCAGGGCTATTTATTTACAGCTCCAATTGGTTCATTAATTTCAGCCGATAAATTTATTGTAATGAATACCGGAAGTTACGGTGATGTTCCACAAACTTGTGGATTAAATGGAGAAGATGGTACTTTTGATCAAATAGCACCCTTACAATCGTTAGGAACCAAATACATGGTTGTTCGTGGCGATGGTACCGCACCAACACTTGCACAACAAGCACAAGGCTTTGGTTCTGAGCAAACAACAGTTGTAGGTACACAAAACGGTACCGTTGTAACGTTACAACATTTTAACCCAAATGGAACACAATTTGGACCACCTTTTTCGTTATTTTTAAATGCAGGTGATTTTTATACTTTTTATCATGGTAATGGTTTAGATTTATATTCAAGTTCAATTATCACATCAGATTTTCCTGTAATTGTTTACGCAGGTACAGCTGTAGATTGTGAAACCGATATTTCAACAGTATTGCCAATTGGCGGTTGTTCAGGATCTTTAAACATTCAAACTAAAAAATTCATCAATTACAACAATGGTAATTTAGCTTACTTTGGTTTTTGTATCATAGAAAGTAATACAGTTCCGGTTTTTGTAAATGGTTTAAACATTGAAACCTTAACAGGTGTACCTAGAGTTGCTATTGGCACAACAGGCTTTTATTTAATAACTTTTAACAATACACAAATAGGAAATCCGGCCGATTTAATTTTAACATCTGCGTTACCATTAACTTCTAGTTTGGTTCAGCAAGGTGGTGGTTTTTCAATGTCGGCATTTTTCTCTTCATTTGGGGTAGCTGCAGATCCACCAGTTTACGCAAAGCGCAACAGCGATTGTAGTGTAACTTTACAAGCAGAAAGTGGTTATTCGCAATATGTTTGGTTTAAAGATGGAATACAATACCAAACCACAACAACCAATACATTAATTATAACAGAATCGGGGAGTTATGCGGTTCAAGTGATGCGCAATTGCGGCTTGTCGGGCTTATCTATCGCTTTAGATGTAATAGTAGATCCTTGTTCTGATTTAGAAGTTATAAAAGAACGTACCGCTCAAAACGATTTAGATGTTACTTTTACAATTACTGTGACAAATAAAAATCCGCATTTTACTGAAACCAATGCAGTAGCAACCGATATATTACCTACAGGTTTAAATTATGTTTCATCAAGCGTTACTAAAGGTAGTTACAACCCAACAACTGGTATTTGGAATATAGGAACAATGGTGCCTGGTGAAACCCAAGTATTAACTATTGACTGTAAAATTGGATCGTCGGGCGATTATATAAACACCGCTACTATAACTGGTAAATTAGAAGATACCAATACAAAAAATAATAAAGATACAGCTACTGTAGAAGCTTTAGTTGCTGATTTAGATGCTATTAAAGACGACTTTAGGGAGCTTTATATACCTGGCGATTTCTTAGATTATACCATTAGAGTTTTAAATAAAGGACCCCAACGTGCTTTAAATATTGAAGTTAGCGATGTAATGCCGCATAATACAACAGAAATGTCTTGGTCTGGGAACAATAAAACAGGAACGGGTGATTTAGTTGATACAATTGATATGTTAGACCCTAACCAAGAAATGGTATATAAAGTACGTTTACGTGTGCCTGCTGACCATCTTGGCTTATTTACAAATAGTGTTAATGTAAGTTCAATTTACATAGCAGACCCAGTGCCACTTTGTACTGATTGTATTGATACCGATTTCCCAGAATTTAATATACCAAAAGGAATTTCTCCTAATGGCGATGGTGATAACGATTATTTAGATTTAACTTATTATTTTGTTAGTAAATTAATTATTTATAATAGATACGGTCAAGAAGTATATTCAAAAAACGATTATAAGAACGAATGGAAAGGGCAAGATAATCACGGTAGAATTTTACCTTCAGGTACCTACTTTTATAACGCATTTATTTTAGGAAATCCATATAAAACAGGATATATACAAATAATACGCGAAATACCTTAATACTTATTAAAAAAAAATGCAGTGCTACAGCACTGCATTTTTTTTAATTTATATTTTAGATTGTTACATAATAAACATCAGAAGCGTTTCTTTTGATATTTAAAACTTCAAATCCGCCTTCTTCGGGTATTAATTCAACCATATCAAAAGAATGACAGTTTTTAGGTAATCCTTTAAAAATTAAAGTAAATTCCAAAGGCTTATTAAAGGGTATTAAGGTCCATTGCGGAGCAAAACTTATTCCTTCGGCAAAAAGTAATTTATAAGTTAATCCTGATTCTTTATAAACTAAATAGGTACTTTTCCAAATACGAGCAGCGTCACCATAATCATTCGCATAAATAGAACAATGTACAATAACCTGTTGTTCTTCATTTGTTAAAAGTAAAATGTCTTCTTTAAGTGTAGCACAAATAGTGGGTTTTACTTTTAAATCTTCTTCAATTATTGTTGTCATATCTATTTAAAATAAAATACAAAGTTATAAAAAAAAGCGATTCAAAAAATGAACCGCTTTGTTTTGGGTGAAAGACGGGTCTCGAACCCGCGACCTTCGGAACCACAATCCGACGCTCTAACCAACTGAGCTACAATCACCGTGTGTGAGTTTTGTTTTAAAAGTTAACTCTAAACTTTTTGGGTGAAAGACGGGTCTCGAACCCGCGACCTTCGGAACCACAATCCGACGCTCTAACCAACTGAGCTACAATCACCGTTTTAATTTTCGTTTGCAAATATACAGATATTTCGGTGCTTCGCAAATATTTTTTTCAATTTTTTATTTTAAATCTGTTAAGCTGTTGATAGCCACATACCTTTCAACGGTAAATCCTTCTGCATAATCTACAAAAACTAATCGACCTAAGTCTTTTGCGCGGTATTCTATGCTTTCGGTGAAGTTTTTTGTAGCTATTGGTGAAATAGGTTCTGTTGAATTTGGGTTGTAAAATTGGGTGCTATATGCCATTACAGCATCTATTTTATTTTGAATATGATTAGATATATCTACAACAAAATCGGGTTCAATATTTTTCCATTGTATGTAATGGTAAACTACTTTAGGGCGCCATTCTTGTTGAACAACACCGTTTAACTCGGTTTCAATTTTTCGTAAACCTGATAAAAAACATGCGTCCGATACCAATTTACTTCCTTTACCGTGATCAATATGACGGTCATCAATAGCGTTGCAAATTACAATTTCAGGTTTGTATTTGCGGATCATTTTAATAATTTCTAATTGATGATTTTGATCGTTTGTAAAGAAACCATCTTTAAATTTTAGGTTTTCACGTACAGAAACTCCTAATATTTTAGCTGCATTTGCTGCTTCTACAGCTCTTATTTCTGCTGAACCACGTGTACCTAACTCGCCTTGAGTTAAATCAATGATTCCTACTTTTTTTCCTAATGTTACTTCTTTTGCTATGGTTCCACCGCAACCTAATTCAACATCGTCTGGGTGTGCTCCAAAAGCTAAAATATCTAATTTCATTTTTAAATTTTTTGTTGCTAAAAAACTATAGTATATTTTTAACAGTTTTACTTTTATTTACAGTTTCGTTGTATTCGCTTTCGGGAGTACTATCTTTATTTATTCCACCTCCTAAAAATAAAATACCTGTTTCGTTTTCAATTTTCATACACCGCAAATTTACAAACAAGTCGGTTTTATTTTCATAATCTAGATTATTAAAATTCCATTCGCCTAAAAATCCTCCATAGAATTCTCTGTTGTAGTCTTCGTTTTCAATAATAAAATTTTGAGCAGCTAATTTAGGATACCCGCACAAAGCTGGTGTTGGATGTAAATTTTGAACTAATTGATATGGATTAGCACTTGGTTTTAAATTAGCCGAAATATCGGTTTTAATGTGCAATAATGTGCCTGCTGTAAAAGTATATGGTTCTGTTTTTTGTATGTTTTCGCAATAGGGAGTTAGTGCATCAATTACAAAATGGGTAACAATACTTTGTTCGTTTTGTTCTTTGTTGCCCCAAATAATATTGTTTTGATTTGCATTTTTTTGGGTGCCAGCTAATGCAACTGTTTCAACTTTTTTGTTTGTAATTTTAACAAGTTGCTCCGGAGTTGCGCCCATCCACATACCAACTTTTGGATGGTAAAACCAATATACAAAAGCTGTTGGATATTTTTTTACAAAACGTTTAAAATACAGTTCGTATTGTGATTTGTTTAAATTTACTTTTTCTGTTCGCGATAAAACTACTTTTTCAAACAGGCCATTATTAATAGCTTGAATACCTTTTGTAACTAATTGAATGTGTTTTTCTTTATTGTTATTAAATTCATATTTAATATCAGATTCATTATAAGTTGAAAAATCTACTGTAAAATCTTCAATATCGTTAGAAATATTACATTCATTTGGTAAAAAAATAATTTTTAAAGTGTTATTAAACGGTGCAAAAACAAAACAACTTTCTGTTAATTCGTTACAAGTATTTAAACGCGAATTTTTTTGAAACCAACCTGTTATGCTTTTTGAATTTGGTTTGCGATATAATACAAAAGGCAAGTTGTTTAAAAGTGCATTTTTATGAAATGGATTCATTTTTTTTAGGTAAAATAATGTTTGTTAATTTACAAATTGAAATGAGTTGATTTTCTTCATCGGTAATTTTAATTTCCCACAAATGCAATGTTTTTCCTTTATGAATTAAGCGTGCAGTTGCAAATACCCAACCTGTTTTTTTACTTTTTAGGTGATTTGCCGAAATTTCAATTCCGCGAATTTCAAAAGCTGAGGTATCTACAAAAATCATCGATGCAGCACTTCCTACGCTTTCGGCTAACGCAACCGAAGCACCTCCATGTAAAAGTCCCATTGGTTGATGTACTTTAGAATCAACTGGCATTTTAGCAGTTAAAAAGTCTGCACCTACTTCAATAAATTCAATATGTAAGGTTTCCATTAAGGTATTTTTGCAAAGGCTATTGCAAGTATCTAAAATTTGTTGTTTTTCCAAAATAAAAAACTGCTTTAAATTATTTTTTTCCTAATAAATACCCAATATAAGCCATTGGTATATAGGCAAAAATTAAATCGATTCCACTAAACCAATAAGGCGATTCGGGTAATTTTACAACCATTGTAATACCGCCAATTAAAAACAATAAGCCAATAATAAATGCGGGTGTACTTTTTTTAGGAAACGAAAGTTTTGTTGCAACAAAAGTACCAAATGCGTGTGCTAAAAACGGAAAAATAAAATGTTGCGGTTCTAGCAAATGCATGCCTGCTTTTATACCTTCTTCTGTGGTATTATCAACTCCTTTAGGTAAAGGTATTATTTTGCCACTTACCATTATTAGTGTCATATTTGCTATAGATCCTATAACTAAGCCAGCAATTGTTGCTAAAATGTTTCTAAATTTTTTCATATTATTTTTTTGCTAGTTTATCGTTACATTTTTGAATAAATTTTAATTTTTCTAAAGATAATTCCTCAATTTTTTCATCTAAATGTATAGTATCTATGTTTTCTAATACATCGTACGTATAAAAATTATAAAGCATGTTTTCTTTAATATGATCTAAATGAAAACGGTATTCTTCTAGTAAATAGTTAATTTCTTCTTTTAATTCTTTTTTAAATTCCTTTTCAACTTTAAGTTCTTCTAAAATTTGTTCAATGGTTTCTTCGGTTTCTGTAAAACTGTAAGGAATATAAATTGGAGCTAAATTTTTAAATTCGTCACTGTTTTTTAAGGCATGTAACGAATTGATTAACTTGAAATTAAAGTTTGAGTACTCTTTTAAATGCACATCATTTTTAATGATATGATTGATAAATAATTGATATTGCTCTTCGGTTTTGGTATTTATTTCTTCTAATGAATAAAAATGTTGCAAAAGCACAAACGCATCGTTATAAAAAGACACAACATCGTCGGTAATTACACTTTGTGTGTAATTTTCTATAAATTCTGAAACAAATTCTGTGATATAGTTATTATTATTGTTCATTTATATTATTTTTTGTAAAGATATTCTTAATATTTTTATCTTTGATAACAATGCTAAAAAATTAAGTATGAAAACTATTTACGAGATTGATTTACACGAAAGCACCGTTGTAAAAACCGTGATTCCCGAGTACGAAAATAGGTTAAAACAAATACTTTATTACCGCGTAACAAGGGTTGCTGGTGGTTGGTTGTACAAAAAAATAGGTGTTGATTTTCCGGAAGTTTTTGTGCCTTACACCGATGAATTTAAAAGTAGAAAAGAACTTAACAGTTTATAAAAAAGAGATGGTTAGTACCATCTCTTTTTATTCTTTTTTGAAGTATCAGATTTTCTTGATTTTGAGTTTGATGTATTTTTTTTCTTTGTGGTAGTTGTATTTACCCCTGTTTTTTTAGTTCTAAAATCTTTTTTTGCATTTGGGTTTGGTTCGCGCCAAGGATAAGGATTGTCTTTTACTGTTTTTACTTGTATACGAATTAATTTTTCAATTTCTTGCCAGTATGTTTTTTCATCACGCCCAACAAATGACAATGCCAAACCAGTTTCACCCGCACGTCCCGTTCTTCCAATACGGTGGACATAAATTTCAGGAATATTTGGTATATCGTAATTAATTACAAAAGGTAATTGTTGTATATCAATTCCGCGCGAAGCCACATCTGTAGCAACTAAAATATCAATTTGTTTGTTTTTAAAATCGTCTAAAATTTTTAAACGGGTACTTTGCGATTTATCACCGTGAATAGCATCGGCTTTATAACCTTCTTTTTGTAAAAATTCAACTACATTATCGGCGCCTTGTTTGGTACGTGTAAACAATAAAACATTTTTTAACTGTAAATTTTCAATTACATGTTTCAAAAGTTTCTTTTTGTCTTCTTTTTCAACCAAATATACTTTTTGAGAAATGTTTTGAGCCGTGCTAGCAGAATCATTAACAGCAACATAAATGGCATTGCTTAAAAATTCATCGGCAAGTTCACGCACTCCCATTGGCATGGTGGCAGAAAACATTAATGTTTGTCGGTTTTCAGGTGTAAGTTTAATAATTTTACGAACATCGTTAATAAAACCCATATCAAGCATCAAATCGGCTTCATCAATTACTAATTGATGCATCGCATCGGTTTTAATAAAATTTTGTTTGTATAAATCTAAAAACCTACCAGGTGTAGCCACTAAAACATCAACCCCTTCTTTTAAAGCATTAATTTGTGGTTGCATATTTACGCCGCCATAAATTACATATGTTTTTATTTGGGTGTATTTGCTTAGGGATTCAAAATTTTCGGCAATTTGTATGGCTAATTCTCTAGTAGGTGCTAAAACAATGGTGCGTATTTGTTTGCGTTTTTTGCCCGATCCCACTATTCTATGAATGTGGTTAATTATAGGTATAGCAAAAGCTGCCGTTTTACCAGTACCTGTTTGGGCACAACCCACTAAATCTTTTCCATCAATTAAAACCGGAATTGCTTTTTCTTGAATGGGTGTTGCAATTGTATATCCTAAATCGTTTATAGCTTCGGCAACATTGTTATTTAATGGAAATTCTGTAAAATTCATATCAAAAAAATTTACACAAAATTACGTTTTTAATTTCGTATTTTATGATTTTATAATAACTTCAACAAAATTTCAGAATATATGAAACAAACCATACTTGCTGTTAGTGTTTTATTTGTAATGAACTGTTGGTCACAAACAAAACCTAAAGTTGATTTTACCACTGCAAATGCATCGATTAAATTTGATATTGCCGAACATTTAATTTTGGGCGATATTACGTATCAATTTACAGTTAATGAAGCAACAGATACCATTAAAATTGATGCTAAAAACATGATGATTCAAGGGTTAAAATTAAACGGACAAACTCCTAAATATCATTACAACAAAAACCAAATTATTTTTACACAAGGTTATAATGTAGGCGAAAATACGGTTTCAATTAGCTATAAAACAAATCCTAAACAAGCGCTGTATTACGTTGGGTCGGGTACCGATTTACAAATTTGGACACAAGGGCAGGGCAAGTACACCAGCCATTGGTTGCCAAGCTTTGACGATTATAACGAAAAAGTAATTTTTAATACCAAAATTACCTTTGAAACTGGGTACGATGTTCTAAGTAACGGTTTGCTTGATGCTAAAACGGTGAGTGGCAAACAAACTACTTGGAGTTATAAAATGACAAAACCAATGAGTTCTTATTTAGTTATGATGGCTATTGGTAAATTTGATAAAAAAACCGAAAAATCGGCATCGGGTATTACAATTGAAAATTACATTCGTCCTATCGATGCTTCTAAATACGCAACTACCTATCAGCATACCAAAAAAATGTTCGATTTTTTAGAAAAGCAAACAGGTTTTGTATATCCATGGCAAATTTATCGCAACATACCCGTTGAAGATTTTATGTACGGTGGTATGGAAAACACATCGTCAACCATTTTTAATAGCGATTATGTAGTTGATAATATTGGCTTTAATGATAAAACTTTTGTAAATGTAAATGCACACGAAATGGCGCATCAATGGTTTGGTAATTTAGTTACAGCTAAAACCAATCAAGACCATTGGTTGCAAGAAGGTTTTGCAACGTATTACGCTTTATTGGCCGAACGCGAAGTTTATGGTGTTGACTATTTTTATTGGAAATTATATGAAATGGCCGAATTAATTACCAAAGATGCAAAAGAAAACAAAAATACAGCTGTTTTTAGCGAAAAAGCCACAACTGTTACTTATTATCAAAAAGGCGCTTGGATGCTTTTCTATTTATCTAGTCAAATAGGTGAAGCAAATTTTAACACTGTAGTAAAAAATTACTTACAGAAATACGCTTTTAGCAACGCAACTACGCAAGATTTTTTAAATGAAGTAAAAGCTGTTTCACCAAATTTTAATACAGATAATTACAAGCGTAATTGGTTAGAAAACAAAGCTTTTAATACTAAAGAAGCCTTGTTTTTAATAGAAAATTCACCCTTAGTTAAATCGTATTTCGAAGTTTTAGCATTACAATCAAAAGGTTTTGAAGTTAAAAAAGAAACCCTGCTAAAATTGTTGAAGGATAGCAATACACCTGCAAACACAAAACGCGAAATTGTTTTTCAGTTGCACAAGGTTCCTTATGCCGATGCTAAGGAATTTTACCAAACCGTAATGCAATCTAACGATGTTAAAGTGCGCCAAGCCTTAGCACAAATTATCAGTGAAATTCCAACCGAATTTTTAGAAGATTATAAATTACTTTTAAACGATAATTCGTACATAACCCGCGAAATTGTTTTTAAAAATTTATGGTTGCAAAACGAAGCTTTTCGACCAACTTTGCTAGATCAAACCGAAACATGGAAAGGTTTTAACGATAACAATTTGCGTATTTCGTGGTTAATGTTTGCACTATCTACTCAAAATTATAAAAACGATAAAAAAGCACATTGGTATTCCGAACTTGAAAACTACGCGTATAATAAATACAACAGCAACATACGCACAAACGCTATAAACGCCATGTGGTACTTAAACCCGTACGATAGTAATACGTTGCCTCATTTAGTAAACGCATTGGTGCACCACAACAGTCGTTTTCAAAAATTTGGCAAAGATGCCATTATCCGTTTATGTGAAAAAAAGGAATTTAAAGAACATTTTAAAAAGTTAATTCCATACTTGCCACAAGACGAGCATGATGCACTTAAAAAGTTAATGGAAACTATTTAAAAAATTAATACTAAAAAGACTAAACATTTTTGTTTGGTCTTTTTTGTTTTTAAACCTACGCAATTCATAAAAAATAACTTAAAAAATATTTTTTACATTTTGTAACGTGTTGTAAAATAAATTGTTATATTTATTAAAAATTAATACAAAGTATTATGAAAACAAAATTAACACTGATTGTAGTAATATTTTTTACTGCCCAGCTAACTACTGCGCAAGTTTTATTTAATGAAAACTTTGATAGTTACCCAACTGGGCATTTAAATGCTATTTATGATAATACCACCCCCGGACAAGGGGGGTGGGTAATTTCAAGAAGCCAAACAAATACAGCAACTGCAATAGTAACACCTGAACCAGGTAAAGGGAATGTAGTAGTTTGCACTACTACATATTCTACTGACGCACTTAATTTTGATCAAGCCTACAATATTATAAATGCCTTATGGAACAATCGTACGGTAGGAAACAATGTTTTAAAATTTGAATACGATTTTTTTGGGATGAATAATTTTCTGGTAGGTGGTAGCATATTAAGTCAGGGGCAAGGTTTAATCAATACTTCATTTTTATCTGGTCCAAATCAAATAAGAGTTACATATTGGGATACAACTTTTAAAACTACCGTTTTAAAAAATTACAATAGTACCGATCCTTTTCCGCAAAGCATGTGGATAAAAAGTGAAATATTTATAGATTACAACACAAAAAAAATATATTTTTACATACCTACACTTAATTTATATACAACAGGTACTTTTTCGCATAACA
>JACCEA010516386.1_pt1 | contig 38488 bp, 30 predicted proteins | sample 7449851 | NCBI WGS metagenome assembly JACCEA01 (sample SAMN15323453, study PRJNA562643) | freshwater metagenome | isolation source: river surface water | place: USA:Blue River Watershed | collected 2017-08-18 | reverse complement strand
CCACCGCGACCGGCGCGACGGAGACGGTCGGCTCGACCTCGACCTACACCGACGACGTCCAGCTCGGCGCCCCCGGCCTCCGCCGCTTCCTGCGCCTCTCCGTCTCCTACTCCGCGCCCTGACCGGAGATTCGAAAACGCCGGGGACCCCGTCCGACGCCGGCCCGCCCGCGGCGGGCTTCCCCCACCGATTCGCTACGCTCGGGCGAGACCCGCGATCCCGCGCGCCAAGTCCGGGCCTGGCCGCGCCGCGCCCGGACTTGGCGCTCGCCTCCGCCCCCGCCTGACTACCCGCTGCTTCTTTCTCCCCGCAATGCCCGAGCCCACCAACCTCTCCGCCTTCATCTGGTCCGTCGCAGATCTCCTGCGCGGCGACTACACCCAGTCCGAATACGGCAAGGTCATCCTCCCCTTCACCGTCCTCCGCCGCCTCGACTGCGTGCTCGAACCGACGAAGGCCGCCGTCCTCGCCGAGAAGGCCAAGCGCGAAAAGGCCGGCCTCAACCCCGAGCCCTTCCTCCTCCGCGCCGCCGGGCTGCTCTTCTACAACACGTCCCCGCTCGACCTTAAAAAGCTCGTCGGCGACCAAGACCATATCGCCGAGAACCTCCGTGCCTATCTCCACGGCTTCTCTCCTGCCGTCCGCGACATTTTCGAGCGCTTCGATTTTCACGTGCAGGTCGAGCGCCTGCAAAAGGCCGGGCTCCTCTATCTCGTCGCGGAAAAGTTCGCCACCATCGACCTCCACCCCGACGCGGTGAGCAACGACCAGATGGGCTCCGTCTTCGAGGAGCTGATCCGCAAGTTCGCCGAGGCCTCCAACGCCACCGCCGGAGAGCACTTCACCCCCCGCGAGGTCATCCGCCTCATGGTCAACCTCCTCTTCATCGAGGACGACGAGGCGCTCACCAAGCCCGGCGTCGTGCGCTCCCTCTACGACCCCACCGCCGGCACCGGCGGCATGCTCTCCGAGGCCGAGGAGCACCTCCGCGCCCTCAACCCCGGCGCCCGCCTCGTCCTCTACGGGCAGGAGCTGAACCCCGAGTCCTACGCCATCTGCAAGGCGGACATGCTCATCAAGGGGCAGGACATCGCCAACGTCATCTTCGGCAATACCCTCTCCGCCGACGGCCTCCCCGCGAAGTTCTTCGACTACATGCTTTCCAACCCGCCCTTCGGCGTGGAGTGGAAGAAAATCGAGGCCGCCATTCGCAAGGAGTATGAGGAGAAGGGCCACGCCGGCCGCTTCGGCCCCGGCCTGCCCCGCGTCAGCGACGGCTCGCTCCTCTTCCTCCTGCACCTCCTCTCCAAAATGCGCCCGGCCAAGGACGGCGGCAGCCGCTTCGGCATCGTGCTCAACGGCTCGCCCCTCTTCACCGGCGGCGCCGGCTCGGGCGAGAGCGAGATTCGCCGCCACGTCCTGGAGAACGACCTGGTGGAGGCGATCATCGCCCTCCCCACCGACATGTTCTACAACACCGGCATCGCCACCTACGTGTGGGTGGTGAGCAACCGCAAGCCCGCCGCCCGCAAGGGCAAGGTGCAGCTCATCGACGCCTCCGGCTTCTGGCAAAAGATGCGAAAAAGCCTCGGCTCGAAGCGCAAGGAACTCAGCCCCGCCCACATCGAGGACATCACCCGCCTCTTCGGCGACTTCCACGAGGTCACCCGCGATGGCACGCCCATTAGCCGCATTTTTAAGAACGAGGATTTCGGCTACCGCACCATCACGGTCGAGCGCCCCCTGCGCGCCGCCGCCGGCCAGCTCGTCCTCGGCCAGAAGGGCAAGGCCAAGGGCAAGCCCCAGCCCGACCCCGCCCTCCGCGACACCGAAAACGTGCCGCTCTCCGAGGACGTGGAAACGTATTTTAAGCGCGAGGTGCTGCCCCACGCGCCCGACGCGTGGATCGACCACGAGAAGACCAAGGTCGGCTACGAAATCCCCTTCAACCGCCACTTCTACGTCTTCCAGCCCCCGCGCCCCCTCGCCGCCATCGACGCGGACCTGAAGGCCTGCACCGACAAAATCCTCACGCTCATCGGAGGGCTCGGGCGGTGAGTTTCCCGGCGTATCCGAACAACAAGGACAGCGGCGTCGCGTGGCTCGGCCGCGTGCCGGCGCATTGGGAGGTGAAGCCGTTTTATGGCGTCGTTACTGAATGCTGCGAGCCGAACGTCGGCATGGTCGAAGATAACCTCTTATCGCTCAGCTATGGCCGGATCGTTAGAAAGGACATCTCGGCAAACGATGGGCTTCTGCCCGAGTCATTTGAGACCTACCAGATCGTGCATGCGGGGGACATCGTGCTCCGACTGACCGACCTTCAAAACGATAAGCGAAGCCTGCGTTCGGCATTGGTTCGCGAAACTGGCATTATCACCTCGGCATACCTTGCCATCCGAGCGCGCATAGCCCTCCCGGAATACATCGCCCACCTGCTGAGAGCATACGACACGACTAAAGTCTTTTATTCGATGGGTGGCGGCCTGCGACAAGCGATGAAGTTTGGCGACTTGAAGCGAATGCCGACCTTGCTTCCGCCGCTCCCCGAGCAACAGCGGATCGCGGCGTTTTTGGATCGGGAGACGGGGAAGATCGACGAGCTGGTGGCGGAGCAGCGGCGGCTGCTGGAGCTGTTGAAGGAAAAGCGACAGGCCGTGATTTCCCACGCCGTCACGAAAGGCCTCAACCCCGACGCCCCCCTCAAACCCTCCGGTATCGAGTGGCTCGGGGCTATTCCCAAGCATTGGAGGCATACACGGCTTAAGTGGGCTACGAGCCATATCATCGACTGCCCTCACGAGACCCCCCTGTATTCAGACGATGGACAGTATCGAGTAATCCGAACCGCTGACATCGAAGAAGGCAGGTTGGAGGTGTCGCACATGTTCCGTCTCGATGAGGCGGAATACCAGAATCGAACACGCAGAGCTAAACTTGCATCTCGCGACATTGTTTACGGGAGGGAAGGCGAACGATGGGGGCACGCCGCACTCGTCCCAAGTGATGATGCATTTTGCCTTGGGCAGCGAATGATGCAGTTCCGTCCGAATGAGCTTTTCGATTCGGCGTTCCTGATGTGGCTGCTTAACTCCCGTCCGACATACCTTCAAGGCGCGATGGACACTGTTGGTGCCACATCACCACACGTTAACGTGAGCACGATCCGGAATTACGAGTTGGCTCAACCGCCTATCGAAGAACAACGAAGCATAGCGAGATACCTCGACGCGGAGACGCAAAAGTTCGACGCGCTGACGGCGGAGGCGGAGCGGGCCATCGAGCTGCTGCAAGAGCGCCGCGCCGCGCTCATCTCCGCCGCCGTCACCGGCCAAATCGACGTGCGCGCCGCATGAAGGGTCAATCGCTCCCCGCACACAACGCGCTCAAGGAGCTTCATGACGTTGACTGGCTCAACGGCGTGATTCGCGGCTGCATTTGGGACGAGTCGTTGGGGCCGCCTGAATCGCATCCAAACATCCGGCTCTTCGGCGAGGTCGAGCGATACTTGAGCCACCGGCAAATCGCGCACGCGGGAGACACCTTCAACACCTACTGCCAAAACATCCTCGCCGAGATACTTGAGGCCGATCCGTCGCAATGGGCCACGGTGGCGGACCTGTTTGGCAAAAGATCGCGCGAGGAAATCATCGCCGCCCTCCGACGGCAAAAAGGTCGGGACGACAATGTGCGGAAGGCGCTTCGCGAACGACTGGGGATATTTTGGTGCAATGAGCTGGAGATCGTTTGCACGCTGCGAAACAAGATCGTCCACCAAGCCGGCATCGACCACGCGCGGGATGTAGAAAAGACCGTCGCCGATTATCTTCCGGGAAAGCATCCCCTGCCGCCCCCCGAACTCGAACCCGCTTTCCCGGTGCAGTGGGCGGAAGACGGGGCACTCCTGCTCGACGCCAAGGCAGCCCACTGGGCAACACGCTACGTCGGCTATCACGTCCACCTCATGGACCAAAACATTTGCCATCGTTTCGGCGTGCCTCGCGAACGCCGACCGATGCCGTCGTCGAGCTTCAAGTTTCGTGGTGGCGGCCCTTACCGCGCGCTTTTCCCGGGGATGCCCCTGCCCAAGCCAGCGCCTACCCCCAAGCCTAGGCCTACACCACCACTTCCCCCCTTGCCCCCCATTCCACCGATGCCCGACGCGAAAGAGATAGCCTGTGCTCAGAAGTGGTATGCCCTGCGCGACGAGCTGGACACCACGGTCCGCGCAATATGCGACGAGAGCGGCGTCGAGATGGATGGCGTTTTCGGGCAGCTCGCAGGCAATCCCTCCCCAACCACAATCGCCTGCCACGACATGCACCTCGGCTACGACCTGCGTCCGGCGGGAGCATCCGAGGAAAAGCAAAATCGCCTCGGAATCCGAATCCGCCAGCGCGGTTTCCTCCCCTTCGTCACCGTCTGGTCGGACAAGACCATGATGCGAGACTTTGACGAGGTTGATGACCTCTCGAAAATCCGGGAGGAAATCACGACGGCGGTCCACGCGACGCATTGCTGAAGATTTTTAAAGCCATGCATACCACGCCCAAGACGATTCAGATATTCCTCCCCGGCGGCGACCCGCGCGGCATCCGTATCGCCGAGGTCACTACGCGCATCGTTCAGGTCATCGAGGTGCCGCGCGTGCTTCTGACGGATTTCCTCCAGATGCCCGAGGCGGCGCAGGTGGCGGTTTACTTCCTCGTCGGGCAGGGCGAGGGTGGCGGCGAGCCACAGGTGTATGTGGGGCAAACCGGCGACCTCCGCGCCCGCCTAACCACGCACAACAAGGAGAAGGAGTTTTGGGAGCGCGCGCTGGTGCTAATCTCGCGGACCAACTCCCTTACCCAAACCCACGCGCTCTTCCTAGAGTGGCATTGCCTCCAAGCCGTCCGGCAAGCCGCCCGCTTCATGCCTCACAACGGCAACAACGCCAGCCGTCCCCACACGCCCGCGCCCTTGGAGGCCGACTGCCTCGAAATCTTCGACACGGGCCGCACCCTCCTCGCGACGCTGGGGTTTTCGCTTTTCGATCCCGTGGCCCGCGTGGTGGCGAGGGCGGAGGACGCGGACGAACTTTTCTACTGCAACGCCGTAGGCGTGGACGGGCGCGGCCAGTTTACCGAAGAGGGATTTGTGGTGCTCAAAGGCTCGGTCGGACGGGCCGAAAATGTTCCCTCGGTTCGCGGCACCTGGATCGAGACGCTGCGCCAGCGCCTCCTCGACAACGGCGTGATGCGGGTGGACGGCCGCACCGTGGTGTTTGAAAAAGACCATCTGTTCCGATCACCCAGTGGCGCCGCAATCGCATTGGTCGCCCGCAACGCGAATGGCTGGCTCGACTGGAAGACCAAGGACGGCCGCTCGCTCGACGAGGTGAAGCGGCAAAGCGGTCAGGCGTAAAACCGGAAGCTACCCCGCCGGCGGCGCCTCGCCGAACAGGCGCCGATAATCCGCGTCAAATTTGGCCGGCGTATCGCCGTCATATCGCCACTGGGCCACCACGCGGTGCACGAGGTCCATATCGATGTGCTTCTCGTCCGCCATGAGCCGCAGCAGCTCCAACGAGTTCATGGCGTGGACGCCATACAGCGCGGCCATGTCGAGCAGGTCGGTGTCGTCGGTCACCATCGCGATTCCCAACTCGGAAGCGGTGGCGAGCACCCGCACATCCACCGGCGAGGGTCCAAGCTCCTCATCCTGCACGTGCGCCCACATGAAGTCGTAGGTGTCGTCGATGCCCTTGGCCGCCTTGCGGCTGATGTTGAGCGGACGCGAGCGGTCGGCGACAAACTCGGCGCCGGTGAACCAGTCGAACTTGTTTTGCAGACGCGCCTGCCGCTCAAACTCCTCGGTTACAGACGCGTTGACGTAGAGCGCGTATTCCTTGGAGCCAAAGGTCCGCGCCAGCAACGGATGGAGGTTTTGCGCGAGGCGGAGGTAGCTGCACGTATCCACCAAAATCTTCGTCTGCGGCATGGCGAAGGCGGTGGATGAGCTGGGCTCAGGCGAGAGCTTGGCGCAGGGCCTTGGCGTCCGTGAGCGGAAGATCGAGCATGCGGCTAAGCAGCGAGTCCGAGTGCGGCGCGGTCTTCAGGTAGGCGCCCAGCGCGGGGAAGAACGGCGTCTGGAACGCATCGCCGCACACGCGCATGAAATGGTCGGCGGATGGGTGTTTGCCGTCGAAGAAACGCTCGCTGACCAGCGGGTGCAGCTTGTTGAACTGGGAGATGGCCGCGAAGAGGGCGGATCGATCCAGCGGAGAGAAGGCCACCCCGTGGGCGCGGGCGTAATTCTCCAGCTCCAAATAGACGGAGTTGGGAGAGATGACGAAATCGCGGGCGGTGTTCACCACGAGGTCCAAACGCGCGCGAGGTGACGCGAGGTCGCGGTATTGGTCGAACACGACCCGCGCGGCCTCCTCCGGGAAGAGCAGGGCGCCCGCGAAGGCATCCGAGAAATCCTCGGCCTGGTCCATCGTCTCGCGGGTGAGAAGATCGAGGGCGAGCACATGGCCGAGTTCGTGCGCCATCCAAAATTTGAAGTCGTGCCAGTGGCTATCGAGGTTGAGATAGATCCACGTGGTCTTCGAATCGGGGAGATAAACGTGGAGGGCGTTTTCATGGCGCTCCTTCTTCCCCCAAAGCACGGGCACGATCACGGCCTGCAATTCGCTAAACTTGCGGATCAGGTCCGGGAAATCGATGGGGCCTGCGGGAGAGAGCTTCAGGTCTTTGCGAAGCTCGACGACCAGCGACTGAATGTAGCGGTAGTCGAGCACCGGGTTACGCAGGCGGCCCGGCGAGATGAAGCGGTCGAAAGGCAAATGCTCCACCACGGGGGAAAGGAGGCGCCCCATCTCCTTGGCCCGATTAAGATGGATGGGCGTGGTCTTCGTGCCGCGCCGCTTGCGAAAGGCTACGAGCGGCTCCGTCACGACGGAGGCGGAAGCGGCGACGACGAGAGCCCCGTAGGAGAGGCCAACGAGCTTCCCGAGCTTCAGCAGCTCAGGGGGGCGGGGGAAGGACTTGCCGGTTAACCACTTTGAGACCGCGGCCTTGGTCACCCCGAGCTTTTCCGCCAGCGAGGTCTGCGTGAACCCATTGGCGTTCATCGCCGTCTCGACGGCGTTTAGGTTTAGGGTGCGTTCCATGAAGAAAAGCGTTCGTGCTAATCAAGCATCGTCAACTTTTGTCAACTCTTTAGGCCCGTGCCTTCACTGCCGCAACAGGATTATACCCGATGCCATCCCGGTTAAACTTGAGTCATAAAAGGGTGACTGCACCGTAAGCCGCGTGCCCAGCCCGCATAAGGAAAACGCCTTCGAGTCCGAACTCTGCGCTCACCTCGCCGCCCACTGCTGGCTTTACGAAGACGGCGACGCCGCCCGCTACGACCGCGCCCGCGCCCTGTTCCCGCCCGATGTCGTGGCGTGGGTGCAGGCCGCGCAGCCGGACGCGTGGAAGGCTCTGGTCAAAAGCCACGGGGCCAAAGCCGAGGAAACTCTACTCGACCGCGTGCGCGCCCAGCTTGACCAGCGCGGCACGCTCGACGTGCTTCGCCACGGCGTGGAGCTGCTCGGCCTCAAGGCTCCGCTCAAGCTTGCGGAGTTCAAGCCAGCGCTCGCGATCAACCCCGACATCCTCGCCCGCTACGCAGCTAATCGCCTCCGCGTAGTGCGGCAGGTGCGCTACTCGCTCGCCTGCGAGAACAGCCTCGACCTCGTGCTCTTCCTCAACGGCGTGCCGGTCGCCACGGCGGAGCTGAAAACCGACTTCACGCAGAGCGTGGAGGACGCCATCGACCAATACCGCTTCGACCGCCACCCGCGCCCCAAGGGTCAGGCCCCCGAGCCCCTGCTTTGCGCGCCTAGCGGCGCGCTCGTCCACTTCGCGGTCAGCAACTCCGAGGTCCACATGACCACGAAGCTCGATGGCGCGGCGACGAGCTTCCTCCCCTTCAACCAAGGAGACCACGGCGCGGCCGGAAACCCTGTGAACCCCAAGGGCGGGCACCGCACCGCCTACCTCTGGGAGCAGGTGTGGGCGCGCGAGAGCTGGCTGGAAATCCTCGGCCGCTACCTCATCGCCCAACGCGACGCGAAGAAGCAGATCGAGCGCATCATCTTCCCCCGCTTCCACCAGCTCGACGTGACGCGGAAGCTCCAAGCCGCGGTGCTCGCCGACGCGGAGGCCGCGGGCGCGGCGGGACCGTCCGCCAAGTATCTGGTCCAGCACTCGGCGGGCTCCGGTAAAACCAACTCCATCGCCTGGACGGCGCATTTCCTCGCCGAGCTGCACGACGCAAAAAATCAGAAGGTCTTCGACAGCGTGGTCGTCGTCTCGGATCGCACCGTGATCGACGCGCAGTTGCAGGACGCGTTGTTCGCGCTTCCAGCGTCAGACGGGGGTCGTCGCCACGATCAAAGGCGGCGAAGGTAGCAAGAGCGCGGAGCTGGCCGAGGCCTTGTCGGGCGACAAGAAGATCGTCGTCTGCACCATCCAGACCTTCCCCTTCGCCCTGGATGCGGTGCGCGAGCTGGCCGCGACCAAGGGCAAGCGTTTCGCGGTCATCGCCGACGAGGCGCACTCGTCGCAGACCGGCGAAGCTGCGGCGAAACTCAAGGCCGTGCTCTCGCCCGAGGAAGTCGCGGCGCTCGGCGATGGCGGCGAGGTGAGCGCCGAGGATTTGCTCGCGGCGCAGATGGCGGCGAGGGCGGAGGCGAAGGGAGTGACCTTCGTCGCATTCACCGCCACGCCCAAGGCGAAGACGCTCGAACTTTTCGGGACGCGGCCGGACCCGACACGACCGGAGGCGGCGGACAACCTGCCCGCGCCTTTCCACGTTTACTCCATGCGGCAGGCCATCGAGGAGGGGTTCATCCTCGACGTGTTGCAGAACTATACGAGCTACAAGCTCGCCTTCCGCCTCGCGCACGACGGCAAGGACTACGACGAGCGCACGGTGGAGCGGGACGCGGCGATGAAGGGCATCATGGGCTGGGTGCGGCTCCATCCCTACAACATTTCGCGGAAGGTAGAGATCGTGGTGGAGCACTACCGCGCCCACGTCGCCGCGCTGCTCGGCGGCCGGGCAAAGGCGATGGTGGTGGTGGGCAGCCGCATCGAGGCCGTGCGTTGGAAGCTCGCGATAGAAAAATACATCGCGGGCAAGGGCTACAAGATCGGCACCCTCGTCGCCTTCTCGGGCGAGGTGAACGACAAGGAATCGGGCGAAGAGCCGTTCAAGGAGACGAGCGCGGCGCTCAATCCGGGGCTCAAGGGCCGCGACATCCGAGAAGCCTTCAAGGGGCCAGATTACCACGTGCTCCTAGTGGCGAACAAGTTTCAGACCGGCTTCGACCAGCCCCTCCTCTGCGGCATGTATGTCGATAAGCGCTTGGCCGGCATTCAGGCGGTGCAAACGCTGTCGCGGCTCAACCGGGCGCACCCCGGCAAGGACACGACCTACGTCCTCGACTTCGTGAACGAGCCGGCGGACGTGCTGGAGGCTTTCAAGACCTATCACGAGACGGCGACGCTCTCGGGGGCGACCGATCCTAACCTCGTTTTCAACCTCCGCGCCAAGCTCGACGCCGCCGGCCACTACGACGACTACGAGGTGGACCGCGTGGTGGCGGCGGAGCTGAAGCCCGGCGCGACGCAGGGCGAATTGCTCAAGGCCATCGAGCCGGTGGTGGACCGCCTGACGAAGACCTACAAGCTCGCGCAGGCGCAGCTCAAAGCCGCGAAGGCCGAGAAAAATGAAACTTCACGGAAGGAAGCGCAGGACCTGCTGGACGCGCTCATCCTCTTCAAGGCCGACATGGGCGCCTACGTGCGGCTTTACACCTTCCTGTCGCAGATTTTCGACTACGGGAACACGGGCATCGAAAAGCGCGCGATCTTCTTCAAACGCCTGTTGCCGCTCCTGGAGTTCGGCCGCGAGCGCGAGGGCATCGACCTTTCCAAGGTCGTCCTCACGCACCACAACCTCCGCAAGCTCGGCACGGCCCCGATGCCGCTCGGCAAGGGCGAGAACCCGAAACTCGCGCCCGTGACGGAATCCGGTGGCGGCAGCGTGCAGGAAAAGCAAAAGGTCTACATGGCCGAACTGATCGAGAAGCTGAACGAGGTCTTCGGCGGCGAAATCAGCGAGGAGGACAAATTGAGCTACGTGACAGGGACGATCCTCGGGAAGGTGGTTCAGTCAAAGACGCTCCAGCAACAGGCGGCGAGCAACACAAAGGAGCAATTCTCGGCCTCGCCCGACCTCCGGACCGAGCTGCAAAACGCCGTGATCGCGAGCTACGACGCCCACACGTCGATGAGCACGAAGGCCCTAAATTCGCCCGTGGTGCTGGAGGGACTTCTTGAAATCCTCCTCCACCACGCGAAACTCTACGAAGCACTCCGGTCCAAGGCGGCGTGATCCGGCCAAGCCAGGTTCGGCCCTACGGAGCCCCGTCGACACCAATACGACGGACGGAAGAAAAACAAAAAGCCCCGGAGATTTTTAAGTCTCCGGGGCCAAAATGGCTGCCCGAGTAGGGGTCGAACCTACGACCAAGTGATTAACAGTCACCTGCTCTGCCACTGAGCTATCGGGCAATGATTCCCTTCTTTGAAAAGGGGCGGGGGAAAAACCAAGCGCCGGGCACCTTTGTCAACGCCCATTTACCACCAAGGCGCAGATTTTCCCGAGGCCACCCAAGATTTGGTTGCCAAAGCCCGCCGCCGCCGCTTCAGCTCAACCTCTTTTCCATTACGCCTGCCATCAATTCCGGTGCGACAGGGGGAACGAAACCTATGAAACAACCGCTCAGCCTGACCATCACGCCGCGCGCCCAAACCGGCCGCTCGGCTTCCCGCCGCGTTCGCAAAGCGAACCAGATCCCCGCGATCCTCTACGGAAAGCACACCAGCCCCGAGACGCTCGCCGTCGACGCGCCCGAATTCACCCGCCTCGTCAAGGCCGTCGCCGGCCGCGCGCTCATCATCGAGCTCCAGCGCAAGGACAAGGCCGAGAAGGCCCTCTCCTTCCTCCAGGAAGTCCAGCGCGACCCCATCACCGACAAGTATCTCCATGTCGACCTCCAGGAAGTGAAGGCCGACGAGAAGATCGACGTCAACGTGCCCGTCGCCATCGTCAACGAGGCGTTCGGCGTGAAGAGCCAGGGCGGCGTGCTTGAAATCTCCGCCAAGACCCTCCGCGTGCGCTGCCTGCCCAAGGATCTGCCCCCGGTCATCGAGGTCGACGTCTCCGAGCTCAAGATCGACGAGTCGATCAAGGTCGGCGGCCTCAAGGCCGTCGCCGGCGTCGAGTTCCGCGATCTCCCCGGCCACTCCGTCGTCTCCGTCCTCAGCATCGAGGAAGAGGCCGTCGCCGAGGCCGCCACGCCCGCCGCCGGCGCCGCCGCTCCCGCCGCCGGTGCCGCCGCCCCCGCCGCCGGTGCCGCCGCCGCTCCCGCCAAGGACGCGAAGGCCCCCGCCGCCGGCGCCAAGCCCGCCGCCGCCCCCGCCAAGAAGTAAGCGTCGTCGTCCGCCGCCGCGCCCCGCGCCTTGCCGCCCGGGGTTCGCGCGTTTGTTCTTTGAGTCATGCCCATCTCGCTCGTTGCCGGCCTCGGCAACCCCGGTCGCGCCTACGCCGCCACCCGCCACAACGCGGGATTCATGGTGGTGGATGCGCTCGCCGCGGGGGAAAAGCTCTCCTGGAAAACCGAGGAGCGCTTCGAGGCCGAGATCGCCCGCTGGGACTTCGCTCCCGGCCACACCGTATGGCTGGCCAAGCCGCTCACGTTCATGAACGAGAGCGGACGCGCCATCCAGAAGCTCGCCGCCTTCCACAAGATCGCGCCGGCCTCGATCACGGTCGTGTATGACGATCTCACCATCGACTGCGGCCTGCTGAAGGTCTCGGTCAAGGGCAGCGCCGGCGGCCACAACGGCATCGCCGACCTGCTCGCCCGCATGGGCGACGGCTTCGTCCGCTACCGCCTCGGCATCGGACCCAAGCTTCCCCGCGAGATGGACCTCAAGGACTACGTGCTCGGCCGCTTCACCGACGAACAACACCACCTCTTTAATCAACAACTCCCACGCTACACCTCCGGCCTCCGCCTCCTGCTCGCGCAGGGGCCCGACCAGGCCATGAACCAGCTTAACCGCCGCACCCTCCCATCCACATGAGCGCCACCGCTACCCGCAACTACCTCGCCACCTTCATCCTCGATAACCGGGGCAAGGAAGAGACCGTCGAGCAGATCGTCGACGTCGTGAAGACCGAGATCGCCGCCGTCTCCGGCACCGTCTCCTCCGTCGAGAACGTCGGCCGCAAGGACTTCGCCCGCGTCACGGACAACAAGTTCCCCGCCGCCAGCTACGTCCAGATCAAGTTCTCCGGCCCCGCCTCCGCGCCCGCCGCCCTCAAGGAGCGCCTCCGCCTCAAGCACAGCGTCTACCGCACGCTCGTGCAGGCCGCCTAAACAGGCGCCTTCGTCGTCGCTTCGTCGCACGAAATCCTCCCACCCTCCGCCATGGCCAACCTTAATCGCGTCCTCCTGATCGGAAACCTCACCCGTGACCCCGAGCTGCGTGTCACGCCCAAGGGCACGGCCATCTGCCAGTTCGGCCTCGCGATCTCCCGGTCGTTCAAGGACGAGTCCGGCCAGACCCGCGAGGAGGCCACCTTCGTGGACATCGAGGCTTGGGGCAAACAAGGCGAGCTCATCGCCAAGTATTGCGCCAAGGGCCGCCCCCTCTTCGTCGAGGGACGGCTCCGCTTCGACCAGTGGGAAGACAAGCAAAGCGGCCAGAAGCGCTCCAAGCTCAAGGTCGTCCTCGAGAACTTCCAGTTCCTCGGCGGACGCGAAGGCGGCGCCCCCGGCGCCGGCGGTCCCGCCGGCTCCGGAGACGACGTCGACCAGAGCTTCGAGCAGCCCCAGCGCTCCGCCCCCGCGCCCCGCGCGCCCGGCGGCGGACGCCCGGCCCCCGCGCCGCAGCACGACATCAACGACGAGGACGTGCCCTTCTGAGGCCCGCCCCCGCGTTTTCCCCGCCCTTCCGTATCCTTTTAACCAATACAACACCCATCCCACCATGGCCCACCATGAAGTCCTCCTCCTGAAGCCCGTCGCCGGTCTCGGCGGCGAAGGCGACCAAGTCCGCGTCCGCGCCGGCTACGCCCGCAACTTCCTCCTCCCCACCAAGGCCGCCGTCGCCCTCTCCCAGGGCAACCGCAAGCGCGTCGAGGCGCTCAAGAAGCAGCGCGCCACCCGCGAGGCCAACGAGCTCGCCGGCGCCCAGGAACTCGCCAAGAAGATCGCCAAGGTCTCCATCGCCTTCGTCGTCAAGACGGGCGAGGGCGGCAAGATGTTCGGCGCGATCACCTCCGCCGACCTCCACCAGAAGTTCGTCGACGCCGGCGTCGACCTCGACAAGAAGAAGATCCACCTCCACACCCCGGTGAAGACCCTCGGCAAGCACGAGGTCGCCATCAAGCTGCACGCCGAGGTCTCCGTGGACATCTCCTTCGACGTCGTCTCCGAGAACCCGATCGAGGCCGCCCCCGTCGAGGAGGCCCCCGCCCCGAAGACCTTCTCCAAGGCCAAGAAGAAGGCCGCCGACAAGGCCGAGTAAGCCCCTCGCGGGTCCATCCGCTTCCCAAGGCCGCGCCCCTTTCCGGGCGCGGCTTTTTTGCGCCCGCCGCCGCGCCTTCCGCCACCCGCGCCCGCCGGCGGCGATCCGCGCACGGCCCCGCCCCGGGCCGCCTGTGGACAAGTTCCCGCAAGCTCCGCTTGCCGCCCGCCCGCCCTCCCCCTTGCCTCGGCGTTTCGCCCTGATGCCCGACTCCGCCAGCCCCTCCTCCGCCCGGTCCCCCCGCCGCTTCCGCAAAGACGCCGAGGGCGACGCCCCCGCCTCCGCCGCGGGCCGCGTCCCGCCCCACTCCGTCGAGGCCGAGGAACAGCTCCTCTCCGCCTGCTTGCTCGACGGCGGCGACGTCGTCGCCCGATGCCTCGAGGGCAAGATCGCCCCCGCCTCCTTCTACGTCCCCGCCAACCGGCTCATCTACGAAAAGCTCCTCGAGCTCTACAACGCCGGCAAACCCATCGACCTCGCCATCCTCGCCGAGGAGCTGAAAACCACCCGCCAGCTCGACGAGATCGGCGGCTACGCCTACCTCACCCGCATCTCGGGCCGCATCCCCACCACCGCCGGCGCCGCCTACTTCATCGAGAAGGTCCGCGAGCTCGCCCTCCTCCGCGAAATCATCCGCGCCGCCACCGGCGCCGTGGAGGACTGCTACAACTACAGCGGCGGCATCCAGGAGTTCGTGGACAAGGTCGAGCAGACCATGTTCAAGGTCACGCAGGAGCGCGTCGGCGACGGCGCCAAGCCCATGCGCGAGCCGACCAAGGAGGCGATGTTCGTCATCCAGAAGATGCTCATGAAGAAGGGCGAGCTCACCGGCGTGAGCACCGGCTACAAGGACATCGACCGCTACCTCTTCGGCCTCCAAAAGTCGGAAATGATCGTCCTCGCGGGCCGCCCCTCCTGCGGAAAGACCTCGCTCGCGATGAACTTCGCCGAGCACGCCGCCCTGCCCAACCGCGGCCAAGGCGTCGCCACCCTCGTCTTCTCGCTCGAAATGAGCGCGGCCCAGCTCGCGCTCCGTCTCCTCTGCTCGCGCTCCCGCGTGAACATGAAGCTCCTCCGCGACGGCCTCCTCTCCAAAAACGGCGAGGAACAACAGGAACTGCTCAAGGTCGCCGACGAGTTCTCCAAGTCACCCCTCTTCATCGACGACTCCAGCTCCCTCTCCGTCATGGAGCTGCGCGCCAAGGCACGCCGCCTCCACGCCCGCCAGCCCCTCGGCCTCATCGTCGTCGACTACCTCCAGCTCATCAGCCCCACCGACGGCACCGTTCCCCGCGAACAACAGGTCGCCGAGGCCTCCCGCGGCCTCAAGGCCCTCGCCAAGGAACTCGAGGTGCCCGTGCTGGTCCTCGCCCAGCTCAACCGCTCCGCCGAAAAGGAAAACCGCGCCCCCCGCCTCTCCGACCTGCGCGAATCCGGCTCCATCGAGCAGGACGCCGACGTCGTCCTCATGCTCAACCGGCCAAAGGAGGAGAACGACAAATTCCAAGTCGCCAGCGGCACGATGGAACTCTTTATCTCGAAAAACCGTAACGGCGAAGTGGGCGACCTTAAGCTCACCTTCCTCAATTCGATCACCCGCTTTGAAAACTACACGCAGTAAGCCCGCCGCGCGTCTCGTCGCGCGCCTCGCCCTCCTCGCCGCCCTCTTCGTCGCCCCCGCGCTCTTCCCCGCCGCGCCCCTCTTCGCGCAGCCGGTGGCCGGCGGCGCCGCGCCCGTGGCGCCCTCCGCCCCCGCCGTCCGCGTCGGCTCGATCACCGTTCGCTTCAACGGCCCCGCCACCGTCGCCGAGCAGGTCGTCCGCGCCAACATGCAGCTCCAGGAGGGCTCCGCGCTCGAGGACTCCCTCATCGACCGCGACATCCGCTCCCTCTACCGCACCGGCCAGTTCGAGTTCATCGAGTTCAAGCGCGGCGCCCTCGTCGAGGGCAAGGTCGACCTCGTCGTCGAGATCACCTCCAAGTTCCGCGTCTCCACCATAACCTTCGAGGGCAACAAAAAGGTGAAGGCCAAGCGCCTCCTCAAGGAGGCCAAGACCAAGGAAAACCTCCCCCTCGACGAGCGCCAGGTGAAGGAGGACGCGGAGAAGATCCGCGAGTTCTACCAGAAATCCGGCTACAACCAGGCCAAGATCGACTACCGCATCGAGCGCGACAAGGCCACCGGCCTCGGTCGCGTGTTCTTCGCCGTCCAGGAAGGCGCCAAGGTCCGCATCAAGCGCGTCGACTTCGAGGGCAACACCGCCTTCTCCGACCGCAAGCTCCGCAAGGTCGTCGAGACCCGCAAGTGGAACATCTTCTCCTGGCTCACCGACACCGGCCGCTTCCGCGACGACCGCTACGAGACCGACTTCGACAAGCTCCGCGACCACTACCGCGAACACGGCTACCTCGACGTCGAGATCGACTCCGGCAAGGTCAAGTTCGACTACCCCAAGCCCAACCGCCTCGTCCTCACCTTCCTCATCGACGAGGGCCGCCAATACAAGCTCGGCACCGTCGCCATCAGCGGCAACACCCTCTACCCCACGGACAAGCTCCTCACCGCGCTCAAGCTCAAGACCGGCGACGTCTTCTCCCCGTCCGGCATCGAAAAGGACCAGAAGGCGCTCGAAAACTACATCGGCAAGGACGGCTACGTCGACGCCCGCGTGCGCGTCGTCCGCAAGCCCAACCTCCAGAGCGGCGCCATCGACGTCGAATACCAGTTCACCGAGGGCGAGAAATACAACGTCGAGTCCATCCGCCTCGAGGGCAACACGAAGACCAAGAGCATCGTCATCCTCCGCGAACTGGCGCTCGGGCCCGGCGAGGTCTTCAACACCGTCCGCATGCAGACCTCCAAGCTCCGCCTCGAGAACACCCGCTTCTTCGAGGAGGTGAACATGAGCCCCGAGGCCACCAACCTCCCCGGCCGCCGCAATCTCAAGATCGCGGTCAAGGAGGGCCGCACCGGCAACCTCACCTTCGGCGCCGGCTTCAGCTCCCTCGAGCGCGCCATCGTCTTCGCCGAGGTCAGCCAATCGAACTTCGACCTCTTCAACCGCAAGAGCTTCTTCCAGGGCGACGGCCAGAAATTCCGCCTCCGCCTCCAGCTCGGCTCCCGCTCCAGCGAAGCCACGCTCAACTTCGAGGAACCCTGGTTCCTCGAGCGCGAACTCGCCCTCGGCTTCAACCTCTACCGCACCTCGTCCGACTACTACAGCGACATCTACGAGGAGACCCGCACCGGCGCCGAGGTCTACCTCCGCAAACGCCTCTTCGAGCTCGTCGAAGGCCGCCTCGGCTACACCTACGAGGTCGTCGAGATCGCCGACGTCGACCGCGAGACCGCCCCCTTCCTCCTCGACGAAGAAGGCGACCGATCCGTCTCCAAGCTGACCTTCAAGCTCCTCCGCGACACCCGCGACCGCATCTACAACACCACCCGCGGCAACCGCGTCGAGCTCGGCACCGAACTCGCCGGCGGCCCCTTCGCCGGCCAGACCGACTACTACCGCATCGAGCTTCGCGCCTCCCAGTATTACAACACCTTCGAGACCCTCAACCAGGTCCTCTCCTTCATCGGCCGCGCCGGTGTCATCGACTCCTACGGCGACAGCGACCGCGTCCCCTACTTCGATCGCATGTTCCTCGGCGGCCCCAGCAGCCTTCGCGGCTTCGACTTCCGCGAAGTCGGCCCCAAGGACATGGTCGGACTGAAGACGCAGCCCGATCCCGACGGCTTCGGCAGCGCGCCCGATCCCGACGGCGCCGACGTCGCCCCCACCCACAAGCCCGTCGGCGGCAATTCCTACGCCATGGGCAGCGTCGAATACACCTTCGAGGTGGTTAATCCCCTGCGTCTCGCGCTCTTCTACGACATCGGCTATGTGAACGTCGACGCCTGGGACTTCAACCCGAAGGACTACAACGACAACTTCGGCTTCGGCATCCGCCTCATGGTTGGCGGCGCCCCGCTCAGTCTCGACTTTGGCATCCCGATCACGAGCGATCAGTATAACGACGACGGCCTCCAGTTTAACTTTTCCTTTGGCACCCGCTTCTGATTCCGGTGTCCTCGGATTTCCGTCCCTTCAACCCCTGCCTTTAAACTCCATCGCATGAACAAACTCCTCGCCACCCTCTGCGCCCTTGCCGCCTTCGCCGGCATCGCCGCCCCCGCCTCCGCCCAACCCGCCCCGAAGATCTACGTCGTCGACATGGCCAAGCTGCTCGACGGCCACTACAAGACCGAGGAGCAGAACGCCAAGCTCAAGGGCGACGAGGCGAAGGCCAACGAGGAGCTCGAGAAGATCAACAACGAGGGCAAGACCCTCGTCGACCAGCTCAAGAAGCTCGAGGAAGACAGCAAGAACCCCGCCCTCGCCACCGACGCCAAGGAGAAGCTCCAAGGCGAGATGCGCGCCAAGATCGAGGACATCCAGAAGAAGCAAAACGAGGTCCAGTCCTTCCGCGGCAACACCCAGCGCTCCCTCCAGCAGCGCATCCAGAACTTCCGCAAGCTGATGTTCGAGGAGATCTCCGTCACCGTGAACGAGGTCGCCAAGAAGAAGGGCGCCACCCTCGTGTTCGACAAATCCGGCCCCACCCTCATCGGCATCAACCCCCTCGTCTACTCCGACGCCTCCTACGACCTCACCGAGGAGGTCCAGAAGGAGATCAACAAGAGCCGCCCCGCCGGCAGCGCCGCCCCCGCCGCCGCCAAGCCCGCCGCCGAATCCGGCTCCGGCTCCGAGGCCGGCGCCAAGGTGTCCTTCCCCGGCTCCAAGTAAGGCCGACGCGAAACCCGTCCCCCCTCCCGCCCGACGCGTCTTCCGCGTCGGGCTTTTTATTGCCCCGCGGAGCCCGGCTACTCGCGCCCTCGCCCGGAAATTCCCCGGTGGACATCGAGGCTTTCGCCCCCGTCATTGGAGCCCTCGTATGACCTTCGCCTTCAGCGCCGCCGAACTCGCCGCCCTCCTCGCCCCACAAGCCGTCCGGGGCGCCACCCAAGCGACCCTTCGCAACATCGCCGCGCTCAAAGACGCCCGGCCCGGCGACCTCTCCTTCCTCGGCAACCCGAAATACAAACCCGAGGTCGCCGCGACCCAGGCCTCCGTCGTCCTCCTCCCCGCCGACTTCGAAGGCGAGCCGCCCGCCGGCCAGCTCTGGCTCCTCGTCGACAACCCCTCCGCCGCGCTCGCCACGCTCTGCGCCCGCCTCGAGGCCGCGCTTTGGCCGCGCCCCGCCGCCGGCGTCCATCCCAGCGCGGTCGTCGATCCCTCCGCACAGGTCTCCGCCGACGCCACCGTCGGCCCCCTCTGCGTGGTCGAGGCCGGCGCAGTCGTCGGCCCGCGCACCGTGCTCCACGCGCAGGTCTTCCTCGGCCGCGGGGCGCGCGTCGGCGCCGACTGCTGGCTCATGCCCTCCGCGCACGTCGCCACCGGATGCCTGATCGGCGACCGCGTCCGCCTCCACTCCGGCGTGGTCGTGGGCGCCGACGGCTTCGGCTACGAATTCCAAGGCGGACGCCACGTGAAGGTGCCGCAGGTCGGCGTCGTCGAGATCCAGGACGACGTCGAGGTGGGCGCCAACACCACCTTCGACCGCGCCCGCTTCAGCCGCACCGTCGTCGGCCAGGGCACCAAAATCGACAACCTCGTCCAGATCGGCCACAACGTCGTCATCGGCCGGCACTGCATCCTCTGCGCCCAGGTCGGTATCAGCGGCAGCACCACGCTCGAGGACTACGTGGTCCTCGGCGGCCAGGCCGGCGTCGCGGGCCACCTCACGATCGGCAAGGGCGCCAAGGCCGACGGCCAGACCGGCATCAACACCACCCTCGCCCCCGGCACCTTCTGGAAGGGCTCGCCCTGCCTCCCCTACCAGCTTGAGCAGCGCATCAACGTCCTTCGCCAACGCCTGCCCGACCTTTTCCGCAAGGTCGACACCCTCGCCGCCGAGCTGGCCGAGCTCAAGGCCAGGGGCTGAAGTCGCCTCCGCCTCCGCGCCGATCACGCCTCCATCCGCATAGGGGAAAACCGGACGACCGGTTTCTTCAGTGGGATAGTTCATGCTCGTTTGTGGAGGCACCTCGCCCGGACACCGGGCGGGCGGGGATGAAATTTCCTTTCCGCCGCCCCGGGGCTTGTCAGCCTCCGCCTTCCTTCACCACACCACGATGAGCGCCCCCCGCCTGAAGATTTTCTCCGGCAATTCAAATCGTCCTCTCGCCGAGGAGATTTGTCAGCACGTGGGGGTGCCGCTCGGCGAAGCCACCGTCACCTCCTTCCCGGACGGCGAGTCCTTCGTCAAAATCAACGAGAACGTCCGCGGCCACGACATCTACCTGGTCCAGTCGACCTGCACGCCGACCAACCATCACCTGATGGAGCTGCTCATCATGATCGACGCCGCCAAGCGCGCGTCGGCGCAGCGCATCACCGCCGTCATCCCCTTCTACGGCTACGCCCGCCAGGACCGCAAGGACCAGCCCCGCGTCCCCATCACCGCCAAGCTCGTCGCCGACCTCCTCACCTCCGCCGGCGCACACCGCGTGCTCACGATGGACCTGCACTCCCAGCAGATCCAGGGCTTCTTCAACATCCCCGTCGACCACCTCTTCGCCTCCCCCGTCGTCTTCAAATACCTCGAGCGCTTCAAGGCCGAGAACCTCGTCGTCTGCTCGCCCGACGTCGGCGGCATGAAGATGGCCGCCGCCTACGCCGGCGCCCTCGGCACCGGCCTGGGCATGGTCTGGAAAAAACGCACCTCCGCCACCACCGTCGAGTCCGTCAACATCGTCGGCGACGTCGTCGGCAAGGACGTCCTCATCGTCGACGACATCACCGAGACCGCCGGCACCCTCGTCAACGCCGCCAAGCTCCTCCGCGCCCACGGCGCCAAGTCCGTCCGAGCCGCCGTCTCCCACGCCCTCCTCTCCCCCATGGCCTACGAGCGCCTCCGCGGCGGAGACATCGACGAGCTCATCACGACCAACTCGATCCCCCTCGAGACCCGCGGCCTGCCCATCACCGTCCTCAGCGTCGCCCCCCTCCTCGCCGAGGCCATCGTGCGGATCAACAACAACGAGTCCGTCACCAGCCTGTTCAAGGTGAAGGGCTTCTGAGCCCGCCCCGGGCCCGCACGCGCGGCCCTCCCCCGGCGCGAAAAGCGCCTCCCCGGCTCCGGACATCCCGCCCGCACAAGGGCGGGAACCTATCCGCTTGCGCGACGGTCAATTCACGCTCCGTTCACGCACCCATGAAAACCCGCCTTCTGGCCTCCGCCAGCCTAGCGTTGTTCAGCCTCTCGATCCTCCCCGCCTGCCGGGCCGCCGAGGACGCCAAAGCCCCGCTCGATCTCAAGATCGACTCCACCCCCCTCGCCACGCCCGCCGGCCACGCCCGCGTCGCCTCCTACGCCGACGTGGTCGAGCCGGTCCAGCCGGCCGTCGTCTCCGTCTACTCCAGCAAGACCGTCCGCGAGCGCCTCCAGGTGCCCGACATCTTCCGCCAGTTCTACGGCGGCGGCGCCCTCCCCGAGCGCGAGCAAAAACTCGAGGGCCTCGGCTCGGGCGTGATCGTATCCAAGAACGGATACATCCTCACCAACAACCACGTCGTCGAGGAGGCGGACGAGCTGAAGGTCTCGCTCAACGACGGACGCGAGCTCGAGGCCAGGCTCATCGGCGCGGATCCCAAGACCGACGTCGCCGTCATCAAGGTCGACGCCGACGACCTCCCCGTCGTCACCCTGGCCGACAGCGACAAGCTCCGCGTCGGCGACGTCGTCTTCGCCATCGGCAACCCCCTCGGCGTCGGCCAGACCGTCACCATGGGCATCGTCTCCGCCACCGGCCGCCAGGTCGGCATCCTCGCCAACGAGCGCTTGGGCGGATACGAGAACTTCATCCAGACCGACGCCGCCATCAACCAGGGCAACTCGGGCGGCGCCCTCATCGACGCGCAGGGCCGCCTCGTCGGCATCAACTCCGCCATCCTCTCCGCCCGCGGCGGCACCGGCAACATCGGCATCGGCTTCGCCATCCCGGTCAACCTCGCCTCCTCCATCCTCAAGAGCCTGGTCGAGACCGGCACCGTGCAACGCGGCTACCTCGGCGTGCAAATCGACGAGCTCAAGCCCGACGTCGCCGAGGCCCTCAACCTCAAGAAGGACCAGCGCGGCGTCATCATCACCAACCTGCCCAAGGACAGCCCCGCCGCCAAGGGAGGCCTCCAGCGCAGCGACGTCATCGTCTCCGTCGACGGCAAAGCCGTCACCACGCCCCAGGATCTTCGCTTCACCATCGCCTCCAAGCTCCCCGGCGCCAAGGTCGAGCTGAAGATCCTGCGCGACGGCAAGGAGAAGACCGTGAAGGTCGAGCTCGGCAAACTCTCCGGCGTCGAGGCCGTCGCCGACCTCCTCCCGGGCGTGAGCGTCAAGCCCCTCGACGACGAGGCCCGCCGCCAGATCGGCGCCCCGCGCGACCTCTCCGGCCTCGTCGTCACCGAGATCGCCGACAACTCGCCCTACGCCTCCCGCCTCACGCCCGGAATGGTCGTGGTCGAGATCAACCGCGAACCGGTGGCGGATCTCGAGCAGGCACGCGAACTCCTCAAGCCCGGCCGCAACCTGCTCATCGTCTACATCCGCGGCATGTTCAGCCCCATCGCGGTCAGCCTGAAATAAGCGCGCGTTCCGCGAAAAAACAAAAGGCGCCGATCCTCGCGGATCGGCGCCTTTTTGCGTCCCCCGGCGGACGAGGACGTCGTCAGCTTCCGGGCTTTTCCACCGGCAACGCGGCCAGCTCGGGCGGCAGCTTGTCCGCCTCGTAGGTCGGGAAACTCAGCTCGAGCAGGGACACCGCCGGGATGTCGAAACGCATCGCGCCCGCGCTGCGGTCGACGAGCATCGCCACCGCCACCGGCACGCCGCCGCCCTTGCGCACGATATCGATGCTCTCGAGCACGCGGCCGCCGCGCGTCACCACGTCCTCGACGATCAGGACGCGCTCGCCCGGGGCGAACTTGAAGCCGCGACGCAGCACGAGTCGGTCGTTCTCCTTTTCCGCAAAGATGTAGCGGACCTTGGCCTGACGCGCGACCTCCTGGCCGATCACCAAACCACCCATCGCCGGCGCGAGCACCGTGACGAAATCGAGCCCGCCCTGCGCCTTGAGCTTGGCCACCAGCAACTCCGCGAGCCGCTCGACCGCGCCCATGTCCTGGCACACCTGCGCGCACTGGAAATAGTGGCCGCTGTGCAAGCCCGAGCGCAGCACGAAATGCCCGCGCAGGAGCGCGCGGGTGCGGGTGAAGATGTCGAGAATCTCTTGTTGGGAGGCGTCCATGGTGGGTGCGGAAAAGCCGCACGCTGCCCGCCCCGCCCGGAAAAATCCAAGCCAAAGTTCCGCCCCCGCGTCCTCCGTTCGCGATTGGCCGTTCGACATTCGCCGCCCCGCCGGCTTCGCTCCCCCCATGGTCATCGAACAGGCACCGCTGGAGGACGAGCTCGGGGACGTCCTGGAAAAGGCGCTCCGCCTCGCCGGCCTTTCCGCCGACGCGCTCGCCGCGCGGGCCTCCGTATCCAAGGAAAAAATACAAGACGCGCTCGACTACCGCTACGACGACCTGGCGGGCGCGGAGCTGGACCGGCTCTCCGCCGCGCTCGGCCTGGCCTCCGCCGGCCTGCGCGAGATCGCCTCCGGCCGCTACCCGCTCCCGATCGTCTCCGGCCTGCCCTTCTGCCTCCACGCGCTTCGCTCGCCGCACGGGCTGGGCACGGCCAACGCCTACCTGATCACCGATTGCCGGGGCGGCGAAGGCATCCTTTTCGACACGGGCCCCGATCCCGCGCGCCTCCGCCGCATGTGGCCCGCCGGCGTGGCCCGGCTCGCCGCCGTCTTCCTCACCCACTCCGAAACCGAGCACACCGGGGCGCTGTCCGAGGTGCGGCGGCTCTTTTCCCCCGCATCCGTCTTCGCCCCCGCCGGCTCCGGCCTGCCCGCGACCGCCGGCCTCGTCGATGGCTCGCGCATGGAATGCGCCGGCTACTCCATCGAGACGCTCGCCACCCCCGGCCACGCCGAAGCCCACAACGCCTACCTCGTCCGCGCCGTCCGAGCACCCCATGCCGCGCCGCTGCTCGTTTGCGGAGACCTCCTCTTCGCCGGCTCGGTCGGCGGCGGTTACTTTTGCGTTCGCCGTCAGCGCGAGCAGGTGACGCGCATCCTTCGCGATCTTCCGGCCAACACCATCCTCGCCCCCGGCCACGGCCCGCTCACGACCATCGGGCACGAACGCGCCCATAATCCATTCGCAACGACTTAGGAATTCGACACGTCCTTAATTTGCGTTAAGCAAGCGGCATGGACATCGCCGCCTTCAGGAAGTGGGTTCTCGATCCGGCCCGTAACGTGGAAGAGCTCTACTTCGCCGAGCTCGTGCTTGAGCACGCCGAGAGCCAGCTCCCACGGAGAAAAAACGAAACCTGGAACGATCGCTTCGAGGCGGACCGGAAAAAAAATCGGCGCCGGTCCATCGATCCGGGCTACCGACCGCAAATCACCCGCAAACGTCTCGATCGAGCGGAACCGCACCTGGTCTCGTTGACGAGGTTGTCGTGCAGCTTTTTCTACGAAGATCGGCGCGCGACCGATCTTTCCGCCCTGCGATTTCTCCCGGAGATCGAGGTTTTTCACACCCACACGCAGCTTCGAGACCTGTCCGGCCTCCTGCCCATCGCCGCTTCGCTGAAGGATCTCTCCGTCACCGACGACAGGCTGCGCGACCTCTCGGCCTTGGGAAGCTTGCCCAAGCTGGACCATGTCTCCCTGACCCTCGGCCACCCCTGGCCGGAGCCCGCCGGGCTGGAAGCGCTGATCGCCTGCGTCCGCATCAACCTCCGTTTGAACCTGCAAGTGCTGGAAGGGATCCCCTCCTGGCCCCAGGCGAAACACGTGACCCTTTCCGCGGCCGGCTCCCCCCTTCGCGACTTCCAAAAACTGCCGGAGATGCCGGTCGTCGAGGAGCTCAAGGCCCCCGCCGCCGCGCTCGACGGCATCGGCCGATACCCCACGTTGAAAAAACTCGAGCTGGAAGGCGTCTTCGAGGACCTGTCGCCACTCGCCGGATTGCCGCTGCTGCGCGACCTCACGCTTGGCGGGGAACGCGTCGAAGACCTCTCCCCCTTGGCCCGGCTGCCCTCCCTGAGCCGGCTCACACTGCATCGGGAAAGAGGCATCGTCCTCGACCCGCTCCTCGAGTCGCCGACCCTCCGCATCGTGAAGGCCCCGCGATGCAAGGTCATCGCCACCGAACTCGCCTCGCTCAACGCCGCGATTTCGTGGCAACGAGAAGATTTCGCGCTCGATGCGCCGCGCACGCTGCCGCCCTTGCGCGCGATTCGCTACCAGCCGGATCATCCGGACATGAAGGCGCTGCGCGAGTCGCCCCGACCGGCCTCCGGGCGCGAACTCGCCGCCCGCGGAGACCACACCTTCATCGAGAGCGAAGGCGCATGGATGCTCGCGCTGATGGAGAAAACCCTCGGCTCGCAACTCGGACGCGGATGGGGCGGTGTCCGGCTGTTCCCAAGCGATTTCCGCCGCGGCTCGCTCTGCATCGCGTTTTTCCGGGACATCGAACGCCGCTCCGCCTGGTCGATGCTGGAGATGGTCCGCTCCGTGCTGGGCCTCGCGCGGTTTCCTTGGAAGGCGATGATCGCGTTCGACGAGACGGAAGAGGACGACTGGATAGACGAAGACCGCGGCGACGAGGACGACGTCTACATCAAAGAGCCGGATGAAATCGAAGAGGACCGGCAACGCGCCCGCGATCACCGCGCCTTTCTCGAACGCGAACATCAACTGCGACTCGGCGCCCAAGGACTTCCGGTGAAACCCAGCGAGACCGAAGCCGAGCCCGCCGACTCCGTCCCCGAGCCCGAAGAAGGAGATTCCCCTGCGCCCGTAACCTACGATCCGCCCGACGCCCTGCGACTCACTCTGACCACGGACATCGCCTGGATATCAGACGGATGGGCGGAGGATGCGAGCGTCATCCTCGATCGCGAAATCGAGGACTGGCACGCCCTGCCCGAACCGCCGGAACAACGCCCCCGGCCCGTGCGCTGAGCGTCAACCCCCACGCGAGATCAGCCGGCGCGCCGAGGGGAGCGCGCCGGCCCCGCGGCTCCCGTTAGCCGGCCAGGCGCGCCTCGCGCTTCGCCTGAACGCGGGCGCCCACGAGAATCGCGAGCTCGAACAACACGTAGAGCGGCGCCGCGAACATCGTCTGCGTGAAGGGATCGGGCGTGGGCGTGACCACCGCCGCGATGATGAAGATGCCCACGATCGCGTGCCGGCGATACTTGCGAAGCGTCTCCACGCGCAGGAAGCCGAAGTGCACCGTCATCACGATCAGAAGCGGAAACTCGAAAGCCGCGCCCACGCCGAGCACCAGCCACGTCAGCAGCGAGTAGTAGCTGTCGGGCGTCCACAGCGGCGGGCCGAAGCCGAGCAGTTTATTGATTTCGAGCGACACCCGCAGCGTGCTCGGCACGAGGAGGAAAAAACCGAAGGCCGCGCCCAGACCGAAAAGCACGAAGGCGCTGACGCCGGTCGGCAACACGAGCTTCATCTCCTTTTCGGTCAGCGCCGGCGCGACGAATTGCCCGACGAAAATCAAGATGAGCGGCGCCGCCAAAGCCACGCCGCCGAAACCGCAAAGTTGGATGACGATGCCGAAGCTCTCCATGATCGAGCGCGTCGCCAGCTCCACCTTCATCTCGGGGCTCTCCGCCTGCACGTGGTGCAGCGGCCAAAGGAGCACCGCGTTGAATTCCGCCATGAAGTAGCCGATCAGGCCCGCCGTGATCGCCAGCGCGATCGCGCACTTCACCAGCGTCCAGCGCAGCTCCTCGAGGTGATCGAGGAAGCCCATCGGCTTCTCCCGCGGATCGACCATGGCTTCCGCGTCGTCGGGATCGACGGCGTCGAGCTGGTCGGAGGGGGAGCGGTTTTCGTTCACGAGGCCGACGAGCAAGCCGCGCCCGTGCCGCTTTTCAACTTCTACCTTGGCCGCGGCTCCACCGCCCCCGTGCGCCCGCCCGCCCGCCATCCTTTCCCCGACCGGCCCCGGGCGCGCCGTTGACACCCCGCCCGCCTGCCCTCTTGTCTCTCGCCTTTGCGCGTCCCCGCCCCGGGCCGAGCAAGCGACACCTCATCTTCCCTAGACCCACCACCACAATGGCCAAATCCACCGCCAAAAAACCCGCCGCGAAGGCCGCCAAGCCTGCCGCGAAAAAATCCGCTCCCGCCGCCAAGTCCGGCAAGGGCCCCAAATACGTCTACACCTGGGGCGCCGGCAAAGCCGACGGCGACGGCTCCATGAAAGCCCTCCTCGGCGGCAAGGGCGCCAACCTCGCCGAGATGACCCGCATCGGTCTTCCCGTTCCTCCCGGATTCACCATCACCACCGAGGTCTGCACCTACTTCTACGCGAACAAGAAGACCTATCCCGCCGTTCTCCAGGCCCAGATGGAGGCCGCCGTCTCCAACATGGAGAAGATCATGGGCACCAAGTTCGGCGCCACCTCCGGCACGCCGCTGCTCGTCGCCGTCCGCTCCGGCGCCCGCGACTCCATGCCCGGCATGATGGACACCATCCTCAACCTCGGCCTCAACGACGACACCGTCGTCGCCCTCGAGAAGTCCACCGGCAACGCCCGCTTCGCCTACGACTGCTACCGCCGCTTCATCCAGATGTATGGCGACGTCGTGCTCGGCGTCCAAAAGCGCGCCGGCGAAGACCACGAGCCGTTCGAGACCGTCATCGAAGGCTTCAAGCACGAGAAATACCACGGCGAGATCGAGGACTCCAAGCTCACCGCCGAGGACCAGCAGGAGCTCATCAAGCGCTTCAAGGCCCTCGTCAAGGAGCGCACCGGAAAAGCGTTCCCCAACAATCCCTGGGACCAGCTCCGTGGCGCCGCCGGCGCCGTGTTCGGCTCCTGGATGAACGACCGCGCGATCGTCTATCGCCGCAAGTATAACATCCCCGCCGAGTGGGGCACCGCCGTCAACGTCCAGGCCATGGTGTTCGGCAACACCGGCGACACCTCCGGCTCCGGCGTCGCCTTCACCCGCAATCCCGCCAACGGCGTCAACGAGTTCTACGGCGAGTTCCTCGTCAACGCCCAGGGCGAAGACGTCGTCGCCGGCGTCCGCACCCCCGAGCCCGTGCTCAAGCTCAAGGACGTCATGCCCAAGAGCTACGCCGAGCTCCTCAAGGTTCGCCAGATCCTCGAGAAGCACTTCAAGGACGTGCAGGACATCGAGTTCACCATCCAGGAAGGCAAGCTGTTCATGCTCCAGACGCGCAACGGCAAGCGCACCGCCGCCGCCGCGCTGAAGTTCGCCGCCGACATGGTGAAGGAGAAGCTCATCGACTGGGAGACCGCCGTCCTCCGCAACCCGGCCGACCAGCTCGAGCAGCTCCTCGCCCCCATCTTCGACCTCTCCGAGGTCAAGAAGGCCAAGGTCATCGCCACCGGCCTCCCCGCCGGCCCCGGCGCCGCCACCGGCAAGATCTACTTCAACGCCGACCGCGCCGTCACCGCCGCCGAGAAGGGCGAAAAGGTCCTCCTCGTCCGCGTCGAGACCTCGCCGGAAGACCTCCGCGGCATGATCGCCGCCGAAGGCATCCTCACCGCCCGCGGCGGTGTTTCCTCGCACGCCGCCCTCGTCGCCCGCCAGATGGGCAAGGTCTGCGTGTGCGGCGCCGCCGGCGTCGCGATCGACTACGACGCGAAGACCACCACCATCGACGGCAAGACCTTCAAGGAGGGCGACTACCTCTCCATCGACGGCACCTCCGGCCTCGTCTACGCCGGCCAGGTCAAGACCGCCCCCTCCGAGATCATCTCCGGCCTCCTCAACGGCGACAAAGCCGCCCAGGCCACCGAGAAGTTCAAGAACTACGTCCAGCTCATGAAGTGGTGCTCGCAGGCCACCAAGCTGTCCGTCCGCACCAACGCCGACACCCCCGAGCAGACCCGCCAGGCCGTGGCCTTCGGCGCCGTCGGCATCGGCCTCGTCCGCACCGAGCACATGTTCTTCGAGGGCGACCGCATCGACGCCATGCGCGAGATGATCCTCGCCGACAACCTCGAGGCCCGCGAGGCCGCCCTCGCCAAGCTCCTCCCCTACCAGCGCGACGACTTCTACGGAATCTTCAAGGCGCTCAAGGGCTTCCCCGCCACCGTGCGCTTCCTCGACCCGCCGCTCCACGAGTTCCTCCCCCACACCAAGGAGCAGCAGATGGACCTCGCCCGGAAGCTCGGCATCTCCGTCGAGAAGATCATGGCCCGCGTCCACGAGCTCCATGAGTTCAACCCCATGCTCGGCTTCCGCGGCTGCCGTCTCGGCATCAAGTATCCCGAGATCACCCGCATGCAGGCCCGCGCCGTCCTCGAGGCCGCCGCCAAGGCGAACAAGGAAGGTCTCAAGGCCAAGCCCGAGATCATGATCCCCCTCGTCGGCTTCAAGAAGGAGCTCGATCTCCAGGTCGCCATCGTGCACGAGGTCGCCGCCCAGGTGCAGAAGGAGACCAAGTCGAAGATCGCCTACTCCGTCGGCACCATGATCGAGATCCCGCGCGGCGCGCTCACCGCCGACGAGATCGCGCAGACCGCCGAGTTCTTCAGCTTCGGCACCAACGACCTCACCCAGACCTGCCTCGGCATGTCGCGTGACGACTCCGGCTCCTTCCTCGGCGCCTACACCGAAAACGAGATCGTGAAGAAGAACCCCTTCGCCTCGATCGACCAGACCGGTGTCGGCCAGCTCGTGAAGATCGCCGCCGAGAAGGGCAACCAGACCCGCCCCGGCATCAAGCTCGGCATCTGCGGCGAACACGGCGGCGACCCCGATTCCGTGAAGTTCTGCCACAAGGTCGGCCTCACCTACGTGTCCTGCTCGCCCTACCGCGTGCCGGTCGCCCGCCTCGCCGCCGCCCAGGCCGCGATCGAGGAGAAGCGCTCCGCCGCGAAGAAGAAGTAAGCGGCCAACGTAGCGGAACGACGGAGTCAGTTTCGCCGCGCCAATCACCTCAAAGCCCCGCGCCGAAAAGCGCGGGGCTTTTTCATGCCCGAACCGGAGGCCGGCCAGGTCGGCCGGGGCGAGCGCGGCCCGCCGAACCGGGGCTCCTCGCGCAGCCGCTCAGGGCGCCGCCGTCCCGGACCGCTGGTTGATCGCCGCCAGCATGTCCTGTAAAAGAGCGGCCCGCCCCGGCACAAAAACGAAGCGATCGCTGGCCAGCTTGTCGTAGGCGCTCCGCAGCAGGTCGCGCGGAGGTTTGCGCATGGAAAGCAAGGCCCGGAGATTCGCCGGCAAGGTATCAGACTGCGCGATCTCGAGCTCGAGCTTGATGAGCCCGACCAGCGCGGTCTGGTTCAATGGATCCGCCCGCACCGCCTGCGCCAGCACCTGCCGCGCCTGATCCTTCGCTCCCACACCCACCAGCCGGCTCGAAACCGCGACAAGATTTTCGGGACGAATGCCGGACTGGTTCAGAAAGTTGTCCAAAAAGAGCTGCGCCGCCTGCACGTCGCGCAGCCCGAAATGCGCGATGGCCTGCAGCCCGTTAAAGACCGAGGAAAACCGTTTCCCCCACTCGGGGTTCTCCTTGATCATTTGCCGGCAGGCATCGAGCGAGGCCTTGTAATCGCCGGCCACGACATACGACTCGACCGTCATCAGGGCCGGCCCGTCCCAAGGCAGCTCGCCGGCCTTGCAGTGATCGTAAATCCTGCGGGCCAAAACCGGCCGCCCCGTGTTCGCCGCGAAATCGGCCAAGGCCAGCAAGGCGTTTCCATCCTGGCCAAAATCGGCGAATAGCTCTTCCACGCCCGTCTTCACGTTCGCCTCGTTGCCATCCTTGTCGTAAAGATAGAGGAGATCGACGCGGGCCCGCGCACGCTCCGGATAGGCGATCTGCCTCAGCAGGCAAAGCCGACGCAACTCGTCATGGCGCCCCGATTCGCGCAGATAGGAGGCATACTGGGCGTAGACCTGCTCGTTCTCCGGCAGATCCTCGGTGAGCATCTGGAGCCTGACCAGAGCAGTCTCGCGCTCGCCCCGCTCCCAATCGATCCGGACGCCGAGCAACTGCCCGTCGGGAGTGTCCGTGAGGCGATACTCGCGCAGCACATCCTCCGCCGCGTCGTAGTTGCCGCGGAAAAAGAGCGCCGTGGCGCGCGCCGTGGCGATCAGGCGCGACCTCGGGCTCCCCGTCGCGGGCGCTCCGGGCTCCTTCAGCAAACGCTCGCTCAGCTCGATCACCGTCTCGTCCGCCTGACGCTGAAGCAAAAATCCGAACAGACGCTCCAAATACTCCGAGTCGGATTTGTGCATCTCCAGCCCCTCCAGCAGATGCTTCTGGGCCAGATCGGGGCGCTGCCATACGACAAAAAACTGGGACAGCAGCATGCGGCCGTCACGGTTGCCCGGCGAAAGCGAGGCGCCCATGCGCAAAGCCGTGCCCGCCTCTCGAAATTTTCGCTCCTCGATGAAGTCCTTCGCCTGAAGGACCAGAAAGTCGCCTCGCGCGACACGAAACTCGTCCCTTTTCCACGGATAGAGTAACATGTGCTCCAGTTTCACCTCGGAAAAACGACGATAGTATTTAACAAACAAATACGCACCGCCCGCGCCGACCAGCCAGAGGCACAAGGTCAAGACCCCAAGGAAAACAAGGAGCTTTCCCCAGTTCAATTTCACGCGGACGCTTTTTTCCGTCCGCAAAAGCCCCACGGGCCCAAACCACCGCCACTCAGCCTGGGCCATGGAGCGGAGCTCCCTGCGGCCAAGCTTCGAAAAAGACTCGGAACGGGATTCTGGAATCGGGGCTGGGGTGGGGTCTGACATTTACGACCCACGTAGTCGCCGATCTGCGCGCCGGGTGGCAAATCCCAATGAACAGGGACGAGACACCAAAAAACAAAGCCGTCCTAATACCTTCCTTTGAAAATAATTAAACCAAAGCCGCATGGACTCTGCAATTGACAGGATCGTCAAATATGTCCGGCTCAAATTTGCCGCCGGATCTTCACCAAGGTAAACTCTCCGTAATTTGGCCTAAAGTTAGCTTGCCACCCATTTTCAATCCAATCACTGAAGTTACCACCGTTTTTATCCTATGATCACTAAGCGTCGTCTGGCCCTCCTGTCCTCTCTTTCCGTTGCTCCCGCTTTCGCCGCGCCCTTCCTGGCCATAGGCGACAACGCCGAGCTCTTCCTCACCGCCCGCACCGAGGTTCGTTACGAGGACAACGTCACCTTCAGCAACACGAGTGAGCTCGAGGACGAGGCCTTTGAGGTTTCGCCGGGCGCCGAGATCGTTTTTGGCAAGAATACCCTGACCAAAGGTGCGTTCGCCGCCTATGAGCGCATCACGTCCTATTCGGACAACAGCGACCTCAACAGCAATCTCACCAATCTCGTATTCACTTCGAAATACGACGGCGCAAAGTTGGACCTCAACGCCGACGCCTCCTTCCGCGAGCTCAACCAGAACTCCCGCGACATCCGAGGCGCCTTCCTCGTTCGCCGCGACGTCTACTTCGCCGGCCTCGACGGCGAATATTCGCTCACCGAAAAATCCAAGCTCGGCCTGGGCGGGAAGTATGACCGCACCCAATACAAGACCGGTGGCTTCATCGACCAGAAGAATTACACCGTCCCCGCCAACTACTACTTTGCGATCACCGAAAAGGTCGACCTGAGCGCCGGCGTGCAATACCGCCACAACGATCTCAGCATCGACGGTGGCGATTCCGACGATTACTACTTCAACGTCGGCGCCCGCGGTGAATTCACCGCCAAGCTCAGCGGTAAATTCAGCGTCGGCTACCTCCTTCGCGACGCGGACGCCGCCGGCGTAGACAACGAAACGAGCATCGGCTTGAAGGCCGGCTTGGCTTACGCGTTCTCCCCGAAGACCACGTTCACCCTCGACCTGAACAACGACTTCGAAACCGACTCCACGGCGTCCGGCAGCGAAAACGCCTCCGTGATGCTTGGCGCTACGACCGGATTGACCGCCGCGCTCACCGCCACCGTGAATTTCGGCTATTCCCAGTTCGATTACATCTACGCCGATCGTAAGGATAACTACTTCGTGGGCGGCGTTTCGTTCAACTACATCCTCAACGAGCACGTCAATTTTGACGCCGGCTACAGCATCAACGACAACGACAGCGACGTAAATGATGCGTCGTTCACCGCCAACGTCGTTCGTATCGCGGCCAACTTCCGCTACTAAGCGAGAAGACAAAAGACTGCACTTCCCATCTAGGAACAAACGGGAGAAGATTTCGGTCTTCTCCCGTTTTTGTCTCTATGCGCACCTCTCCCTTGTTATCCTGCTTCCGTCGGGTTTTGGTTGTTCTGGCACTTTGTGTCCTGCCCGCCGCGACCCGAGCCGAAACCACGGCCGCTCCGGCCCCCGCGCCTTCGGCATCCTCCGCACCAAGCGCGTCGACCGCCGACTACATGCTTCGTCCGGCGGACATTCTCCAAATCAAAGTCTTTAAGGAGGAAGACCTCACACGAGAGACATCCGTCTCCCGCGAATACGCCATTTCCCTGCCGCTCATCGGAACGGTCGACGTCCGAAACCGGAGCGTGCGACAAGCCGAAGAGCTGATTCGCCAGCTCTACGATCGCGATTACTTGGTGAACCCTCAAGTAACCGTGATCGTCCTCAAATACGCCGAACGCGCCGTCAACGTCTTTGGCATGGTCAATACCCCGCAGGCCGTGCCCTTCCCCGTGGAACGTGGCTTGACCCTGCTGGAAGCCATCGCACGCGCTGGTGGTTTTAATCGCTATGCAGATCGGAAAAAAGTGACCATAACCCGCACGGACGAAAAAGGCGTAAGCACGACTTTCACCGTCAACGTGGAAAAACTCCTGGAAAGCCAGTCCGCCAACCAGTGGACCCTTCAGGCGGATGACGTGGTTTACGTCCCGGAACGGATTATCTGATTTAGTCTCCTTACATCGCTCTCCCTCATGGATTCTCATCCCAAGCAAGCACCCGGCGCAGCCCCGGCCGAGTATGGTGCCTCCGGCTACGGTTATGGCTATGGCTATCCAGCCGCCGGCTACGGCGAAAGCTCTGCGCAGCGCAGCCTGAACGACTACCTCCTGATTCTACGCGAACGCGTGTGGTATGTGGTGGTTGTCTTCCTCGTGGTGTTCTCCTCCGCCTTGGTCTACACCTTTAGCCAGACCAAGATCTACGAATCGTCGGCCAGTGTTCAGATTCTTCGTCAAGATCCGGTCGCGATCGATGGAAAGCCTGTTTTGGACAATACCGTCCGCACCACGGAAGACCTGAACACGATCGTCAAGGTCATGGAGAGCGCGACGATCATCGAACGCGTCAACCAGCGCATCACCGGCGAAGATCTTCGACAATTCATGGCCCCCTACGAGAAGGGCCGCTGGGGCGATCCGCTCACCCCTCGCGAAGTGCTTGGCCAGAACCGCCGCATCACGCCGCTCCGTCTGTCCTTGGTCGTCGCCGTGACCTATCGTCACCCCGACCCCATGATCGCGGCTCGTATCGCCAACATTTTTGTGGACGAGTTGATGCAATGGAACTCCCGGGTTCGCATCGACGACACCTCCGGCGTCGCTCAAGATCTCGGCGTCCGCGTTGAGCAACAACGCAAACGCGTCGAAGAGCAGGCGATCGAACTCGCCGTCTATCGCGAGAAAAACGACATGGTCTCCTTGGATCAGCGTCGCGATATCGTTACGGAAAAGCTCAAGCAACTCAGTCTTTACGTATCCCAAGTCGAAGCCAAACGCAACGAGGCGGAGATTCGATGGAAGCAGGTTCAAGCGCGCAAAGAGTCCAAAGAGGACCTCGCCAAGCTCCCCTTTATTGCTCAACTTCCACTGGTTACACAGCTTACGCAACAAGTAGCCGTGCAAAAAATCGCCGTCGCTCAAATCCGCGAGCGTTACCGCGACAAACACCCGAGCATGATCGAGGCCGCCAATTCGCTGGCTCAAGCCGAACGTGAACTCAGCGATGCCTTGGCCGCCGCAGCCGCATCGGTCGAAGCTGATTACGAGAACTCCAAGAACAATGAAATCGAGGCTCGGGCCAATTTGAAGCAAGCCGAAGAAGCCACGCTAGCCCTTGATCGTCTGGCGGTTCAGTATCAGGCGAAGGATCGCGACATGAAGATCAACGAGCTCATTCTTGACTCGCTCGTGGCCCGCATGCGCGAGACCAACATGATCGCGACGATGGATCTGAACAACGTGCGCAAGCTCGATACCGCAGTTCCTTCCGCCCCCAATCGCTACGCCGAGCCCAACATCCCTCTTAACATCGGCATCGGTGTTGTCGGCGGTCTTTCCCTCGGTTTGGCTTTCGCCTTCTTCGTCGCGTTCATCGACGACCGGGTAAAGAGCTCTTTCGACATCGAATCCGTCGTCGGACTCCCGCTGCTTGGCATTATCCCGCAGATCAAAAAGATGGAGCAACCCGACAAGGCGCAGATCGTCGTGAACAACGCTGATCGCCAAGTCGCGGAAGCGTTTCTGACCCTTCACTCAAGCTTGCGACTGCGCGACGACGCCAAGGACGCGAAGGTCATCCTCACGACCTCGACCATCCCTGGCGAAGGCAAATCCTTCACGACCACGAACCTCGCCCTTGTTTACGCCGCCCACGGTGATCGTGTCTGCGTGATCGACTGCGACCTACGCAAGCCCAACATCCACAAATCGTTCCGTCGTGAAAACCTAAAGGGCGTCATCGACGTTTGCTCCGGGGCCGCCAAACTCGACGACGTCATTCTCCGCGATGTGCATCCGAATCTGGATGTTATTCCCACAGGCGGACGCGCGAAGAACCCGACGCAGATCCTGAACAACAAATCGTTCGAGATCATGATCTCGGATCTTCGCAAGCGCTACGACCGCGTGTTCATCGACACGCCGCCGCTCGCCGCCGTGTCCGACGCCTTGGTCGTGCTCCCCCTCGTCGACGGTTCGATCTTCACGATCTTCTTCAACAAGGTCCGCCGCAAAGCCGCCCAAGCCGCCGCCCGCCGCCTGCTCGACTCGAACGTCACCTGCTACGGTGCCGTGCTCAACGGCCTCAACCTCGCCGTTTCCGGCTACTACTACGCCCAGTATTACGACAAGTCCTACAAGGACTACTACGTGGTGGCTTCGGGCGATGATAACGATGCCGGAGCGGGCACCGACGACAAGACCCCCGCCAAGGTTTCCGCTTAAGTCGGCTCCCTCCGTCTCAGACGGCCTCCTTAAAAAGGAGGCCGTTTCCCTTCCCATACTCCCCCCGAATCGCCGTTGACATCGTTCCCTTCGATACGATTCACTCTTCCTCTTTTTCAACAATGAGCGTCACCGAGACCACCACCCAGTCCCTCACCCCCGAGGCTTATCCCTTCACCCAGCCCGAGCTGATGGCCCGGTATGTCACCGACACGGGCAAGATCCTGCCCCGGAAGTATACCCACCTCTCCGCCAAGCAGCAGCGCCGCGTCACCAAGACGATCAAGCGCAGCCGCGCCATGCTCCTCGCCCAATAAGGCAGCTTTCATTTTCAAGACCGGGGCCGTATCACGCGCCCCGGTTTTTTTATGCCCGCTCGCCGTTCAGCCCCGCATATTTTCCGACCGACCGAGACGAACCTCGCCCGACTGGCGGGAGCTCTGCGTCGCGGGGCTATCGTGGGCGTGCCCTCGGAAACCGTCTATGGACTGGCCGCGGACGCTCTTTCCCAAGAAGCCTGCTCCGGCATTTTCGCGGCAAAAGGCCGTCCGACGACGGATCCGCTTATCGTTCACCTCGCCTCGATCAAAGAACTACCGCGCGTGGCGCATGCGAACGCCGTGGCGCTAAAACTCGCGAAATCGCTTTGGCCGGGTCCGCTCACGCTCGTTTTGCCCAAAACCGACGCCGTTCCCGACATCGTGACCGCAGGCAAGCGGACGGTCGCCGTGCGCATCCCGGCGCATCCGCTTTTTCGGAAGTTGATTCGGCTCGTGGGCCGTCCGCTGGCCGCGCCCAGCGCGAATCCCTTCGGCTATGTCAGCCCAACCACCGCGCAGCACGTGCGCGACGGCCTTTCCGGCACCCGGCTTCGTCATGTGCTGGACGGCGGAGAATGCCAGGTGGGCGTCGAGTCCACGATCATCGATCTGGTCGACCCCGACCAACCCCGGCTCCTCCGCCCCGGCGGCCTCGCCGTGGGGGAAATCGAAAAAGCGGCAGGGTGCAAAATCCTGCTCCCGCGTCCGGCGCGTCTGGAGCCAGGTGTCGCCGCGCCGGCGCCCGGTATGCTCGCTCGCCACTACAGTCCGCGCACGCCGATCACCTTGCACGAGCGCATCGGAGAAGACGGCCTGGCGAAATTATCCGCGGGCGAGGCGGTGCTGCTCTTGCGTCGTCCCGCGCGCCACCGCGAGGACTCTCGAATCTTTTGGCTGAGCGAAGACGGAAACCTGGACGAAATCGCGCGCAACCTCTTCTCGCTCCTGCGCCGGCTTGATGGCGGATCGTGGAAGCGTATCCACGCGGAAACCCCCGCGGGGGCCGAAGGCCTGGCGCCCGCGATCCGCGATCGGCTCACCCGCGCCGCCGCCAAACGCTAGACGCGCGACCGCGCCTGCGCCTGCGCTCAGGCCGTCTCAACGACGGCCGCCGCGCGTGCCGCGCATCAGGCGACCGGCCGGCTTGGGCGCCGCCGCCTCCGCCTGGGCCAGAGCGGTTTCGTCGAAAAGCGCGGAGTAGATGTAAGGGAAATCATCGAGCTTCTTGCGCTCGATGCTCGCGCCGATGAATCGCTCGATCGAGCGGGCGTCGCGCACGTCCTCCTCGGTGACCAAGGTGTAGGCGTCGCCCGTCGACTGCGCGCGCCCCGTGCGTCCGATGCGATGCACGTAATCCTCCGGATTTTCCGGGACGTCGTAGTTCACGACGTGGGACACGCCCGCGATGTCCAGGCCTCGCGCCGCGATATCCGTCGCCACCAGAACCTCGAAGGTGCCGTCCTTGAAGCCCTGCAAGGCCTCCACGCGCTCGCGTTGGCTGCGATCGGAATGGATCACGCCCACCGTGTGCGACTCGCGTTGCAGCCGGTGCGCGATCCGGTCCGCGCCCATCTTGGTGCGGGTGAAAATGATGACGCTCTTGAAATCGGTGCGCTTCAGCAGCTCGATCAGGAGGTCGAATTTCTGCGAGCCCACGACCGGATAAAACGCATGGGCGACCGTCTCCGCCGCCGAGCGCGTGCGACCGATCTTGATCTCCTGCGGTTCGCGCAGGGCCCAGCTCGCGAGCTGCGCCAGCTCGGGCGGCATCGTCGCGCTGAAAAACAGGGTCTGCCGCGCCTTCGGGCACTTCGCGATGATGCGCTGCACGTCGGGCAAAAAGCCCATGTCCAGCATGCGGTCCACCTCGTCGAGCACGAGGATCTCCACGCCGTCCAGGCTCGCGGTTCCCTGCTCGAGGTGGTCGAGCAGACGGCCGGGCGTCGCCGCGATCACGTCGACGCCGCGGGCGAGGTCCTCGCGCTGCTTTCCGTATCCGACTCCCCCATACACCACCGTCACGGTGATATCCGTGTATTTGGCGTATTTCTGGATCGCCTCCTCGACCTGCAGCGCGAGTTCGCGCGTGGGCTCGAGCACGAGGCAGCGCGTCTTTTTCGCGTGCGCTCCGAGGCGATGGATGATCGGCAGCGCGAAAGCCGCCGTCTTGCCCGTGCCGGTCTGGGCCGAACCGATCACGT
>JACCEA012169752.1_pt1 | contig 38546 bp, 37 predicted proteins | sample 7449851 | NCBI WGS metagenome assembly JACCEA01 (sample SAMN15323453, study PRJNA562643) | freshwater metagenome | isolation source: river surface water | place: USA:Blue River Watershed | collected 2017-08-18 | reverse complement strand
CGCCGCAGCCCGAGCCGAGGGCGCGCGGGCGGAACGGGGGCGGTGCTTCAAGATTGCTACGGATCTCGTCGCGTCGTGGCCCGGCAAAGCCCACGTCGTCTCGCGGCAGGCGGGCATGATGATCGCTCATGCCATCCGCGCCGCGCAGGACGAGCACGGCGGGAATGGGGAGTGATGGGCGACGAAGATACGGTGCGCTGGCATCACTGGGAACGGCAGCTTGAAAAGGCCCGCCGCGAGGGCATGATCGAGGGTCTGGAGTTGGCGCTGGACCTCATCCCGAAACCGAACAGCACGACGCAGTGGGACCCGCAGGTAGCCATCCGCGCCGAGATCGAACGACGGAAGGCGTGAACCCGCACCCGCCGCATAGCCACGCCTGCTGCGCGCCGGTTCGTTCCGTGGATGAGATCCTCGACACCTCGCGCTGGCACCGGTCGAAGGAGACTGCGCCGCTCACGCGGGCCGAGTTCGAGGCGGTGCGCGCGGAGATCGCGCGCCTGCGCGCCGAGGTCGCGGCTCTCACCACCGCGGGTTCATCCGCTGCGACGCCGCACCCCTGAACGATTCCGGCACGCCCTCGTGCAACCGCTGACGGATCCGCATGGCGCGCGCCTCGAGCCAGCTCTTCCGGGCTACGTCATTCTCCCCGCCGGCGGCGGACTCGAGGTCTGCGGCGATGCGCTCGAGGAGGTCGCGCCAGTAGGCGATCTCGCGATGCGGGTTCACAAGATGCAGCAACGCTTTGGCGATTCGATCGAGAGGTACGGAGCGAAGCGCGCGACGCGCTCGTTGAAGAGCTTCCCCGCATCATACTGTGCCGCCTCGCGCCTGTCGTAGATCCGCTGATCGACCGTCCCATCGGCGCGCTCCTGGGCGTTGAGTCGCGCCGTGCAGTCGACGATCACCGCCCCCACCTTGAAGATCTCGCTGATGAAGGAATCGATGTCAGTCCCGAAGAGGAACAAAGCTCCCCTCGTCGCCTGTACGAACTGGTCGGAATCCTTCATCGATCCGCTGGGCCGCGCGGTCAGCAAGGCAAGGTAGGTGCCCGTCGCCTCGAAGATCGCGTAGCGCCGGTCGAACAACTCGAAGCGCCTTCGGGCCTCCTCGGTTCGCGCTTGCTGAGCCGTAATCCTCACCGCAATGAGCGCCACGATGACCGCCAGCAACGCCGGCCCTGCTTGGGCTGTAAGCTCCACCAGCTTCGCGATGTCCACGTCGTTCATGGACGCAACGGGTAGCCGGAATGAGCCGGGCGGTACAGAGGGGCGGTGCTCCGGTCAGAACGGCCTGAACCCGTAGCGCCACGCCACCGGCGCGAGCTTCGCCTCTGCGGCCAAGATCGCGTCGTCATCCAGGAACGGGAAGGCTTCGTGCAGGAGTTCGTGGAGGAGGGTGGACGCCATCTCCTCCGGCTCACCCTGCTCGACGATGATCTCGCGGTTGGGCCAGTCGATGTACCCACGAAGGGGACCGTGGTGCGCGAGCTCGTCGTCCTTCCGCGCTGCGTGGCGCTGCGCGTCCTTTACCACCCGGACGCGGTAGCGGGTCTTCCCGAGGAGCACCGAGCGCATCACGCGTCGACCTTCGCGAAGTAGAACATCAGCGCCTGCCGGACGACGGCAGCGCGGTGACACGGCGATCCTCAGCGGAAGAGGGAATGGCAGAGGGCGGCGATCAGGACGATGCCGCCGGAGAGGTACAGCAGGTAAAGCTGCGCCGGGCTCACGCAGCGGTCTTTCGGTGCTGCGGGCACTTCACCGGCGGCCGTCCACGCTTCCTCTCGAGGCGGAAGTCGACGCCGCACCCCTTGTGCGTGCAGGTGCGCCAGAGCGGCTCGGCGGCCGGCGGCCGCTGCGACGCCGTCTCGGGCTCCGGCTCCGGCGCGGCGCTCGGCGTGAGCGTGGGCCGCATCCGTTCGCAGGTTCCCGTGCAGGTCTCCTGCGACGCCAGAATCTGGTCGAAGGGGCGGCCACAGACGATGCAACGTTTCTTCATGCGATCCTCGCGACGAGCTCGAGATGCGGGTCCTGCCAAAGCGCCGCCGGTGTCACGAAGCCGTAGTCCGAGGCGTGCGCGTCGAGGCCGAGGCCCGCGCTCATCAACCAGGTGGAGGCCAGCTCCGAGCAGATGAACTGGTCGTCCTCGATCTCGGTGCGCGTCTGCCGCATCCCGAACAGGATCCGCGCGAGGATCACCGCGAGCGTCCAGTAGCCGTACCGGGCGGAGAGGTGGTCGAAGGCGAACTGCGAAGCCCCACGAAGGCCGAGGCGAGTGAGCGGCTCGCGGTGCCGGAGCACGAACAGCATCCCGGAGTAGCGCTGCTTCGGCGTGCCCCACACGAGACGCGAGAGCGGGGCGAAGTGCACGCCCTGTCCCTCGACCGCCTCGAGCAGCAGCACGCGGTCCGCCTCCGGCATGACGTACACGATCCCGGCGTGCGTCATCGGCGATCGAGTCGCTCTCGAGATGACGCGCGAGATCCAGTGCTCGCCGGCGGCGAGCAGGACATCGCCCGTGCGCAGCAGCGGGCGCACGGAGCCGTAGGGCTCGACCGGGATGCGCTCGAGCTCGGCCCTGGTGGCGGGCTTCGTCACGCGGTCAGCCGGCCAGCTGTGCCTTGATCTGGTGCGCCCCCACGGCGGTCGAGCCGAGCGCCGCGGCTGCAGTCAGCGCCCCGGCGCCGTCGATGCCAGGCACGAGGGACGTACCGAATGCGGCGGCCACGGCCTGCAGCACGACGCCGACCACCGGCGCGAGGATCGGGATGTACTGGTTCGGGATCGCCGCGACGATGTTGCGGACGACCGCCATGATCAGGCCGGTCAGGACCGGGATCACCGCGACGACGAGCGACTGCAGCAGCGACAGGTCGACCTTCGGCGCCGGCGCGTCCTGCGCGAGGGCTGTGGTCGCGACCGAGAGCGCTGCGAGCAGCAGCATCAGCGCGAGAGCGGACAGGTTCTTCGACTTCATCTTCCTCACCTCCACCACAAGCCGGCGACGTGCCGGCGTCGTATTCACGCAGCGGCCTGCGCGGCCCGCCGCCGATCTCGCTTCCTGGCGCGCCTCGCCGCGGCGTGGATTTTGATGCACGCGCGACACTCGCGGCCGAACTGACCCTTCGGGCGCACGTTGCCACCAGACAGCTCGTGTCCTCGTTTGCAGTGCGTCTGGCGCGCCTTTCGGGCGCACGCGCCCTGTCCTCTGAGCAGGTTCTCGCGATGCGACACCGGCTCGAGATGGTCCGGATTCACGCAGGCCGGCGTGCGACAGAGATGATCGAGGTCGGTGGTGCCTTCAGGTAGCGTGCCGACGTTCAGCGCGTAGAGCAGCTTGTGCAGGTAGACCTGCTTTCCCCGCTGCCAGATCCGAACGTAGCCCTGGTTTCCGCTATTGACGCGACCGAGCCAGCATCCCGACTCGGTAATGACAAGTTCCGAGAGGGCGCGAACCAGCGCAGGGTTGTCGGCCCACCGCCGATCGCTCGCGGCGCGCAGCCCGCAGATCCTTGAGCAGGCGGGGCCGCGCCCGCGCACCGCTCCTCCGCAGTGCGGGCACGAAGGCGCTACTTGCACCACGCGAGCGGATCCCTTCTCTCGCCGTGATACGGCACTGCGAGACCGCGCAGGACCATCTCGGCCGAGACGGACACGCCCGCGATCTGCACGTCGGCGAGCACCCGACCATAGCGCTCCGTCTCTTCGCCGCGCGTGACGAGTTCGAGCGGGGCGCCACGCAGCCGCTCTTCGAGGAACAGCTTCGCGGCTCGCGCCGCGGCCTTCTCCGCGTCGCACTTCCCGCGCGCCTCCGGCGCGTTCACGCCGGCGAGGCGTACGGTCTCGACCGTCGAGGTCGACAGCTCGATGTCCTGGCCGGGCAGGCGCGTCGCCGCGCGCGCGGTGACCGTTACCTCGATGGTGTCGCCATCGACCACGCGGACGAGCTGCGCCTCGTAGTGCCGTTCCGGGACGACGCGCGTCACCGGAGCGGCGCTCGAGGCCGCGAGCGAGAGTGCGAGCGCGAGGATCACAGATCGGTCTGCGCCGCGGCCACAGTTGGGCGCGTCGTCTGTCCGCACGCTGACGGCTGACCCTCCGACTTGACGGAGTAGAATGCGAAGGGCAGCCGGTCCGTGTGCTTCACCGCACCGGGCTGCCCGGACGGGGTCGCGGTGCCGAGGATGATCGCCGAGCAGTCCCAGAACGACGGCCCCTTGAACACCGAGCCCGGCTCTTCGTGGGCGGGATCGTACGCGAGGCCAGCGCCGCAGTCGCAGCGTGCCGTCGCCGCGAAAACGAGCCGATCCAGCAGAGGCAGCGCGCGCAGCTCCGCATGGCGCTCCGCGCCTGCCTCGGCCTTCAGCTCGGCGGCGCGCTTCTCGAGCTGTGCCGCCTCGGCGTACTTCTCGTCGGCGCTCACGGCGCGGCGGCCTCGCAGTTCGCGCCCGGCACGTCGCACCAGGTCATCGGGCCGTCGCACTCGAGCACGTAGTTGAAGCGCGACGGCGGTTTCGATGCGTCCAGCAGGCCGATCGTGCAGTTCTCCGGGATCGTGCCGAGCGAGAACAGCGCGCTCGTGAACACCGCGCGTTCGCGGTACTGCGCGAAGCCGCGCGCCGAGTCGATCTGCTCCTGCGTCGGGTCGGGGATGCGCGGCTGCGCGAGCGCGGCGAGCGACGCGAGAGCAACGAACAGGCCCACGAGGGCGACGATCAGGAATCGGAACCGCTTCATCCTCAACCTCACTTCCGCAGAACGGCGACCTGCGAATGGTGCAGGACGACCTTCTGCTCGTCGGACGTCACCACCGTGGCGACGTCGTCGATCAGGGACTCAATGCGTCCCGAGATGCAGCCGAGGAACGGGAGCAGCAGCACGAGCTCGTCGCCGCTTTCGGCGAACGCGCTGAGGATCTCCTGGTGCTTCGTCACGCCGCACCTCGGCGGGCTTTGCGGATCGGATCGTTTATCCGATGCCACTCTCTGTCGCGCGCCTTCTTGGCCTCGTGGTTCCTCGCGAGCCACTGCTGATATAGGGCAGGCCGGCAGGTCAGGCACAGGCGCCTGCCGTTCCGCAGACCATCCGGTGCCAAGTTGTCGCCGGAGAGTTCATGCCCTCGAGGACAGTGAGTCTTGGCGGCGTTCGCCGCGGCTACCGTCTCGCCGCAGAGCACATTCGCGCGGCGCGTCTTCGGTTCAAGGTGCTCCGGGTTGCAACAGGCGCGAACGCGGCAGAGGTGGTCGATGTCGAGACCGGCCGGGATCGGGCCGACCAGCGCTTCGTACGTGACTCGATGGGTTCCGCGCATCCTTGTTCGGGTGATACCAACGGTTCCGTAGCCCCATCCGTTCTTGGCCCCGGTGAAGATCCAGCACGGCGAACCATTGAATTCGGAGCCCAACTCGATTCGGGCCAGGGTCCGCTCAAGAGGTGAGCGCGTCACTTAAGAACCTCGTCGATCATCGCGCCGGCGCGACGCAGTTTGGCTTCATCTCGCGCCAGCGCAGCGGCCGCCCGGTCCTGATCCGCACGGGCAAGGCGCTCGATGAGGTCCGCGACTCGGTCAAACACGACGACGAACGTGCTCTGTTCGAGGTCGGGGTTATTGAGGGTGGCCTCGCACGCCCTCCACAAGAGCTCGCGCGCAAGCAGCACCGTCTGCGTCCGGCCGGACAGCTCCGCGACCTTCGCCGCGAGATCCGCTGTCGCCGTGGCCTCTGCGGTCTGGCCCGTCTCGGACAGCAGCTTCAGCGCGCCGGCGAGCTGCGACGTCGACGCGAGCGCGACGTCAGGCACCGGCTCCGCGCACGTGCGACCGCCCGTGACGTACGCGCCGCGCAGGTCCGCAGGGTACGAGATCACCTGGCCGCCGCTCGCGAGGTCGAGCACCTCGACGCGGCGCTGCGGTAGCGCGCACCCGGCGAGCAGAAGCATCGCGCCAACGATGGTGGGGCCTCTCACGATCACCCCACCGCCGCGTTGCGTCGCTCGATCGCACGTCGAAGCTCGCGCAGTTCTTCGCCGACATCGCCGAATCGCTCGGTGTCGCGCGAGTCGTGGTCGCGCCGCCAGGTCTCGACCTCAATCAAGCGGCCGTTGGTCTTCCGAACCTCGAGCGTGATCTCGTGCAGGTCTTTTCGAAGCTCTTCGCGCGTCGCGTTGATCTGCGCTTGAAGCTCGGTGCGCGCGGTGTCAACGGAAGCACGGAGTCGATTCAGATACGCCAGTCCTGCAGCGAGCAGGGGGATCAGCACCACCTGCACGACGGAGATCAGCACCTTGAAGTGCTCGAGGGTCATGCCGTGGGAGTCTCCGGGGTGGACCAAAGTACGGCCTCCGCTTCTCGTCTGCGGACAAGCCCGGGAAGCTCTATGAGTTGACGGGTGACGGGATGGCGGGACTTCGTCCACCGATGAAGCTCGTGCGGGACCGCTTCGTACTCGCCGCGGTTCAGCCGCTCGCGGAGCGTGCTCGACATGAACGCGATCGCGCCGAGGTTCAGGACGAACGAAGCGAGCGCGCCGCGCTGGTTCTCGTTCAGCGGAACACGCACGAGGCGATCCACGTGCTCGGCTGCTTCGCTGAGGTCGTGCTCGAGCAGCTCTTCGGCTTCCTCGGCGGTGATGCTGTCGCCTTCGGTGACGCCGCTGGTATGCCCCCAGCCGATCGTCCAGCGCCCCGCGGGGCATCGGTACGCACGCAAGCGCAGCCCCTCGAAGCTCTTCACGAGGTCGCGCGTCGCGGTGTTGACGGGGCGGCCCATCGCCTACGTCAGCGCACCGTCATCTGGTACGTGTCGCAGCCGCGACCGTCCGAGATCCACCGCGGCGAGACCCAGAGGTAGTAGCGGCCACCGACGACGCGCTGACCCTCCGAGCCGATCATCGGGTAGGACGCGCCGTCGACCATCTTCTTGTGGCCGTTCGGCTCCGTGAGTTCGAGGCGGAAGTACGCGCAGCCGACGTTTGCCGGCGTCGTCGCCTCGACCGAGACGAAGAACGAGCCGGCCGGCGCGGTGAAGCAGAACATGCGGTCCTGCCCGACGACAAACGTCTTCGTACCGATCGGCTCGCACGGCAGCGGACTCACCGTCGGCTTCGGTGTCGGAGACGCGCTCGGTGCGGGTGTCACCTGACCGGCGACGGGCCGGCACAGGGAGTCGTCGATCCGGACCTTGCGGCCGTTCTCGAGAGTGCAGACGCGATCCGCGTCGAAGGCCCACGACGCGACCGAAGTACAGATGACTGCGAGCAGAACTAAGATGCGTGCCACCACCACAACCACCTCCGCTCGGCGGAATTATCAGCCGGAAAGCTGTCGCTGTTGAGGCGAAGGCGCGGAAAAAGTCCGTCCTGCGGCGAACGCAGGGAAGCGCTCGAGCAAGTCGATCGCCCGTTCGACATCGCCGCGCTTCATGCACTCCCCAGCCGCGAACAGGACGATCTGCTCGGGGCCGACGAAGATGGGCGCCGGCTGCCTGTCGCGGGCGCACAGAGCCGGCATGGCCGGGATCATGCTCTCCGGCTCGGTGGCGACGTGCTCGTTGTCGTCGCTCCAGATTGTGATCGTCCCCGGGCATAGGCGGGCGACCCAGAGCCGCACGTACGACAGGCCGGCTTCACGGAGGACTTCCTCCGCGTCCTTGCAGAATTCACAACCACGGCTCGCGTAGAGCGTGAGCTTCGGCGCTCCCATGATCAGCTCTTCACGCAGACTCGGAGCCGGCGGCTCGGCGGCATCGCGAGAGCTCCAGAGGGGACGCCGGTCGACGCCACGGTCTGCGTCAGCGTCGGGTCGAGGTTCTGGACGCTGGTGACGTTGACGTCGTGCGCGTGACCGTGGACCTGCGCGCCGCCGGTCGTGCCCTCCGTGCCGGACGAGATGTAGTCGACCTGCTGCCCGACGGCCGCGGACTGGAAGAGCGAGTCGCCGAGCGACACGGCGTCGGACGCCGTCGTGTAGGCGCCGCCCGAGACGTGGCGGTGCAGGAAGGCGTGCGCGACATAGGTCGCCGTGTGCGAGTGCCCGCCGTCCTCAGCCACCATGGCCTCGCCCGCGAGGGCGCCCATGATCAGGCGTCCGTTCGCCTGGGAGACCGCGGTGTAGCCGAGCGGGCAGATGCTCTGGTCCCAGAGGATCACGAGGCCCGCGGGAGCCTGCGTCTCCGACCCGCCCGAGATGATGAACGGCAGGCGCAGCACGGGCGGCTTGTTCTGCGCCGCGACGGTGAGCGATCCGCCGTAGTTCGGCGCGGACTGCGCGGAGGTCGACCCGCTCTCTGCGGGAAGCGACAGGTGCGTCAGCAGATGCACGTGCGCGTCGCTCGCGACGCACTTGTCCTCGGGGAAGAAGCCGTCCGGGGACTCGGTCGTGTCGGTCGCGGAGGGGACGCCGACCGTGGGCACCGACGACGTGCCCGCGTGCTCGTGGCTCGCGGTGTGCGTGTGCGCCGGGATCGCACCGGTGCCGTCCGCCCCGGACCTGACGTGGAGGTGGTCGCTCGGCGTGAAGGTCGTGTTCACGTCCGAGCTCGCGATCGTGATGGTCGTCGTGCCGCCGGCGGCGTAGCTGGAGCCGTCCGCGGAGTCTCCCGTCTCGTGCGATGGCTCGCAGGTGAAGCGGCCGTTGGCCGGGTCCAGCGACGACACGCGGCCGTGGTAGCTCTTGGACCCGTCGGAGACCGTCACCCTGTCGTGCAGGTTGACGTCGGTGAGGGAGCAGACGATGTAGCCGCCGAGGCCGCCGTTCGCGGTGTCGCTCTGCGTGTGCGCGGAGGTGATCGCCCTCGAGCTGACGCCGGTGTTCCCCGGGTCTGCCCCACGAGGTGCGTAGCCCCGCATGTCCGGTCTGCCCCCCGATCCGTCGCAGAGGTTCCATCCGGTAGGAGCGGAGGCCGCGACGAAGCCGAAGATGATCGTCGCGGGGATCGCCGTGTTGTCCTTCCGCACCCTCCGGCAGAAGAGGCCCCTTCGATTCTTGACGTGGTTCGTGCCTTTGAAGCTGTCGAGGTCCGCGGTCGACGACGTCCCCGACGCGCTGACGTACGTGATCGTGCCGGTGGTCGCGTGGCCGTGGTCCCCCGACGACTTCCCTCGCGCCACACCCTTCGAGTCGAACGGCACTCGAGCCAGGAACTCGACGGGCGCCGCGGGGAATTCGTGGGCCGCCTGCCGCGAAGCGCCGAGGGCGTTCCCCGAGATGGACGCCGTGTGCCCGTGCGGGGGCAGTGCGTGCGTGTGATCGAGCTCGTGGACGTGGTGGTCGAAGCCGAACATCGAGGTGAGGCTCGGCACCTCGTTGCCCGCGACGTAGAAGTTCCGGAGTTCGGTGACCTCGTCGTAGTCCGCGGGGCAGGTGGTGTCGACGCAGAACCCGATCGCACCCAGCGGGACCTCGGTCGGCGAGATCTCCGCCCGATCAGCGACGGGGTCGATGTGGCGCTCGAGCTCGAGGGTCACCTCGGAGGCGGGGTCGTTCTTGTCCTCGATGCCGGTGAGCACCCAGATCGGGTAGTCGTCCGAGGTCTTCGGGATGCGTTTGACCTTCCCGTGGAAGACGCGGTCGCCGAGCTCGGGGAGACGAGGGAGGCCCAGTGCGGCGGCCTTCATCACGTTCCGCTGCCGGCCGAACCACAGGACGATCGCGTCCGCGATCCCGCGCGCGGAGCGCTGGCCCTCGCTGTCCGTCGGGTCCGACACGACCACGTCCGAGAGGTTGAAACGTCCGGCTGCCGGGAGAGATCCGTACGACTCGCTCGACTCGGGGTCGTAGGACGCGATCAGACCTCGAGCTTCGTTCTCGCCCCGGATGATCCCGACGTCGCGGTCCCTCGCCTGGAGGTTCGGGTTGTAGGGCACGCGGGCAGCGAAGTAGTGGTCGGGCCGCACGTCGACGTCGTCGACCGCGACGTTCAGCCCGTGGCCTTCTTCGCCTCCGACGGGATCGAGCGATGCCGCGACGGGGACGATCTCGGCGTTGTCGATGTTGATCGACGATGCCGCGATGCCGTACCGCTTCATCAGGTACGCCTCCCACGCCGACCGCCGCTGACCCGAGATCGCGGAGTCGAAGGCGAGGACGCGGCAGACGTAGGCGTTCGCGGGCTCGGAGGTGTTCCCGAGAAGCAGCGTGCCCGGACCGAGCTGGGAACCACCGGTCTGCGTGCCCATCGAGACGCCGTTGACCCACAGCTCGGACAGCGTGCTTGACGACTGCCTAAGGGTGACGACGACGACCTCGTACGGATCAACCGCGGGAGCACCGGACCCCGGCACGAACGCAGAGCTGACGAAGCCTCGGTTCAGGTTCTGGTACGGCCCGATCAGCCAGTTGTTGGTCCCGCCGTTGAGCACCCGGCGGAGCTTGCTGTCCCTGCTGCGGTACGCGTAGACGACCATGACCGTGCACGGGACGCTCAAGCTGAGCGCCGTCGCCATGTTGTCGTCCTTGTCGTCGAAGTAGAGCGCCGCGTGACCGGCCACCGCGTTGGCGACGTACGTCGGCTGGCGGGCCGACGTCGCCTGCGTCGCGTGGTTGCCCTTCCCGGAGATGTCGCTCCACGACGAGACGGCGTCGCCGGTGACCTTCCCGGTGATCGCGTCCGCGTCGAGGTCGAGCTGGCACGACCCGCCTCGAGCGGGGACGTCCGGCTCTCTCCCCTCGGGGGCATAGGGGATGATCATGAACGTCCCCGTGCCGGCACCACCTTCGTCCACCTTCGCAACGGTGGAGATGCGGATGAACTGCTCGGACGTGATCTGCACCGCGGGCGACAGTTGCTTCAGCATGCCGTCGTGCGGCGAGATGAACCCGAGCCGGCAGGCCGAGCCCTCTCCGTTCTGCAGCGAGACGATCGCCGTCAAGGCGTGGAGCCCTGGCCGCGGGACGATGACGGATCGGCGGAGGTCGCCGTAGTTCCCGTTCGACAGCTGGAGGGCTCGCGCGCCCTCGAAGACGACGGTGGTCGACATGACGGACGACGCCTTGGTGCCGTAGCGCCACGGGAAGATCGACGTCGCATCTCGTTCGAACCCGGCGTTGTCCGCGCCGAGATTCGCCGCGAGCAGGTCGGGGACGCCGAGCCGGATCCTGCCCGAGCGGGTCTCCGCCCAGTAGGCGAACACGCTCTTCACGAGCAGGCTCAGCGAGTCGCGGACGGTCTCCTCTGTCAAATAGAGACCGATCTTGACGCCCAGCGGAACGCCGGCGTTCTGGTCGCGCTTCGTCCGCCACTTCCGATCCATCAGACGGAAGGACGCCTCGACTAGCTGGTTCGCGACGAAGCCGGAGTACGTCACGAGCAGGTGGCGGGCGATCTCGCCCGGTCTCTCGAGCAGGTTGCCGCTCGAGAGGCCGTCGTCGGTCGTGCCCTGGACGTCGACGAACAGCACGTCGGACTGCCAGTTCGCCTGCGTGTCGGCGACCGTGAACGTGGCCGAGGAGAGCGTCACCGTGATGGTGTTCGCGGCGGTCTCGGAGGTTCCGTCGGCGTACGCCTTCGCCTGGAAGGTGCCGTTGCTCTGGATCGCGCCGATGTTCTTGCAGGCGTGCCCGCAGACCTTGAAGGTGTTCGTCCCGGAGACGTTGTCGGTGGTCCGGTACGCGGGGACGCGCCGGAGCGTGCCGTAGAGGACGGGCAGCAGCTGGCCGCTCTTCTGGGTGCTGCCGTTGTAGACGGAGACCGTGGTCTTCGCGATCGGGCTCTTCAGGATCAGCGAGCGGTCGTTCACGTCGACCGAGAGCGTGCTGTCCTTGAGGGTCGGCAGCCCGAGTTGAGCGGCGACGATCTGCTGCATGTCCCGCAGCGAAGTGTGGAGGTCGCGGAATCCTCTCCACACCCGAATCCGCATCCCGTCGAACACGGAGCGGGAGATCATGTCATCGAGCTCTCCGCCGGAGGCGATCTCGACCGACCCGAACTTCCCGCCGACCTCCGTCCCGCTCGCGCGGATCACCAGCGAGTCGTCGACGGACGGCGCCTTCTCCAGACGCGGCTCGTAGGGCCGCACCACGCCGTCGCTGTCGGTGAGTGCCTCGAAGTCTCGTCCGAGGAGGAACGGCGCGCACACGAGCACGGTTCGATCCGAGTCCGCCGGCGAGTCGCCGGAGAGCATCTTGATCGTGAGCTCGCGCTTGGGGTTCCCGCTCGAGTCCTGGGAGATGTCGAAGAAGAACGTCTCGGCGACCGAGGGCGTGCTGCTGACCTTCGCGTAGTCCTTCCCGTTCACCACAACGCGCGTGACGAGCGGGGTCGTGGGCAGCGACTTCTTCCAGACGTCCGTCCCGACCGACGTCCACTTCTTGTAGACGACCCCCGGCTCGAGTTCGCAGGCGAACGAGTAGGGCGACTCGTGCGACGGGTCGAGAATCGGCTTCTCTCGGAGCCACGAGAAGCGGACATTCAGGTAGTCGAGGGAGGTCGTCGCAGCAGGCGTCTTGACCTGCAGCTTCATGCTGCCCGATCCGGTGCGCTTGTAGCGGTGGAGGAAGAAGTTGCAGTACTGCCGCGTGCCCGCCGACCCGGGCGCCTCCGCGAGGCAGAGTCCACGTCGTTCGTTCTCGTAGACCTCGGAGCCCCACTTCGGACGGAGCTCCTGCGCCATTGCGTTGCTGTGCTGGATCGCCTCGATGTGCCATCCCGGCGTGAAGTCGATCGTTCCCGAGTCGACGAAGTCGTTCCATGCTTCCGCGGTGAGCGACGCGTTCGTGCCTGAAGCGGTCACGCTCGAGCGACCCATCGCCGCGATCCCCGGAGGCAGTGGGATCGCGAGGAGGCGAGCCTCCTTCACGCGTGACGTGGGAGAGCCTGCGTCGGCGTTGTGCTGCAGCTTGATCACCTCGGAGGCAGCCGCGGTGATGACGCCGAAGAAGCCGGCAGAGATGTAGTCGGAAGCCGCGATGGGGGACAGGACGCAGGCGCCGATGTTCGTACCGGTCGTGTTGAGCCGGAGTCGAACGCGCGTCGCGTTCCCGGTCCCGGTGAGGCTGCACTGCTGCAGCCATGACGCGAGCAGGAGGTAGTCCCCCGCCGGGAGAGCTGCCAGCGAGACGATGTCCACCGCCGTTCCGCTGGTAGTGGTGACTTCGGAGATCTGACTTCCCTCGGTGACGGAGTCGTAGCGGATCGCGAGGAGACGCGGCTTGCTCAGCTCGACCGGCGTCGACACGGCGGAGACCAGAAGCCGGAACTCGTACCGCTGACCAGCCGTCAAGCTCACCGTGGTAACGAAGTTGAACGGCTCGACGGTGGAGGTCGAGACGCTCTTCCACTTCGCGGCGGCGGTCTCGGACGATCCCGCTCCACCCAGAGGGTCATCGACGAGCGAGTTCACGAGGAGCGAGAGCGTGAACTCGTTGACGCTCGACGCGATCACCCCTCCCGAGGCGACGATCGCATAGTTGTACGACCCCTCCGGTGCGTCGGAGAGGTCGATGACCATCGTCAGAGCGTCTTGGGGGACCGAGCTTCCCGAGACGACGGAACTCGTTGGGAACTCGAATCCGATCAGGCCGGACGAGTCCTTCGTGGTCTGCAGCGGGAGGAGTGTGGCCGACTGCGACGGCGAGGTGACGCGCTTCGTGACGCGGCAGTAGGCGGTCTTGCCTCCCCCCACGATCGTGACGATCTGCCCGATCTCGAACTCGGTCGAGGGAGCAGAGGCGAGCGGAGCGTCGAAGCCCTCCGCTGCCCAAGTCACGGGACCGCTGGTCACCGCGAGCCCGTGCGTCGCCTTCCCGACGCGCTCGGCGTCCGCGGCCGCGTAGAACTGGTCGAAGCGTCCCATCAGGCGCGCGCCTCGATGAAGCTGTGCGTGAGGCGGTCGAACGCCTGCACGAAGCGCGTCTGCCGCACCCGGTCGACGCGGCCGTAGTAGCAGGAGTCCGCCTTCTTCGTGGCGTCCGACGTCCAGCCCCACAGGTCGAGCAGGCAGTGCCTGGTCGTGCCCGCGTCATCGAGAGCACGCAGCATCGCGATGCTCGAGGCATCGTTGAGGAGAGGCGCCTCGTTCGAGAGCTCGTGCACGGCAGGTCGGCGGTCGGGGTAGATCGCTCCACCGTCCGACTCCGACAGCTCCGATGGATCGTTGATCTCGCGCTCGAAGCCGAGGTTGATCGGCAATCGGACGTAGCTCCCGACGAAGAGGTTCCCGAGCTCGAAGTAGGAGTCCGCGACGCCGTCGCCGTTGGAGTCGATCGTCGAGTTGGCTGCGAACGTGAGGCGGAAGAACGACCGCGCGGAGACGGAGCCGACCGTGGTGTCGGGCGTTCCGGGGAACCACCGGAGGATGTGCCTCCCGGTGCGCGTCTTCGGGGTCCAGTCCTGCGCGTACGTGGTGAAGTTCCACGTGAGCTTGTTGCTCGTCATCCCCTGGTCGTCGGCGAGCTCCCAGGTGACGGCCTTCGACGCCGCGAGATTCGAGTCGATGAGCGCCAGCACCGTCGGCAGCTTCGGCGTCGCGAACTGGCCGACGAGCTGCCACTGCACCGACGCCGCGAGCGAGCGGACGCGCTTCGACCGGAGAGGGGAGAGCAGGTTGTCCTTGGTGAAGAGCGACTGCTGCGACGTCACCGACAGGAGAATCGCGCCGTCGTCGACGATGTGGTTCCGCGTGGTGAGCGTCGCGTACTGCGGCAGGGACTCGGCCATCAGCTGATCCCCCACTGCGTCGATTGCGCGCCGCGGCTCTCGCGGCGTTCGTGCTTGCGGCTGTTCTTCGAGATCTCGCGTCCGTCGAGGTTCACCACCGGAGCGGGCATGTTGAGGATCGCGTCTCGCAGCGAGGCGACCTCCGCGCGCAGTGCGGCGACCCCCTCGTCCTGCACGAGCATCGGCCCAGACTGGAGGGCGGCGTTCGGCCCGACGAAGTCCCGGTCGTCCCTCGGGTACTTGACCGGCCCGAACGTGGAATCTCCGTCGTCGGGATACTCGCCCCACGCCGGCCCGCTGGGACCGTCCAGGCGGCGCTGACGCCGCCGGTTCTTCCGCATCTCGCGGCGCTGCCAGTACCCGACGAGGTCGCTCGGGTGGCCGTAGACGCCGTTGCCGCCACCCATCGTGTCGGGGACGTCCGCCCAGGGGTCGTCGGTCTCGTCACCACCCGGCTTGACGGGGCCGTACGTCTCGACGGCCTCGTATCCCTGCCGTCCGTACTCGTCGAGCGTGGCGTTCTTCTCCTGGCCCTCGACGAGCTTCCGTTCCCACTCGCATTCGCCGGCGCAAGCGTTTTGAGCCGCGTCCGCGACGTCGGTGAACCCCTGCGCCGCGTCGACGACGTTGGCGGTCGCGATGCCGAGGCTCGCGCGGATCGCGTCGATACCGCTCGTCATCACGGTCCATGCCGCCTTGAACGCGGGGCTGTCGATCAGGCCGGTGATGATGCCCACCTGCTGGAAGATGATCTTGTTCGCTTCCGCGACGGTGAGCTGTCCGTCCGCGATCTGAGCGAACGTCGCGTTGATCACGCCGAGCGGTCCCGCGAGGAGGCCGTTGATCACCGCCGAGTCGATGAACGCCTGCACCATCCCATCGACGATCGCTTCGTACAGCGTCTGCTTGACGTTCTGCTTGAACGTGTCGAACGACGACCCATCGAGCAGGCCCTGCCGCACGGCGTTGCCGAGGAGCCCTTCGACGCTGACGATCTCGCCCTTCAGGTCGAGGCCGAGCTCGCCGGCCCACTGCTCGAACATCGGCCCGAGGACGGGGCCGAGGGCTTCGATCGCATCGGAGATCTCGGCGCCATACTTCTTGCCGATGCGCCGGATGCGGCGGGCCTCCTTCTCGTCGATCGTGCCGTCCTCGAGCGCGTCGCTGATCGCCTTGCCGACCTTCGAGCCGAACTTGTCGATCACGTCGGCGAGCGGCCCGGTCGTGACTAGCGCCTGGATGATCGCGCTCGTCGTGGCGTCGTAGACGGAGCGGTTGATCTCGTCCGCCATGTCCGTGACCGAACCACCCTCGAGGAAGGTGCGGATCGCCCCGTCGAGGTCGCTCGAGATCCCGTCGATGGCTTCCTTCGTGGACTCCTCGACACCCAGACCGAATGCCTTGCCAACGGCCTCGACCACCGGCTGCATCTGCTTCGTCGCGGTCTCGATCCCCCCCGAGAGCTTCTCGCTGAGCGCGGCGAGGTCGGCCTGGTCCTGCGCGTCGATGATCCCGTCGCGCATGGCCTTCGTGACCGCGTCGTCCATCTGCTTGTTGAACGCGTCGATGGCGTTCTTGATCGGGCCGCTCTCGAGCATGCCCTTGATCACGCCGTCGAGGACCGCTCTCTTCGTTCCTTCGTCGAGTGCGTCCTGGAAGTCCTTCAGCGAGCCGCCGCGGAGGAACGCCTCGATCGCCTCGTCGAGGCCGAGCTCGACTTGGACGTCGACCGTCCCGACTCCGCTGGTGCCCGGGTGCTGTCCAGGAGGAGGAGGAATACGCGGGCGCGACGTCGGGGTTCTGAAGTCGTCGTCCCGCGTGTGTGGGTTCAAGTCGATCGGGTTGTGAGGACCGGTGCGGCCACCACCCGACGGTGGGTTCGACGGGAACTGCCGCCCGTCGCCACCGGGAAACGTGCGGCCCTGCGTCTGCGCGGGGTCGATCAGCGCGCTCGCGGTCGCCGCGTCGAGCGGCGTGACGGTGATGCCGTCCGGTCCGGTCGTGACGAACTCGGGACCGTTCTCGCCGACGACGATGCTCTGGCCGAGCGGGAACGAGCCTCCCTTCGCCGCGCCGGGAAACCTGCGGCCGGGGTTCTTGGTGCCGCCGCCCGACTGCTCGCCGTCGAGGTCGAGGCCCGGCGGCGCCGACCCGCCCGGCGACCAGCGCGTGCCGTCCGGCAGGACGATCGTGCCGTAGATGTCGATTGCGAGCGGGCCGATGTTCTTCAGCTCGGTCTGGAACTCGCTGCCGGGGCCGAACTGCTTGTGGATCGCCTCCTGCACCTTCGGGTTGTCCCACCCGAGCGCGATGGCGCCCGCAGTGATGTACTGGATCTCGGGCGCGTGCTTCTTGATGAACGGCTCGAGCAGCGCCGCGTCGATCAGCGCGCGCGCGATCGCGTCGAGGACGGAGTTGTAGGTGCCGGAACTGAGCGCTTCGTTCCATGCCGCGATCGCCTCGTCGCGCGAGCCGCCGCTTCGCAGCACATCGAAAGCGCTGTCGAGCGCGCTCGACAGCTCGCCCTTGAAGTCGTTCGCCCAGTCGACCGTGATGTCCGCCGCATCGTTGAATGCGCTCTCGATGTCGGACGTGATGCCATCCGAGTCGACCTTCGCCTTGAAGACGATGAGCCCGAGCTTCTCCGCCTTCGACGTGACATCCCCCATCAGAAGGGCGAATGCCTCCCGAACCTTGGGATTGTCGAAGCCGTAGATCAGACCCGCCGCGACGACATACTCGAACGCGGGTTGGAACGTCGCGATGAGCGGCTGGATCACCGCCGACTGCACGATCGCGTTGAAGATGGCGTCCTTGAACGACTTCTCGACGCCGGCGCCGAAGGTGTTGTTGAAAACGCTGACCGCGTCGTCCCACGTGCCCCCGCTCTCGAGCACGACCATTCCGGCCTCGATTGCTGCGGTGAGGGCACCGCCGATGCCGTTGAAACCCGCCTCGGCGACCTGCGCGGCCTGCTCGAAGACGTCGGGCTTCATCGCCTCGTCGATGATCTTCTGGATCTCCTTCCAGTTGTCGGCCATCAGCTGCAGGACGGGGATGTAGTCCTGCAGGTTGGCCTTCCCCTCGGCGAGGGCGGGCAGGAGCAGGTTCATGAAGTCCTGCGAGCCGGTCGCGGTGGTGAGGTCGAACTCGTCGATGCGGTCGAGCGCTGCATAGACGGGCTCGAACGCGGCCGCGATGTTCGTCGTCTTGAACAGCTGGTCGAGTGACGTCTGCTGGAAGACGCCGAGGACCTGCTGCTTCAGCCCTTGGAAGATCGCCTCGACTCCGACGGCGGCGTTGTCGAAGTTGAAGATCTGCCCGATGTTCTCACCGATGAACTGCGCAGACTCGGTGATTGACTTGAGGCGCGCCTCGAACTCCTCGGTGTCGATCGTAAAGCCCTGCTCGAAGAGGTGCGCGAGGATCGCGTCGAAGTTCTCGGCGTCGTCGGCGAGATTGAGCAGTGTCTCGTGGCCGGTGGTGTCGAGATCGGAGAACGCCTTCTCGCCGTCGCGCGACATGCTCTCGAGGGCGAGCGCAGCGATGTGCACACCCTTCGGCATCTCGGACTCGAAGATCGCCGCCGTGCCACGCACCGCTTCGCCGAGGTTGGTGACGTTGGAGACCTCCTCGCCGAAGTAGTTGGTGTCCGTGCCGCCCGGAGACCAGAGCAGGTTGCCGGCGAGCTTGTTGACGATCTCCAAGGCGTCGGTCGCATCGACGCCGATCTCCTTGAACGCCTGAGCGAGGTGCTGACGGATCGCCAGACTGGTTTCCTCGCCCTCCTGATCCATGCGGCCGAAGAAGTCGGTGAGGATGTTCGTCCACTCTTCGACCATGCCTGCGACGCGACCGCCGTTGTCGACCTCGCCACCGAAGATCTGCGCGACGATCCCGGCGAAGCCACCGATGTCCCGCATGGTGTCGGGGCCGAGCTTCTCTCGCGATTCAGGGAGCCACGGCGCATCCTCGACGCGGTAGAACTTGCGCGTGACGTCGCCGAGCGAGTCCTGCAGGTTGCCGAACGTCGGGATCGCGTCGAGGTACGACTCGCCCGCCTGCCGCTGCATCGTGCCCTTCGTGGGCGGCTGCGCGACGCCGAACAGCTCTCCGCTGAGCGGGCCGAGGATCTGATTGATGTAGACGAGCAGCGCACCAAGCAGGGGGCCGCCGAAGTACGTGCCGACGATTCCGACGACCACGTCGCCGATGGTCTGGAGAATCTGCCCCTCGGTTCCGTACGGGCCCGCGACGCCGAGCGCCTCGCGCGTCGCGGAGCCGGCGACACTGGCGCCGTAGTTGAGTCCTGCCGAGACCAGTCCGCTCCCGATCGAGCCGAGCGCACCACCACCGAACCCCTCAGCGATGTTCGCACCGCCGAACAGCGAACCGCCCCAAGTCGTTCCGGCATTGCCAAGGAAGTCGCCAACGGTTCCGGCGAAGGTCTCGCCACCAAGCAGCGCGAGTGCGTCCTGGCCGAGATTAGAGATCGCGAACTTGCTGAAGAGACTGTACGCCCCGGTCGCCCCCAGTCCGGTGAGGATGCCGACCGTGCCGTTGTTCGCGCCGGTGCCCGCTCCCGCGAGCAGGCCACCAGCCCCACCGAGTAGACTCAGGAGACTTCCGGCACCGCCACCGCCGCCGCTGGTCAGAAGATTGAGTAGGCTGCCGCCGGTACTGCCCCCGCTGCTGCCGCCACCGAGCCCACTGGCGTTGAAGAGCGCGCCGAGGTCGATCGATCCCCCGGCGTCCGAGAACATGCTGACGATGCCGTCGAGAAGGCCGCCGATGGCCCCCGTGACACCGCCCATGCTGTCAATCATCTGCTTCGCCATCGAGGTGGCGAGCGACTTCCAGACGTCTTCGAAGTCGAGGGTTCCGGCGATGAGCCCGTCGATCGTCTGATCGAAGGCGTCGTTGATGAGCCTGGCGGCCTCTTCGCCGAATTGGCCGACCTTCTCGTATTCGTCACGGACCTTCTTGACGTGCTCCTGTTCCGAGACGAGCGCCTCTGCTCGCTCCGCGTCGGTACCCTTCTGTCGCTCGCGGAGGACCGCCAGCTCGTGCTCGGCCTGGATTCGAGTCTTCGTGCCGTCGATTACCTGCTGCAGGATCGCCGCTTCCTGCTGCAAGTTCTGCGTTTGAACCTGCGCGGTGCGTGTCGCGTTCAGCTCGCGATTCTTCTGGGCGGCCTCGGCAGCCTTGATCGCGAGGTCCCCCAGCGCGACCACCTCATCCGTCGTGGCGCCGGTCGCGATCGCAGCGGCTGCCGCTGCCTCTCCCGTGGCATCGTTCAGGAGCGTCTGCGCGTCGGCGGCCGACAGGTTGCCGTCGATGATCTGCTGCAGCGCCTCATTCTGGCCGCCCATGGTCTCGACGGCCTCGGTCTGCGTGCGGATCTGCTCCGCGAAACGCTCGCGGAGCTTCTCGAGGGCCGCCGCGGCCTTGTTCGCGGCGTCGCCGGTGTCCTTCAGCGGCGCGTTGAGGTTCTTCTTGCCGGCCGACTCCCCGGCGTGCTCGTAGAAGCGCCATGCGTCGCCTGCGGTGTTGATGCCGAGGGCCGCGAGATTGCCTGCCACCTGCTGGTCGACGAGGGCCGCGCTGTTCTTGGAGGCGGCCGCCTGCGCAACGAGCTGCGCGCCGGCGAGTTCTCCCAGCCGGCCCTTCAGCGCGTCGACGTTCTCGACGAGATTGCGGACGTTCGCGTCGAACGGAGCGTCGGCACGAGCGGCCTCCAGCCCTCCGGCGCCGTACCGGGCGCTGAGCTCGCGCTCGAGGTTGCCGACCTGCTCACGGATCAGCTCTTCGTTCTTCGACGCGACGACGGAGGAGATGTCGACGCTGCCGAACGCCCACTCGACGGCCGTCATGAAGACGTTCTTGGCGGCGCGCGCGGCGGCCCAGATCGCCGATTCGAACGCAGACTCGAGCGCCTTGTTGAGGCGCTCGCCGACGATCCCCATCGCGTCTTCGAAGTCGAGCGTGGCGAAGAGGCTCTGCGTCTCCTCGATCGTCCCCTTCAGGGAATCGAACGCCTCCTTCAGCCACCCGCCGACGTTCTCTCCGAGGCCGCGGATCGTCCCGTTCGCGATCCCCATGTCGGCGACGAGATTGACGAGCGCCTCCGAGACCTCGGCGAGGGCAGGGGCCATCCCGATCGCGAACTGGCTCTGCACGCCCTCGACGGCGGAGCCGAGGATGTCCATCGAGTCGCCGATGGAGTCGAACGCGGCCGCCATGTCCTGCGTCATGGTCAGGCCGAGGCGCTCGGACAGCTCCCCGAAGCGCTGCAGGCCGGCGCTCCCCTCGTTGAGGAGCGGGATCATCTGCGCCCCGGCGCGGCCGAGGAGCTGCATCGCGATCGTGGTCTTCGCCGCGCCGTCGTTCGCACCGGCGAACGAGTCCGCGATCTTCCCGAGTACCTGCTCGGTGTTCAGGCTCTTGAGCTCGGCCGCAGAGATCCCCAGCGCGGCGAAGGCTGCTTGCGCCTCCTTCCCGCCGGACGCCGCTTCGACCATGTTGCGGGACAGCTGCTGGATGCCGGAGCCGAGGCCGTCGAGGGACACGCCGCTCGTCTTGGCGGCGAGCTCGAGCTTCGAGAGGGTCTCGACGGAGACGCCGAGGCGCTGCGACAGGTCGTTGAACGCAGACCCGCGCGCCACGCCGGCGGTGAAGGCGTCCATCCCTGCTTTCGCAGCACCGGCGGCGACCGCGAAACCGGTGGCCGCGGCCGCGAGACCAGCGACAGCGACGGAAGCTGCCGCGCCCTTCGCGCTGAACAGCGAGAAGCTCTGCTCGGCATCCTTCGCCGCGCGCCCGAGATCCCCGACCTTTTTCCCGGCCTGGTCGAAGAGCTCGAGGCCCTGCGGGGTGACCCGCAGGACCATGTCGACGACGTTGCTCTCAGCCACCGCCTCTCACCCCCCGTCCGTCTCCGCCAGCCGCCGTTCTGCTTCTCGACGCCAGTGCGCCTCGTGCCGCGCGAGGTTCGCGCTGATCGCGTCCTGCCTTCGCTCCTCTTCCTCCGGTGCTGCCGTGCTCGTGGCCGCGATGTAGAGCCACCACTCCCGCGCGATGGGGCGCACCGAGTCCTTCAGGTCGCGGGCGTACTCCTGGAACCACTCAAGCGACGGCCGGTAGACGACGCGGCTGCCGATCTTGGTGCGCTTCCCCTCGACGTCCGCGAAGTCTTCCTTGTCCTCCGAGTAGATCGACCGCGAGCACCACGTGAAGATCGCGTAGGCGTCGGGGTCGTCCTCGTAGAGCTGGTCGAACGGGCAGCCGGACTCGTAGACGCAGCGGTCGATCCCGTTGCTCTCCTGCTGCCGCTTGCAGTCGAAGCAGCTCTGAGGACGCCCCGGCCCGCCACGGGTTACGCCGAGGAACTCTCGGAGGGCTCGCCTTTTCCCTCCTGCTTCTTCGCCTCCTCCTCGACGGCCTCGCTCATCTTCGCGAGCACGAGGAGCCGGACGCTGGCGTTCTGCGCGAGCAGGTAGCCGATGAGCTCCGGGCTCGACGGGAACGTCTTTGTCGGGTCCGCGCGCATCTGGTCGAAGATCTCGCCCTGGTACTCGCGGTGGTCGTTGACGAGCGTCTGGAAGGTGTCGAGCGTGAGGCCCTCGATCTTGTCGACGACGGCCGGCTTCTGCTTGTTCTGCCCTCGGGGCTCGGTGAGCTGCTTGCACGCCTCCATGAGGCGCTCGAGGGACTGCTCCACGTCCTCGAGCTGCTGCGCGGCCTCGGCCGCCTTCTGAATGCGGTTCCAGACCTTCTGCGACTCGAGCGTCGGCAGGCGCCGGAGGTGGATCACGAGCGCGTTCCCGTTCTTGTCCTTGCGGACCTCGACCGGGATCGGCGGGACCTCCTTCGGGATGAAGGTAACGCCGGCGCCAAAGATCTTCGATGCATCGGACATGGGGTCTCTCTCCTGGGTCGGGGCGGCCGGGCTCCACGCGAGCCCGACCGCGGGTCAGTGGATCGGGTCAGGTCGGGATCAGCTGGTCTGCGTGGTGACCGTGAGCTTCCAGTCGAGGTTCGGCGTGTCGTGCCGCGGCGCGATGCTGACCGCGTAGAGGAGCAGGCCGTCCGCGTTCTGGATCGGAACGCCGGTGATCTGGCCCTCCGCCTCGAAGGCGATCGTGTCCTCGCCGTCGAGCGACGCCTTCGACCACGACAGCGTGGTCATGTCGCCGTTCACGAGGGCCGTGAAGAAGTCCTTCGGCAGGTTGTGCTCCGCGCGAAGGATCATGGTGATGTTCGGCTGGCGCGAGGTGATCACGCGCTGCTTCAGGCCGCGGATCGACGCCGTCGCGCTCGCGTCGAGATCGTCCACCGCGTTGGCGCCGGTCTGGAACTCGAAGCGACGGAGCGTGCCGGTGGTGTAGGCGTCGATCGAGAGCTGGACGCCCTCGAACTTCGGCGACCGGTTCGTCTGCAACGTGCCGGAGGGAGGCGAGGCCCCGCCGGTGACCGGAGTCGAGGCGGTGAGGCCCGAGAGGTTCGCCGACGCGCGGATGAGCCGCCCGGCCTCGCAGACCACCGAGATGCCGCCCATCATGCCGACGCCGACGTGCTTGTTCGACTCGTGGTAGGCGTGGATCGTCAGCGACTTGTGGTCGCTGAGCGTGTCCGACGGCTCGATCGTGTAGACGGTGTCGCTGCCGTCCACCGCGTTCGAGAGCTTGCAGCCGCTCGCCTGGAAGAACCGGGCCCAGTACGGCGCCGCCGTCGGAGCACCCGTGCCCTGCAGGAGGAAGTCGAACTGCGACGTCGCGCGCGAGATGCCCTTCAGCACCGGCGTGCGCGTCATGCTGCCCGTGATCGGATCGAGAGCGATATCCTCCGACTCGATCTGCCAGATGTTGGCCCCGTCGCCGTAGATCTTGCAGAGGTCCGTGCCGGAGATCGACTCCTCCGTTCCGGACGTCGCCTCGACCTTCGCGTAGAGCTTCGAGATCATCGTCCTGTTGACTGCCATTGCCCCACCTCAACCTTTCATCCCCGCACCGGACCTCATCCGGTGGCCGTCAATCATTGTTCGAACGGGTCGATCTCGCTCTCGTCGTATTCGGCGTGAACGAGCACCTCGGCAGTGATCTGGTCGTCCGCGCCGCCGACGAGGTAGCTGCTTGACGCGATCGTGTAGTAGACCTGCAGCCCGGGCGGGGTGATCACGATCCCCCCGACCGCGGCGCGCTTCATCTCCGCGCGAGCCCTGCGCGCCTTCAGCACGCGCTCCGACTGCTCCGCGAGCCCTTCCGTCCACGCGTCGCGGAACTCCATCAGCAGCGGGAGGCGCATGTACTTGCCGCCCTCGTCGCCGCGCGAGTGCCGCGCGATGGTCTCCTCCGGGAGCACGGTGACCGAGATCGACGGCAGCGGGATGTCCGCAGGCGGGCGGAAGATGTCGAAGATCCTCCCCCGCATGTCGAAGTAGTAGGACGCGCCGTGCATGCGCTCCTCGAGCCGCGCGATGAATGCGTCGGCCACGCGGTCGGCGATCGACGGGTCGTCGGTGAGGAGGTTCACGAGGCACCTCCACCACCGAGGGCCGCGAGCTTCCGCTTCACCGCGGCGTCGATCTTCTCGCGGTGGACGCCACGCTTCAGCGCGTCGTCGAACGTCGCGCCGAGCCAGCCGCGGCCGCCGTTCGTCGCCTGCTGGGTGACCTGGTCTACGAGCTTGAAGAGCGGCTCGATGTTCCACCGGTCGCGGCCGATGCCGCCGGACGCCTTCTTCCCGCGGGTCTTCCCCGAGAGCGACGACGACGCGCCCGTGGGGACGCCGAAGATGATCCCGTGGCGGATGAACGCGCCGGCGTATCCGACTGACTCGGGATTCGACATCAGCTGCCGGGCGGTGAAGCGCGCGAAGGCCCCGGACGGCGTCCGCGCCTTGCCGATCGGGATCGTCAGGAACCGCGCGTTCTTCGGCCGGATCGTGCCGCCCTTGTCGAGTATCCGCATGTAGGGCGGCGGTGCGAGGATGGCGCCGACGGCGAGGTCGGGAATGAGCCCCGAGGCGCGGAGTTCGAACCCGATCGACTTCCGCGCAGCACCCGTGCGGTGCGGGAGCGCCGCGACCATGCCGCGCGACAGCTCGATGCCGAGCTCGCGCATGCCCTCGGTGACGCCCTGGATCACCGCGGCCGGCATCTTCCCGAAGCGCTGCGCGAGGGAGCGCTCCTTAACCTCGATCTTGACGGCGATCACACGAACCTCCGGAACGTCTCGAAGACGGCCGCGACGTCCTTCGGCATGTCCGTCGCATAGAGGGTCGTGGACGAGTCCTTCGCGGTGATCGACGTGATGCCGACCTTGTCCGCGTGCTTCACGAGGAAGGCCGCGTAGCGCCGCGCCGCGTTCCGCAGGGAGGGCGGGACGTCACCGGCGGCCCGGGCGATACCGCCGCTGTACTTCACCTCGACGATGCTGTCCTGGAGGAACGGCGTCGTGCGCCGGCGCAGCACACCGATCCGGCCCGTGTCCGAGAGGGCGGGGACGAAGCCGTTCAGGTCGAGCGGCTCGATGCTCGCGAACGCCTCGGGGCTCGCATCGCCCGACGTGCTCTCCTTGACGCTGGTGATCGAGTCGAGCGGGAAGCGCCGCAGGTTCAGGGCGTACGTGCAGTCGTCGCCGACGTAGAGGTACTCGGTGTCCTGCCGCTTCCGGACGAGCCGGCGGTACTCCTCCTCGAAGCGATCCGTGACGGCCTCGCAGCACCACTCGACGAGCGGCAGGAGCTCCTCGCTCGCGCGGGTGAACCCTCCGAGCTGCGCGAAGACGTCGGCGGGGACGCACAGGGCAGGGCGCACCGGGATGCGGATCCGGTGCTGCGCGAAGATCTTCCGGTCGAAGGTCGTCGCTGCCGTGGTGTCGGCATGCGTGATCTCGATCGTCGCGAGGTACTCGGCGACGTCGACCGTGTCGGAGTTGGCGACCGTCGTGTCCTCGGGCATCCAGCGCCAGGCGAGAGCTCCGGTGGTCGCGTCGATCGAGACGTCGGAGGTCCCCAAGACGACGCCCGGGCTGCCCGATGCCACGATGACGTGCTTGTCCCCTACGGGGTCGCCGCTGTCCGGGTAGTCCGCGGGGTGCCGGTCGTTGATGTAGGACCCGTCGGCTTCGTTCTGCAGCGTGATCGTCGCCGCGCCGATACGGGCCCTCGCTACGGGCACGCGATCGTTCCCCGACAGCTCCTCTCCGAGGAGCGTCGTCGTGAGGAGACCCGTGCTACCCGGCCGGGCGTATGAGAAAGACTCGAGCACCGGTCAATACTCCGTGAGCGACAGCATTGCGTTGTCGGCCTCGATGCTCGATCCCGTGTCGGCGCACGCGCACAGGCGGTAGGTGACGGAGCCCGCGACGACTCGAATAAATCTCATGCTCATCGTTCCATTACGCGCATCCAGCTACCCGCCTTGACGGTGGTGCCGGTGCCGTTCGATGTATTCTGTGCCCACTTCCAGTCGAGGGTGCCGGAGCTAGCCCCAGTCACGACGAGGCCGCCGACGTTCACGACGTTGTCGGAGCCTGCGACGATGTCGACGCACTTGCCGTCGGTATTGTCGCCACTCACCGTCATCGTGGCGCCGTTATTGTAACCGTGAATGACGGTCGTCATGCTGGCAGGCCCGTCGAGGTTGCAACGCATATCGCCGGTCGCACTACCCGAGACGACCAGCGCCCCGTCGATGATGTATGTCTTGTTCGCGGACAGGGTGAAGGAGAACTGCGTAGCGACGACGGTGTCATTTGCCTGCGTCGCGGCGTCCGAAGTCAGCACCTGCGTCTGAAACGGCGTCGCCGCCGCCGACTGCACGGCCGGAGGACGCACCGAGCAGCGGAACGTCGAACCCGATGCCCCATCCGCCTCCATCGCCGTGGCGACGATGTTGTCCGACGTGGCGTTACTCGTTTGCACACGCCCCGCCGTGGTTGTGCCGCGCTCTAGAAGGTCCCCTGCGGCGATGGTCCCCGTGTCAGAGATGCACGACGCCGACCCCGTTCGCATGACCTTGACCGGGTAGCCGCTCAGGGTATCAGCCAGCACGACCCCGACAGACTGCTCGCCCGTGTCCGACGTGGCGACCTTGATGACCTGATTCGCGGTGGTCGACAGCTTGACGAGTTGCCCCTTCGTCAGCGCCTCGCCGGCGGTGTACGTGACGACACCGCCCTGATCGTCAGTGACGAGCAGTCCAGAGACGCCAGAGATGTCGCCGTAGGACCAGTCCCAATTCGTGAGCGGCGTGGTGACGCCGGCCATGTTCCCCGACGCGACGAAGTTCTCCACCGGGCCGCGGCACACGCCACCGCCCGAGGAGCATGTCGAGTCAACCGTGCACGAGGTGCCGGCGCTCGCTCCGCCCACGCAGTAGCGCGCGAGCGACGGGAACTTCATCCCGTTCGTCTGGCCGTTGAAGCTGACGCCGGACACGGTCCAGCCGCTGATCGACGGCCCGCCATAGGTGGGTCGCGTGTCGACGCCGACCGACGAAGTCGAGAGGTCGATGCCGGTGGTGACGCCGCCGTAGAGGTTCATCCCGTCGACGAGGATCTGGTTGTATCGTAGCGACTGGCACGAGCCGCCGGTGCCGCAGTCGCCATTCGTCGTGCATGGTCCGCCGAGAACGCCGTCACCCGCCATGCACCGCTTGCTGTCGGTCGCGCGGATCATCGTCGCGCTCGACTGGTCGGAGTGGAGGAGGCCGCCGCCGGCGATGATTGCGTGCCCCGCGCCCTCCGCCGGGAAGTCGCTGTGCGCCGCGCACGTGGCGCCTGTCGGGCAGCCGATGGTGGCGTTGTCGCCGGCGCCGAACACGCAGACCTTGCCCGAGCGCGAGCCCGACGCGCAGCGGCCGCGCTGGTCGCCGAGGCCGACGACCGCAGCCACTCCCGCCCATGCACCGCGCACGCCGAGGTACTGGTTGCCGGTGCCCTGCACGATGAACTTCGCGCCGATCTGCGTGTCGCAGTAGGCGTTCGAGACGAGGAAGTTGTAGCCGCCAGACGAGGAGAGCCCGAACTTCGGGCGGACGCAGTTCAGCAGGCCCGAGCCCGCGCGGAAGCCGTATGCCTCGACGCCGGCCGACGAGATCAGGAGCCCCGTCGGGCCGGTCCACGTCGACTCGCTCGACGCGCCGTAGCCGCCTCCGGTGACGTCGATGAGCGTGTTCCAGCCGAGCGCCTCGACGCCGGCGTCCCAGCCCGAGCCCGACGAGTTCTCGAGGTAGGTGCTGCTCCCCGCGACGATGCCCGTCGTGACGCTCGGATTGAAGGCGTAGCCGATCCACGTATCGACCTGCGCGGCGCTCGGCGTCTCGAGGTCGGTGTGCGAATCACGGACCATGCCGGCGGTTCCGGTCTTGAACGTGAAGTCGCCGCGCCGGTGGTCGTAGACGTTGACGCCGTCGATCGTCGCGTAGGTGGCGTTCGAGAAGTCGACGAGGTTGATCTTGCCCTTACCGCTCGGGCCCCACGCCGTCGTGTACGGCACCGCCGTGCAGGCGCCGCCGTTCGTCTTGCAGGTGCCGGCGTTCTCGACGCACGCGCGACCGACGTTCCCTCCACAGTCGGAGTCGGCGGTGCAAGCCACGCCGTAGAGAGCGCCCGACGACGAGTTGCAGGTCGTGACGCAGCCCTGGCCGAGCACGTCGGTCGGCCCGGAGCCGTCGCAGTAGCCCCACCGCTTGCCGGAGCCGCCGCGGTAGCCGTAGTCCTTCGAGGCGCCGTTCGCCCAGATCGAGCAGCGACGCAGCGCGATGTTGCTCGCACCCGACGCGGCTCCGAAGAGCGTGTAGGTGTCGGAGCTCGTCGGCGCGAACGAGCCGCCCGCCGGATAGTCCGGGTCGCACGTGCCGCCCGTGCACTGCGTGTCGTTCTCGCACGCGGCGCCGGGCGTGTTCGAGCCCGCCGAGCACGACTTGCGCGCGAGCACGAAGCCTGCAGTCGAGTCCTCGCACTCGATCGACGTGTTGCTCGCGAGGTCCGCGACCGAGTCGCCCGAGCCAGGCGAGCCGAGGAGGATCTTGCAGCCCGAGGGGATGAAGAGCGTCTTGCCGGCCACCGTGCCGCCCGACTCGAGTGCCGCGCGCAGCGTCGCGGTGTCGTCCGCCGAGTAGGCGCAGTGCAGGCCGAGCGAGGACGCGGTGACGTCGTGCGCGCCGCCGCCCGAGTCGCTCTCCCAGGTGATCGTTCCGCCGGTGTTGTACTTCGGGACCTGGCCGTTCGACGGCGTGTCGGATGTGAGTGTGCCGACGAGGAACGTGTTCGCCGTGCCGTCGAACCACTGCACCGCGCCGCGCCCGCTGGCCCATGCGTTGTTGTCGCCCGCGATCTCGCCGAAGGCATCGGTCGTCGGGGATGCGCCGTTCGGCACCTCGAGCGAGGTGTTGCCGCCGAGGTCGAGCGCCGTTGCCACCTTGAGCGTGTCCGGCGACGTCGCGGTGTCCACCTCGAGGCCAGATCCGTCGTAGGCCGAGATGAACGACTCCGTGTGATCGCCGGAGGTGAGCGAGCCGTCCTGCACCTTGCCGCTGGTGACCGAGTCGGATGCAAGGTTGGTCCCATCCACCGTGCCCGTGCCGTCGAGCAGCACCGGCACCCCGCCGACCTCGAGCGTGCCGGTCACGTCCACCGTGCCGTCGGCGTAGAAGTCGATGATCGGGTCGACGACGCCAGTGTCGAACCACCACGACATGGTCCCGCCACCGGAGCCCCAGTACATCGGCCCACTCGGGAACTCCGTCGGGGCGAACGACAGCGTGTTGCCGGACAGGGCGATGCCCAGGCCGGGGTCGAGCGCCGTCTTGCTCACGTCGATCGCGGCGCTCGCGTTGATGTCGGCGTTCACGATCGCGCCAGCAGCGATCGCGGTGGTGCCGCTCCCGGCGGACGCCGTCACGTCGCCCGTGAGCGCGCCGCGCTGGATGCCGCCCGATCCGGTGAACTCGATGCCGCCGCCGACCGTGAGCTCCTCGACCGCTCCGGTGCCAGTCGTGTCCCGGCCCAGTAGCCGGTCTGTCGCGATCCACTGCTGGAGCTTGCCCGCGACGAACGACAGCGGCGGCGTCGCCTGGTCCGCTGCGTACGCGACGCCGCCGAGAAGCAGGGCGGCGAAGATGGCGACCCTACGGATCACGTCACGCGGTCCGCTTGCAGGTGATGCGCAGCTGCCCGTCCGCCGCGGTTCCAGACGCCTGATCGACTTTCCAGTTCCAGCCCTGGTTCGCGGTGATCGCGAGCGTGTCCGCGTCGGACACCGGCGTGTTCGTCGTCGTGAGCGTGATCGAGATCGAGCTGTCGGTGAGCGACGCGCCGTAGGTGCCGCTCGCGAGCGTCACGACGACGCCGGTGCCGGGGTTGCCGACCCAGACCGCAGAGCATCCGCCGACCGTCATGTTCTCGGCCGCGAGGCTCTGCGCCTGCCCGGTCGTCGAGGAGATGTTCCCCATCCCGGACATGAACGTGTTGACGTCTCCGCCGGGGAACGGGAACTGGCCTTCCATCACCATCGGCGGCGCGACCGACGTGCCGCCACACGCGCCGCCGGAGTCGACGAGGTTGCCGTCCGAGTCCCACTTCGCGCAGTTGTTCGTGGTGGTCGATCCCGAGGTCGTGGTGACGACCTTCGCGACGTTCGCCGTGCCCTTCTTCAGCGATCCGGCGATCTCGGTGATGGTATCGATGAAGTCGGCCGGGAGAACCCAGTTGCCGGTCACCGTCGGCGCGTTGGCGCGCACGAACTCTCCGGTGCCGGTGGGCGTGCCGATCTTCGAGGCCCAGTTGTTCGCGGTGTCCGAGGGGAGATCGCCGATGGCGATCGAACGGAACGCGGGCGCAGCACCCGAGCCCGCGCTGAACAGCGGCTTGGTCGTCGACGAGTCGGGGCCGACGACGTTGAGCTCCTGCGTCGATCCCCACACCGGGATGCCGTACTGCGTCGGCGACGACTCGGTCGTGCAGGTCGGGCACGAAGCCTTACCGGCCGTGATCACGATCGGCAGCGTCGCCTGCTCCGCGGCCCACACCGGGACGGCGAACGCCAGCAGCAGCAGGCCGACCCTCGCGATGTTCCGCACCACCGATCGCTTCACGTCACCACCTCCACGAAGCGGCGCCCTCGATCCCAGGAACGAGAGCGCCGCCTCTCCGCCCCTCCACCCCGCCCATCAGACCGCCGGCGCGAACTGCAGGCTCCCCGAGTGATTCGCCTGCGGCGCGCCGGCAGAGACCACGACGCGGACGCAGAGCTCGTCCCCGTCGTTGCAGCTCACCTCGACGTCGCTGCCGCCCTTCCTGGTCGATCCCGTCACCGTGAACGCGCACGACGTCGCGACCCCGTTCTTGAAGAGCGTGTAGGCGTACGACTGCCCGCTTCCCGGAGGCGTATCCGCACCGAACCGCAGGCGCTTGACGGTCCCCGGAGGGACGGGTGTCTGCGCCGACTCCATGCGCGCGTCCGGGCCGCCGCCGCCGATGTAGACCGTCGACGCCGGTGCGATGGGCCAGATCCCGCCGATCATCCACAGCTCCCCGTCCGTCGTCGTGACGACCGACCACGTGACCGGCCGCAGGAAGTCCGCGGCGCCGGAGTAGGCTGCCCGTCGAAACGAGAAGCGGCTCGAGCCCTCGCTCGGAAGCGCACTCCCCGAACGCAGGACGGCAGCGGAAGCGAGTCCCGTCCTCGCGCCCCCGACTGCAGATCCCGTGACGACCGGCACACATGCGTCCTCTCAGGTCGGCGTGGGCGTCGGGGTCGGCGTGGGGGTGGGCGTCGGGGTCGGAGCGGTCAGCTGCCCGTCGCGTGCGAGCTCGCGCCACACGACGGTCGTCGTGCTCGTTGCGGTGATGCAGCAGATCTTCGAGCCCGCGAGCTCGTTGCCGATCTCCTTCCACGGGTTCGCGCCGCTCACCGGGAGGACGAAGCTGTTGCTCGTGGTCGCCGGGCAGATCGTCGAGCAGTACGCGGGCTGTGAGGCGCCGACGTTGCGGAGCTCGATCTGCTGGCGCGCCCCGTTCGCGGCGACGCACGTCGACGACGAGTTCGAGACGTTGCACGTCTTCATGTCGACGTCGGCCAGCGCGAGGTTGGCGACGAGCGTGAGCAGCAACGCGACGATCAGGCGCACGTCAGGCTCCTTCCGCCATGCGGGTCATCTGCGGCCGCCGGCCGCGGCGGTCGTTCTTCGGCTGCGACGGCGCGGGCGAGCTCTCGATGATGTCGACGTCGCCCTTCGCCGCGAGTGCACGCGCCTCGTCGTCCGGGAGGTCGACGAGCTTCGGCCCCGGCATGGCGAGTCCTCGGGACGTCCGCGCGTACTTGACGATCTTGCATTTCAGCATCGAAGCCTCGGGAGAGGCGGGGCCCCGAAGAGCCCCGCCCGTGGGTCAGAGGGTCAGGGTCAGGCCAGGACGCCCGCGACCGCGCAGGTCGGCAGGAGGAGACGGAGCGCGAAGAGCTCCCACGCGATGATCACGCGGTTGAGCTCCTTCGACTCGACCGACTCGTCGACGGTCGTCTCGCGGAGGCGCGAGGCGATGCCGGCGGCCGACGGGTCCATGTAGAGGCAGAACTTGTCGCCCGACGCCGCGTCGACACCCGGCAGGGTGCTGGTCAGGTAGACGGGGCGGTTCAGGAGACGGAGCTCCGTGGGGACGCTCACCGGCGCCGGGAACTGCGCGGGCGTCGAGCCCATCGGGCCCGTGCCGTACAGCGGCCGGTTCTGCGTGTCGGTGAGGCCCTCGACGACGCCCCAGACCTCGGGGTTGAAGACGAAGACGCCCTTGCCGATGTGGTTCGGCTGGATCGAGCGCTTCAGCTGCGCGAAGAACTGGTGCGGGTTGATGTCCTGCAGCGCGTCGACCGACGACGCGCCGACCGCCGTGACGTTCGACGTCTTGCCGGTGGCCGCCTGCAGCATGCCGGTGAACGGGGAGCTCGAGTTGAAGAACCACTCGTCCTCCTGGTTGCCGAGATCCTCGGCGAGCATGGTGCCGATGACGGCCTGCATCAGCGCGAGCTGACGGGGCGGGATCACCTTCGAGAAGGGGATCCAGCCCTTGATGATCGCCGCCGTCGCCGACGAAGCGGACTTCGTCGCGAGCGTGGCATCGGTGCCGCCGCCGTTGTTGTTCTCCGTGCCCGTCGACGCGCTCGGACGCACGGTGATCGTCGGCCACACGACGGTCAGCGACTCGTCGAGCGGGATCTGCCGGCTCGGCGGCAGCATCTGGCGCGCGACGGAGTGGTCGAGCATGACGTACGCCCACTCCTCGTCGACGAGCGTGTTCACCGCGGCGCCGCCCTTGTTCTCGGTGAGACCCAGCTGCGCGCGGGTCTGCTCCGGGAGCTCGGGCAGGCGGTCGCGCTGGCACCAGGCCGCGACGCCCAGCGCGCCGAGGCGCTGGTAGCCGGCGAGCTTCTGGTCGTCGCGGGTCGCGACCAGCGCGCGGACGCTCAGCGGCAGGTTCGGCTTGTTCGCGTCGAGCTTCTTGAGCTCGTCCTGCCACGCGCCCTCGATGCGCTTGAACTCGGGGTAGACGTCCGAGCCGAGCACCTCGCGGACCTTCTGCTCCGCGACGGCCGCGATCTCGGCCTTGTTCTTGTCGATCGCGGCGAGGGTGGTCTCCTGGTAGCCGCGCACCGTGGTCGCGAGCTTCTCGACGTCCTCACGGCTCGCTGCGATCTGGGCCTCCGGATTCGGAGCTGCCATCTGCCTGTCCTCCATGCGCCGTCAAGCGCAAGTCCGTGCGTTCGTGGGACGGTGGGACGGTGGGACAGGCAGTCGTGTGTGCGCGGGCGTGTGAGCCTCAGCTCCGCCCCGCCACGACAAGGTGTGGCGCTACGTCAGGCAGCACCTCGGAGAGCCTCGGTGAGGTCCGCGAGCGTCGAGCTGGTCGGCGCCGGGTCGTCACCGGAGAGGGATCGCGTGAGGTCGGCGAACGGATCGCTCCGCGTCGCCGGCGGGTCGTCGCTCGGGGGCGTCGGAGTCGTGCTGACCGCGGCGTCGAGCTCGGCGGCGAGACGCACGAGGTCCGTGCTGCCGCTGGCCGTCTCGGACTCGGCCTTGGCCTGCGCCTCGGCCTCCTCGAGCATCGCCGCGGCGATCGCGGCCGCGGCGGTGTGGTGCTCGGCCATGTCCTTGAGCTTCTTGACCGTCGCCGCGGCGTACTTCTTGCCGACGCGCTGGAAGCTCGCCGTCATCGCGGTGCCGGTGATCTCCGGCTCCGGCTCGAGCGTCACCTCGATGGCGTCGAGCACCTCGAGCGAGGCGGACAGCATGCTGCGCGCGACCTTGATCTCGCGCTCGATGCGGTCCTCGATGGAGATCATCCCGCCGTACGACTCGCCGCTCTCGTCCTCCCAGAAGACGGTGTCGGCCTGCCAGCAGATGCGGCGGACGTTGTCCTCGGCGCCGTGGAAGAACGCCCACAGCTGCGCCGTCAGCACGTCGAGCGCGTCGCTGCGGTCGCTGCGGGTGAACGCCGTGGAGCGGAGGTTCCAGCCGGAGGGCAGGACCACCGACGTGCCCTTCTCGAGCGCCTCGGTGAGAGCGCGCACGACTTGGTCGCGCGCGACCTTCGAGCCACCGTCGTTCGTGAGCGTCATCGGGCGGCCGGCGACGACCGGCGTCGCGCGCCACTGCGCCTCGAGGACCGGGGCCTTCTTCTCGGAGAGCGCCTGCCGGCAGAGCTGCAGCTGACGCTGCGCCGCCTTCGCATCGGGCTTGCCGCCGCGGTGCTGCAGGACGATCCCGACGCCACCGGCGACGGTCTCGAACGTGACCGCGTCGTCGTCGGTGTCGAGGATGCGGACCTCGGGCTCGGTGCTCGTCGCCGCGGCAGGCTGTGCCGGGGGAGTCGAGCGCGTCTCGGGCTCGCGATCGTGGAAGTCGAGCACGTACGCCTTGCCGTGCGCGGCACGCACGAAGCTGTCGCCCTCGAAGAGCGGTGCGTACTGGCTCGGGATGCGTCCCGTGCCGATCGCTCGCTGGAGCACCTGCAGGGCGCCTTCGTCCTCCCCGACGACGACGATGCTCGCCTCCGTCAGGCGGTTGCGCGTCATGTGGTAGCCGCCGAACTCGTTCGGAACCGCCTCGAGCGGAGTCCAGCCGATCGACGCGGCGCCGCGGAAGCCGTCACCGCCCTGATCCTCGGGCAGGTACATGCTGTAGAGGATCCCGGGGATGTCGAGTCCGCCCTTGCCCTCCCACGCGGCCGAGAACTTCCCGTCGCCGACCATGACCCACTCGCCGTCGGCGCGCTCGAACTCGATGGAGACCCACTCCCCGATCTGCGGCAGGGGAGGCGTCTTCCGGTCGCCGTAGCCGTGCGACCAGAGCATCGGGCAGCGCTCCTTCGCGCGCGAGAGGTCCCACGCCTCGGGCGAGCAGTCGAGCGAGTGCCCGTCGCCCTTCACGCCGGGCGTCGCGAGCACGAAGCGCAGGATGCGCGGGCCCAGGTCGGGCATCGCGCGGACGGCGCGGATCTGCGGCTGCGGGCGCCACAGAGCAACCTGCCTCTGCGCCGCGAGGTCGCGCTTCAGGTCCCCGCTCGGCGTGTCGATCTTCGTACCCATGCCTCATCCCCTCGAGCTTTGATGCTCCGGGTCCGTGGGACAGTGGGACGGTGGGACGTGATGGTCAGGCGGCTTCGAGGTCGAATGCCCGAGACCAGATCGACGCGAACAATGTACCACCGAGCTCGCGCACTGCGCCAGCAACGGCGGCGTTCTTTGTCATCGACGGCAGGTGTTCACGCAGGAGATCCAGTGGTTGACCGTCCGCGCCGGCGCGCTTCGCCTCCTGCGCCAGCACCCGAGGGACGGCCTTTGCGATCGAACGCACCGTCGGCTCGATGCCGAGCGCGATCGCTCGCCGTGCGAGCTCCGTCGAGGTGTGCCGCACGCAGAGGTCGATCTCGGCGAAGTCCAGGTGTGCCGCGCGATCGGTGTCCTCGGCGAACTGCTCGACGTCTTCCGCCACCGGCAGCGTGGTGCATCTACAGTTGCAGGTGTCCTCGGGCGCGGCTGACGGATCTCCGGGGTGGAGCAGGCCGTTGGAAAACGTCTCTCCGATCTCGCGGACCTCGCCGTCGATCTGGTGCGACGGCCTGACCCCCGCGTCCTTTGCGGAAACCCATTCCTGCTTCTTGACGCCCTGGCGCTTCATCAACTCGAAGCGACCGTTGTTCACGGCGATGTGAGCTTCGGTCCGCGCAATCCGCCGCACCGAGGCTTCGGTGAGGTTGTCCTTGAAGACGTCGCGCACCCGGCCGGCGAGTTCGGTCTGCCCCTCGCTGTTGGTCAGCCCTTCGAGGATCGCATCGTGGATCTCCTGCTTGATCCGGTCGCCGGTCTTCTGGGTCACGTCGGACCGCTTCTCCCAGTACGACTCGGCCAGCTTCGGAAGGCGGCCCTTTTCGGCCTCGAGCATGACGTCGTTCGCCAGTCCGAGGTCCGAGAGCTCCTTCCCGGACTGCCGCGCTCCGGCCTGGAAGGCGTTCTCGATCGAAGTTCCGAGCGCATCGAGGAACCCGTCGACATCGAAGGCATCCGCGATCTCGCGGGCTCGCCTCTTCTCTTCGTCCTCGAGGTCGTCGCGGGTGAACGACCGGGTCGCGTCGTCCTTCACTGCGGCGAGCACCTTCGCGCGCATCGCGTTCAGGAACTTCCGGTAGGCGCCCTTGATCGCGTTCTCGTAGGGGTCGACCTTCCGGACGTACGCGCGCCACGCGCGGGTGCGCCGGTCGACCCGGGCACGCGTGAGCGCACGTCCCTCTGCGGAATCGCCGTCGGGCGACGGCAGCAGCGCGACGGGCTGCGTGACTCCGGCCGCCGCGTTCGGATTCGGCGTGGTCGGCGCCTTCGTTCCGGCGCTGCCCATGATCTTCTCAGCCTGATCGTGCGACAGTCCGAACAGCGTCTCCAGTAAGCCGACGCCGCTGTCCCGCGGAAGCTCGCCGATCGTCACGGACTTGACGATGTCGAGCGCGGCCGTCATCTGGGCGCCGTTCAGTAACTGAGCTGACGGTTCGACGAGGGATGCGGACGGAGCTGTCGGTTCCGGCATCGCCGGCTCGACGCCCATCGGCACCGCGGCGCCCTCGATCGCCATCTCGATCGGGATCAGGTTCGCCGGGACGAGGTTCGCGTCGGCGTGCGCCGGCAGCTCCACCCCGAACTCGTACTTCTTCTCGATGGCCGCGAGCGTGAACCCGAGCTCGCGCATGCCCTTCGCGCGGAGGATGCGGTCGCTCTCGTCCTCCTTCAGCGCCTCGACCTGCGAGAAGTCCCACCAGCAGTAGAGCTCCGGGTCGAAGCGCCGGACCACCCGGGTGAGCGTCGACGCGATGCGCTTCGCGAACGGGATCACCGTGCCGTGGTAGAGCAGGCCCTTCTCGACGAGGACCGTCGCGCGAGCGAGCGCAGAGTGGTCGGCGACGCCGAGGAAGAGCAGGGGAGCCCCGAACGGCCGCGCGATGTCCTCGAGCGACTTGTCGATCGTGGTCCCGTACTGCATGTCCTTCGCGGACTTGCCGGTCTCGAGGAACTTGAACTTCCCGGTGAGGACCGCGAGCCGCTCGGCGTTCGAGAGGCCCATGTGGCGCTCCTCGAACCTCCTGCGGATCTCCGCCACCTGCGGATCGGTGAGCTCCACGTCCTCGTCGAACTGCAGGATCCCACCGAGGGAGCCGCCGTTCTCGAGCGCGTGCTTGTTGTAGCGGAGCGCGGCTTCTCGGGTGTCGACGGACGTCTGCGCCGGGATGCCCGGGCCGACACCATCGAGCGGATCGTCGAGGTCGAGAGCGAAGGTGAAGCGGACGGCCTCCTTCGGGCGAAGGAAGAACGTCTGCCCGCCGAGCGTCGCCTGCCACCCGACGAGCGTCCACGGGTCGTTCGCCGGCCGGAGAGCGCGAAGGCTGCACGCCCCGGGGAGCGGCAGCAGCTTGATCGGCTTGTCGCTGAGCTTCCCGCCGAGGATGAGGCAGCCGGCGGAGCGCCCGAGCATCGCGCGGCCGGCGATGACCTGGATCCAGTCCTCCTTCGTGAGGATGACCTGGTCCCCGTCACCGGAAGGGTCTTCCATGCCGGTCGGGTGCTCGATGAGGTCGTAGGCGGGGCCGCTCTCGACCTTCTGATCGGCGACGCCCTTCGTTCGGGACTTCCGGTAGACGCCGAGCTCGCCGTCGACCAGTGCCCCGGCAATGACGTTGACCAGCCGGTAGATCGCGCCCGATTCCTCGTAGGGCTTCGAGACGCTGACCCGTCCGACACCGCCCCGGATCTTCGAGTTGATGATCGAGAGGATCTGCTCGGACGAGGAGCGGGCGAGCGGGGGCGCATGCGCGCGGTCTGCACGCACACGTCCCCGCTCCCTGTTGCGCTTGCCGATGGCCCCCTCCTACCGAGGGGCGCTCACAGCTTCGTGAAGATGTAGACGTCGGCCGTGGCCGCCGAGCCCTCGGCCGTGGTGACCTTCGCGCGGTGCCACGGGTAGACGGGGCCGCTCAGCGTCACGGCGCCGGCGCCGGTGACCGTCGACGCGGTGTCGACGAAGGTCGTGCCGTCGATCGAGCCCTGCAGCTTCACGACGTGCGTCGCGTGCGAGCCGGTCACGCCGACCACCTGCAGCGTCACGGACGAGACGCCGACGGTGTCGACCTTGCCGGTGACCGAGCTGGTGGAGTTGACGTCGAGCGCCGCCTCCTTCGCGATGACGCCCGCATTCTTCTTCCGGGCCGGGGTGTAGGTCGTCGCCATATTTCGCTCTCCCATCGGCTCCTACACCCGAGGTGTAAGGAGGCTACTGCGACTTGGGCCGGTGGGACGGTGGGACGACGAGTCGAGCAATACCATGATTCGCGTGGACGCGCGAGGTTCAGCGGATG